>Ga0209645_1000409_pt1 | contig 22383 bp, 30 predicted proteins | sample ETNvirenome_6_30_FD_184070 | JGI IMG/M metagenome (GOLD analysis project Ga0209645, IMG submission 184070) | Marine viral communities from the Pacific Ocean - ETNP_6_30 (SPAdes) (version 2) | ecosystem: Environmental > Aquatic > Marine > Oceanic | place: Pacific Ocean | collected 2013-06-19
TGAAGAACATTATGTATCAATCCCTGAAGAGAAATATGATGTACTTGAGAGCATGGTAAATAAACTTGATGAAATGGAAGGAAAACTCAATGAGCAGATTGACAGAAATGTCGCTCTGAATAAGAGATTAGCAGAATCCGTTACCGATGGAATCTTAGGTGAAGTTTCTGAAGGACTTGCAGTCACTCAGAAAGAAAAACTCGCTACTCTTGCCGAAAGTGTTGAGTTTGAAAGTGAAACCGAATACCGTGAGAAACTGGTTACTTTGAGAGAAGCATACTTCCCCTCAAAGCCCGCTAGTGCTCAACAAAGAGATTCTTCTGATTACATTGCAGAAGAAGCAACCATAAACCAGGAAGTTTCTGGATCAATGGCTGGATATCTTACTGCTCTGGGAAGAGTCACTAAAAAGTAAGTTTCTACATTATAACATAAACCCAAACACTTTTTAAAAGAGGTAAATTCAAATGCAAATGTTCAATGCTGAACAACTGCAGGAGAAGTGGGCACCATTACTCGATTATGAAGGCGCAGAGAAAATCTCTGATTCCCATCGTAGAATGGTTACCGCAGTTCTCCTGGAGAACCAAGAAAAATTCATGACCGAGGAGCGTGCGTTCCTCTCCGAAGCACCAACTAACGCTGCTAACGCTGCTGGTGCATCAGGTGGATTCGGTGGTAGTGCATCTGGCGTTTCCAATGGTGGAACTCCTAATGCTGGTTTCGACCCCGTACTGATCTCCCTGATCCGTCGCTCAATGCCTAACCTGGTCGCTTATGACCTTGCTGGCGTACAACCAATGAACGGTCCTACTGGACTGATCTTTGCAATGCGTTCCCGCTACAACGACCAGAGTGGAAGTGAGACCTTCTTCGATGAAGTCGATTCCGCATTCTCCGGTCAGGATGGCAACAATGACCTGACCCAAGGTGGATACACTGGAGAGTCCTCTGACGGCATTTCCGTTGGTTTCGGTACAACCGGAAACCCAACTGGAAGCAACCCTGGACTGCTCAACGGTGGCAACCAAGTTGACTACGCAGTTGGTCAAGGTATGCACACTGGTGATGCTGAAGCACTTGATGGCACTGGTAACAATGCCTTCAACGAGATGGCATTCTCAATCGAGAAAGTCACCGTAACCGCCAAGTCAAGAGCCCTGAAGGCTGAGTACTCACTGGAACTCGCCCAGGACCTCAAGGCAATCCACGGTCTGAACGCTGAAGCAGAACTCGCTAACATTCTCTCCACTGAGATCCTTGCTGAAATCAACAGAGAAGTTATCCGTACAATCTATAAGGCTGCTAAGCCTGGTGCTCAGGCAAACGTTGCCACCGCTGGTAGATTCGACCTCGACGTTGACTCCAACGGTCGCTGGTCTGTTGAGAAGTTCAAGGGACTGCTTTTCCAAATCGAGCGCGAAGCGAACGCAATCGCCCAGCAAACTCGTAGAGGAAAGGGCAACATGATCCTCTGCTCCGCAGACGTTGCCTCCGCTCTGACCATGGCTGGTGTACTTGATTACACCCCTGCCCTGAACGCCAACCTCCAGGTAGACGACACCGGTAACACCTTCGCTGGTGTTCTCCAAGGTAAGTATCGCGTATACATCGATCCTTATTCTGCTAACGTTGGTGCTGCTTCACAGTACTTCGTTGCTGGTTATAAGGGTTCTTCACCTTATGACGCTGGTCTGTTCTATTGCCCATATGTTCCTCTCCAAATGGTTCGTGCCGTTGGTGAGAACTCCTTCCAGCCAAAAATCGGATTTAAGACTCGCTACGGCATGGTCTCCAATCCATTCGCAGAAGGAACAACATTCGGTGGTGGTCGCATCAAGGCGAACGAGAACCGCTACTATCGTCGCGTTCGCGTTGACAACCTCATGTGATTCAAGTTCACATATCTTCAGGGACCCTTCGGGGTCCTTTTTTTATGTGTCTAAATACAACAAATGTATCAACACTATACTTTTCCCCAACCATGGAAGCTCCAGAAGAAGAGTGGATGTTAACTATGAATATGGGTATTGATGAAGTACGTATGCTCTACGACCACATTTGTTACTCCATTAAAATGTGGCCAGGTGCTCCAGCAAGACCGGCAGAAGAACAAGAGTATCTTCAGATACTTAAGAACAGACTATTCGCAATGATAATGGAACACACTCTAGATACTAAATAAAGATAAAACAATGAAAGCGTTTTATCAGTTCATTGAAGAAGCAGCAGCAAAAAGGTGTAAGATTGGATATTATTATTGCTTCACCGATAAAAAATGTAAGAAGATCCCTGGTGGTTATCATATAGGTAGGGGTGGTTATCTTGAAAAAGATGATAACGAAAACACCAAAACGGGAGATTCAAATGGATCTGGACAAAATGGTGGTAGCAATGGTAGCAATGGTCATAGTGGCAATGGGAATGGTGGAAATGGAGGTGGAGGAGAATGACAGAACCTTGGATGAATCAAGTTGACAATAGGAATTATCTTTCTCCTATTGGATTTAAATTTTCAATTACTAAAGTACCCAAAGCAGATTTCTTTTCAAACTCTGCATCAATTCCTGGTATCAATCTAGGATTTGCATTACAACCAACCTACTTAAAAGATATCCCTGTTCCAGGTGATAAATTGACATTTTCAGATTTTACTCTGAAATTTTTTGTTGATGAAGACATGACTAATTACCTTGAAGTACACAATTGGTTAAGGGGATTAGGTTTTCCAGAATCTGTTCAGGAACATTTGGATTTAAAGAAAGGAGATGTATATAATCCAAGCACATCATTCAAAGATCAAATGAATGAATATTCAGATGCAAGTTTGTTTATCTACAATAGTAATTTCAATGAAGTTGCCAGAATTGATTTTAGGGACGTATTTCCTGTCAGTCTTTCCACAATCAATTTCGATGCAACTGCTACGGATGTTAACTACGTCACCGCAGAAGCGACCTTTAAATATTCGATATATAATATAGAAGTTTTATGATGTGACTATGAATCTTGATGAAATTCAATCATTATGGGAAGAAGATTCAAAAATAGACGAAGACGAACTACATACGGAATCAACTAAGATTCCATCTCTTCATGCAAAATACTATAGAATATTAAATAACATTCTCTTGTTGAAAAAAATAGAGGAGAATAAATTTAAACAACTTAAAAAAGAAAAATGGCAATACTACACGGGTAAGGCAGACCCAGAGGTGTATATTGATAAACCATTTGATCACAAAGTTTTGCGACAAGATGTAGATAAGTACATGGACGCAGATGAAGATCTGATCAAGATACTCAGTAAAATAGATTACTTCCAGGTAATGTTGAATTATCTGGATAGTATTCTCAAAACAATTAACAATCGAACATACCAAATTAAAAACTCGATTGAGTGGCAGCAGTTTATTAGAGGATATAGTTGATGTCTGACCTGGTTATTCGCAAGAAGAATGAAGTTTATGTCACAGTCAAAGCAGAACCGCATGTCCATCAAGAATTATCAGATCATTTCACATTTGATGTTCCTGGTGCAAAGTTCATGCCTCAATATCGTAGCAAGTATTGGGATGGAAAGATAAGACTGTATAGTTCACATACAGGAGAAATCTATGTTGGATTACTTGACAAAGTAGTTGCATGGGCAAAGAATTATGGATATTCAGTAGAATTTGAAAATAATAAGTTTTACGGAACTCCATTTGAAGAAAACAAGATGATCTCTTATCAAGGGGTCAAGGAATACATGACTCGTATTGCTCGATTCAAACCAAGAGACTATCAAGTTGATGCAGTCTTTGATGCTCTAAAATATAACCGCAAACTTCTAATCTCTCCTACTGCCTCTGGTAAGTCACTGATGATTTACTCTGTGGTGAGATACTTTGCAGAGAAAGGAAAGAAGATTCTTCTCGTTGTTCCCACCACATCTCTTGTAGAGCAGATGTTTAAAGACTTTGAAGACTATGGTTGGAATGCAGATGAATATTGCCATAAGATCTATTCTGGTAGAGAAAAGACAAATGAATATCCTGTAACGATTACTACTTGGCAATCTATCTACAAGTTACCAAGACCATTCTTCAAAGATTTTGAAGTAGTGATTGGTGATGAGGCACACTTGTTTAAGTCTAAGTCTCTGGTCAGTATCATGACCAAGATGGATAGTGCCAAGTATAGATTTGGTTTTACTGGCACCTTAGACGGCACACAGACGCATAAATGGGTGTTAGAAGGATTGTTTGGTCCATCATACAAAGTTACACAAACAAAAGAATTGATTGATAAGGGACATCTGTCACAATTACAGATTCACGTTCTTCTTCTCAAGCATGATTCATATCAGTTTGAAACTTATGAAGATGAAGTTCAATATATTATTGGACATGAGAAGAGAAACAATTTTATCAAAAACTTGGTATTAGATCTGAAAGGAAATACTCTTGTTCTCTTTAGTAGGGTTTCTACCCATGGTGAACCACTTTACGAATTAATAAATAATTCTGTGAAGGGTGACCGAAAAGTATTTTATGTTCATGGTGGCATTGATGCTCAAGAAAGAGAAAGAGTAAGAGAAATCACAGAACAAGAACAAGATGCAGTTATTGTTGCTTCATATGGAACTTTCTCAACAGGCATCAATATTAAAAATCTTCATAACGTAATCTTTGCATCACCATCCAAATCAAGAATTAGAAACTTACAATCTATTGGTCGAGTTCTCAGGAAAGGAGACAAAAAGAATCAAGCAGTGTTATATGATATTGCTGACGATACCACTTATAAATCAAAAAAGAATTACACATTAAATCATCTAGTCGAAAGAATTAAAATTTACAACCAGGAGAAATTTAATTATGAAATCGTACCAGTTAATCTTAAATCAAAATGAATGAAGAATTCTACGCAATAATAAAATTAATGTCTAGTGAAGAAATCTTTGCTAAGGTTACTCCTTGTGAAGAAGAGAGTAGAACTTTATTATTGCTAGATAACCCAGTTACTTTTGAAAATATAGTCATCAGACAGTTGGGAGCAGTTGCTATCAAGGTAGAACCGTGGTTGACTACAGGTAATGATTCAATTATTGTAATTGATATGGATAAAGTAATTACAATATCAGAAGTCTACGATGAACAGTACATTTCTGTATATAAGAAATACTTAAGAGATAAAGACAGAGACTCTAATCAAACAGAAGTTAATGAAGAGATGGGATTTTTATCATCAATATCTGATGCAAGAGTATTCTTAGAGAAACTATATAAAGGTAGCTAAGCCATCTCTATGAACCCTGACAGAGTTATTCTACAGATGGAATCTACTCTTGTCAAGCCCTTTGATGATATGCTATAATGTAAACACAATTATAGGAGAATCATGAAATGTCCAGAAAGAAGTCAGAACATTATGTAAACAACAAAGAATTTTTAGAAGCACTGATCGTTTACAGAGCAGAAGTAAAAAAAGCACAAGAAGCAGGAGAACCACTCCCACGCATTACTAACTATCTTGGTGAGTGCTTCTTAAAGATTGCCACTCACTTGTCTTACAAACCAAATTTTGTTAATTACATGTTCCGTGAGGACATGATCTGTGACGGTATTGAAAACTGCGTCCAGTACATTAAGAATTTCGATCCAGCAAAGTCTAGCAATCCATTTGCATATTTTACTCAAATCATTCACTACGCCTTCCTGAGGAGGATTCAGAAGGAGAAACGTCAGATGGATATCAGAACCAAGATTATTGAGAGATCTGGATTTGATGAAGTCTTCTCAAGTGATGGTGACATCTACAATACTTCTGACTATAATACCATTAAGGAAAACATTCAGTCTAAACTTTATTCATGAAAATTGCCCTGATAACTGATACACATTATGGTGCTCGTAAGGGCAGTAAAATATTTCATGAGTTCTTCCAAAAATTCTATGATGATATTTTCTTTCCAACTCTCAAGGAGAGAGATATCAAAGTAGCAGTCCATTTAGGTGATGCCTTTGATAGTCGTAAGTCTATCGACTTCTGGGCATTAGACTGGGCAAAAACAAATGTGTATGATAAGTTTCAGGAACTAGGAATCAAGTTATATAACATCGTTGGTAATCATGATGCCTACTACAAGAATACCAACGATGTTAATTCGGTAGATTGTTTGTTGAGTCAATACAAGAATGTAATTCCAGTTTCTCAACCAAAAGAGTATAAGGTTGGTGGTGAGAACATGCTTCTCGTTCCTTGGATATGTCAAGATAATCAAGAAGAAACTTTTGAAGTTCTTAAAAAATCTAAAGCAAAAGTTGTCATGGGACATCTGGAGTTGAATGGATTTGAGGCATACAAAGGTCAGGTGATGGATCATGGTCATGACCCATCTATTTTTAGAAAGTTTGATCTTGTGTATTCCGGACATTATCACACACGGTCTAATGATGGAAAGATTTTTTATCTGGGTAATCCTTACCAGATGTTTTGGAATGACGTAGACGATAAGAGAGGATTCCACATCTTTGATACTGAAACTCATGAACTTGAGTTCATCGAAAATCCATATACTATATTTGAAAAGATTTATTATGAAGATAATAATTACAAAACTTTTAATCCATTACCATACGCTGGAAAGATTGTTAAAGTAATTGTTCGTAAGAAATCTAGTCAGGCGGACTTTGAAAAGTTTATTGATAAGATTGACAAAGCAGGATGTGTTGATTTAAAGGTTATTGAAAACTTTGCAATCCATGATGAAGAGGTTTCATTGACTGGTGAAGAGTGCGAAGACACTTTGACATATTTAAATAAATACATTGACGACTCAGATTTTGATCTTGACAAGGACATTGTTAAAAACTTAATGAGGGAAGTGTATCGAGAAGCTTGCGAGATGGAATAATGTTTTTAATCACTATTTCTGGAAAAGAAGAAGAAGGTGCCTATTCAGTCCTAGATGGGGATGGTGAGAAGGCACTCTACCTCTTTGAGGAAGAGGATGATGCTGAGCGTTATGCCGGTCTTCTAGAGGCAGAGGACTATCCAGAAATGGCTGTTGTAGAAGTTGAAGATGAGGTTGCAATAAACACCTGTAACGTGTATAATTACCGATATGTGATCATCACACCGGACCAATTTGTGATTCCCCCAAGAGAGCATGATTTTATTTCAAAAGATAAGATGGCGTAATTTCCTGTCAACGGGGAATCAGTTTACAGAGATTGACTTTACTGACGCACAAACGAATCTTATCATCGGAACAAATGGAGCAGGCAAGAGCACTGTTCTTGATGCTTTGACGTTTGTTCTTTTCAATAAACCATTCCGTAAAATCAATAAGTCTCAGTTGATTAATAGTGTCAATGAGAAAGATTGTACCGTAGAGATTGAGTTCACTACAAACTCAATTGATTGGAAAGTTATTCGTGGTATCAAACCAAATGTGTTTGAGATTTACAAGAATAATGAACTTCTTGATCGTAACGCAGCAGCAGCGGATCAGCAGAAGTGGTTGGAAGAGAATGTTCTGAAACTGAACTACAAGTCTTTCACTCAGATTGTGATTCTGGGCAGTGCATCATTTGTTCCTTTCATGCAACTTCCGGCAGGAAGTCGTCGTGAGATTATTGAAGATTTGTTAGATATCAAGATTTTTTCTTACATGAGTAATATCTTGCGTGAGAAGATTCGTAGCACCAATGATGAAATTCGTGAACTCACTATTCGCAGAGATCTTGTGGAAGAAAAGATCGACATGCAGAATAATTTTATTGAGGAACTTGAGAACAGAGGAAAGGAGAATATTAAAAATAAGAATGAGAAGATTAGGCAAAATTTAAAAGAGCAGAATGATCTTCTTGGCGTGAATGAATTCAAAAATAGAGAACTTGAATCACTTCAAACTCGAATTGAATCGTTTACAAGTCCTGACAAAAAACTTAAGAAACTTGGCACTCTTCGTGGAAAACTGCAACAAAAAGTTGCAACGATTACCAAAGAGCATAAGTTTTTTAACGAGAATACGGTATGCCCCACCTGTGACCAGCACATTGAGGAATCTTTTCGCTTAAATAGAATTAATGATGCCGAGTCGAAAGCAAAAGAACTCCAAAAAGGGTTTGAAGAAATCGAAGAGGCCATCAGACTTGAAGAGGATAAACAAACCCAATTCAAGGTTCTTTCTAGAGAGGCAACAAACTTAACGCATGACATTTCTAAAAACAATACTAGGATATCCGGTATCCAGTCCCGAACCCGAGATTTGGAGCAGGAAATTCAAACTATTACCGAGCAACTTGAGAATAGAAATACTGAACGCCATGCACTAGAAAAACTAACCGAAGAACTGGAGGGTCTTCAGTTCAAACAGTCTAATCAAAAAGAGAATAATGTCTACAACGAATTTGCACATTCCTTAATGAAGGATGGAGGAGTAAAATCCAAAATTATTAAGAGATATCTGCCTCTTATGAATCAGCAGATAAACAAATATCTTCAGTTGATGGACTTTTATATTAACTTCTCTCTGGATGAAGAATTCAAAGAGACGGTGAAGTCTCCCATCCACGAAGATTTTAGTTATGAATCATTCAGTGAGGGGGAGAAGATGAGGATCGACTTGTCTCTCCTCTTTACCTGGCGAGAGATTGCGAAGATGAAAAACTCTGCAAGCACCAATCTCTTGATTCTGGATGAAATCTTTGATAGTTCACTAGATGGATTTGGTACAGAGTATTTCACAAAGATTATCAAGTATGTTGTGAGTGATGCAAACGTATTTGTGATTTCACATAAGACTGATGAACTCATCGATAAGTTTGATAATCTTATCAAGTTTGATAAAGTAAAGGGTTTTAGTAAGAGGGTAGATAAATAAAAGAAAAAAAAGTCTAATGAAATCTTTCAAGGAATTTATTGAAGAAGCGTCTGACGAAACTGATATCGGTGAAAAGACTGGGCAAGCAGTTCCTAGAAAGAAAATGTCTCCTGCTAAGAGACATGAGATGGAAAAAAGAAGAAGAGAAAATCTCAAGAAAAAACCAGGTGAAACTGGAGATGGAAAATTAATTCAGGCGCTTAGAGACAAAGCAAAACGTGAGGGAAACTTTGCGGATTAAGACAAGAGTCTGCTAAAATAAAAAGGATTGTAAATCTCAAAGGTCGTGAAAATCCCTAACTGGCAACACCACTCTAAGAAGGAGCAAAAACGAAAACTTAAACCACAGGCAATGCGTGCTAGGCGTGCTGCCTTGAACCACTTTAAAAAGTGTCACATGACCCCGCCCAAAAAGCGGGGTTCTTTTGTATACTAGGTTCATCGAAACAAAACCCTCATGGCAGTCAACCACGAAATCAAGTCTCAACTTGCCAAACTGCTTGCTACTGAAGACCTGGTGGTCGAGCACAAGCAAGTTGAAACTGCTTGCTTCAATGTCCAAACCAGAGTCTTGACACTCCCATTGTGGGAACACGCAAGCGGTGTTGTCTATGACATGTTGGTTGGTCATGAGGTTGGTCATGCTCTCTACACTCCAGATGAGGACTGGTATCTAGAGAATAAAATTCCTCCTCAACTTGTCAATGTTGTAGAGGATGCTCGTATTGAAAAACTGATGAAGCGTCGGTATCCTGGTCTGGCAAAGACTTTCTATAATGGATACGGTCAACTTTCTGAGCAAGATTTTTTCCAACTTGAGAATGAAGATATCTCCAAGATGAATCTTGCTGATAGAATTAATCTTTATTTTAAGATTGGCAATTTTATTGATATCATTTTTAGTCTTGATGAAAGCATCCTTGTTAGAAAGGTAGCAGATGCAGAAACTTTTCAAGATGTTCTTGAAGTTGCATCAGAGATTTATGCGTACTGTAAGCAGGAGAGTGAAAGACAGCAGAAAATTCAACTCGATAAATTAGAACATCAGCAGTCTGGAACTGATGGAGAAAAAGAATCTAACAAATCTAATCAAGATTCTGAAGAAAGTGATGCAGATTTGGAAACTCCTTCTTATAATGGGGAATCAGATGAGAGTGATGTAGAACCAGATCCTCAACATGGAATGGGAGGTGGTCAGAATTTTGATCCTGATGTCATCAAAACCATGCAATCTTTTGAAGATGGCATGAAAGAATTGGCAAATATGAATGGATTCGAGAATGTCTATGCTGAATTACCTAGTGTAAATTTAGATCAGATTATTGTCAGCAATGAAGAAGTGCATGGTCGCTGTTCATTTGAGTGGGACGATGCTCACCCAGAAACATTTGAAGAAGTTGATGATCTGTTTGCTAAGTTCAAAAAATCTGCACAGAAAGAAGTTAACTATTTGGTAAAGGAGTTTGAATGTAAGAAGTCTGCCAGCGCATATGCTCGTGCGACAACTTCTCGCACAGGAGTTCTTGATTGTACCAAACTTCATACTTACAAGTACAATGAGGATTTGTTTAGGAAAGTTACTGTGATCCCTGATGGAAAGAATCATGGTCTGATCTTTATTCTTGATTGGTCTGGTTCGATGGGAGATGTAATGCTAGATACTTGCAAGCAACTTTTCAATCTCATTTGGTTCTGTAAGAAAGTCAATATTCCTTTTGATGTCTATGCATTCACAAATGAGTATCCTCGTGAGAATATGGCGTATTCTTATGAGAAAAAAGATGGTGTGGTAGTTGTTCCTGAATACTTCTCTCTTCTGAACCTGTTTACTCACAAGACAAAGGGGAGAGATATTGAGAAACAGATGAAGAATGTCTTCCGAATGGCGTATTCCTTCAGGCACTCCTGGGGAGTTGCTTATCGCATTCCAATTGGTATGAGTCTCTCTGGAACTCCTCTCAATGAGGCGTTAATAACTCTTCATAAGTTGATTCCTACATTCAAGAGTACAAATAATGTAGAAAAAGTTCAGTGTGTAATTCTGACCGATGGAGAAGCACCTCCACTTCGCTATCATAAACTTTTTGTTGGAGGTAGATTTGCAAATGGTACAGAGGATTATATTGGTGTCAATTCTCTTGGACACAATTCATTCATTCGTAATCGCAAAACTGGTCATTGCTATACTCTTGATGTTCCCTGGTATGATTTCAGTAACGTGTTGCTGAGGGATCTACGTAATTCCTTTCCAAATACTAATTTTATTGGTATTCGTGTTCTTGCACCTCGTGATGCCGCTCCCTTCATACGTCAATATTCTTGCAGTGCTAAGAATTATGATGTCATGCACAGGAATTGGAAAAAGAACAAGTCATTTGCTATTACATCTTCTGGGTATCACAAATACTTTGGACTATCCTCTAAAGTTGTGAGTCAGGAGAGTGACTTTGAAGTCCAGGAAGATGCAACTAAAGGACAGATCAAAAGTGCATTTGTGAAAAGTCTTCGGACTAAGAAGATGAATAAAAAAGTGCTAAGTGAGTTCATTGAACTTATTGCATGATAAATATTTGCATAGTAATAGGTATCAAAAATGTCTAGATTTGGAGATCTAGTGGGTGGAAAACAGTCTGCACCTGCTCCTGCTGCACCATCTGCACCAGCACCAGTAGCAGTACCAACTCCTCCTGCTGAAGCAGCAGCACCTGATCTTGGTGAGGACACAACCAAGTATGAGGAAGTAATCGAAGAAGAACTTGCTGAATCATACGAAAGTGATGTATCACTTCAAGATATGTCAAAGAAAGAACTTGAGGAGTATGGTCGAACTGTCGGTATTGAACTTGACAGAAGACACTCCCATAGCAGGTTGGTCAAAGAATTGAAAGCGTACCTAGAAGACAATTCCTAAACTGTCACAGGGGGCACCACACGGTGCCCTTTCTGCTGTATAATAACTTCAGTTGAAACAAACACCTGATCATGTCTCTTTCCATTGACTACATCCGCACTTCACTTCAAGAAGTTTACGGTGAGTCTGTCACGAGTGCTGAGATCCGTGCATGGTGTGCCATGAATGGCACTAATTATCAGTCTGTCACTAAAAAACTTGATGACTACAAAGTTGGTCGTGGTCGTTGGAATTTGAGCGTGACTGAACAACTTGAGCAGACCTATCAGGCACCTGCTGCCATGCCAGCAATCGAACAAAACCTTATCCCTGAAAAAGATGATTCCTTCGTCAAGTTTGGCAATTTCGCTGATGTTAAAAAAATTATTCAGTCCCGTGTATTCTACCCTACGTTTATCACGGGTCTCTCGGGTAATGGTAAAACATTTTCTGTCGAACAAGCGTGCGCCCAACTCGGACGCGAACTCATCCGTGTAAACATTACTATTGAAACTGATGAGGATGATCTTATTGGTGGTTTCCGTCTTGTCGATGGGGCAACTGTTTGGCATAACGGACCTGTCGTGGAAGCACTCCAGAGAGGAGCAGTCCTGCTACTCGATGAAATTGACCTTGCTTCCAACAAGATTCTCTGCCTCCAGTCCATCCTTGAAGGTAAGGGTGTGTTCTTGAAGAAGATTGGTAAGGTCATTACGCCTACGCCTGGTTTCCAAATTCTCGCCACTGCTAATACCAAGGGTAAGGGTTCTGACGATGGTCGTTTCATCGGCACCAATGTGCTCAACGAAGCATTTCTGGAGCGATTCCCAGTAACCTTTGAGCAAGAATATCCTACTGTTGCAACTGAAATTAAGATTCTTAGTAAACTGTGTTCTGATGCTGATTTCTGCAAGCGACTTGCTGACTGGGCAGACATCATCCGCAAGACTTTCTACGATGGTGGTATTGAAGAAATCATCTCCACTCGTCGTCTAGTTCACATTGTCAAGGCATACAATATCTTTGGCGACAAAGCAAAAGCGATTGAAGTTTGTGTCAATCGATTTGATGATGAGACCAAGCAGGCATTTATGGAACTGTATGACAAAGTGGATGTTGACTTCAAGATGCCATCTGAAGATACCATTGACACATTGACTGCTGAGTGATACAATGACTAATGCATGGTCCCTACTTTATGATGAACTTACTATGAAGAAACTTGGATTGACCCATGAATCACCGGATGGTGGCAAAACAGTTACAAGTCGGAAACCTATCTCACCCCATTCTATGGACAGAATTGACTTAAATATTCCTGAGTATGAATTTAAATTTGATGACATGACCAATAACAATCCTAATCGATTTAAGTATAGTGAGGAAGAACTCCTCAAAGAACTCAAAGATTATATTTCTGCAACTTACAATGCACACTATTCTGCTGGCAATGATGCCATCCAAACGTTAGACTTAATTGAAGCATGTGGTGACGCTGAAGCATTCTGCCGAAGCAATATCCTTAAGTATGCTTCTCGCTACGATAAGAAGGGCACTGCTCGACGTGATATTATCAAGATCCTGCACTACGGACTTCTTCTCCTACATTTCTCTGATAAATCCTCACAGCGTGAAACCTACAACCAATGATGAAACTTCGTAATCCTATGAAACTCTCTGAAAAGACAGTCAACCTGCTCAAGAACTTTGCTTCTATCAACCAGTCCATTGCATTCAAGAAGGGTAACACTCTTCGCACCATGTCTGTGATGAAGAATATTCTGGCAGAAGCAGAGATTGAAGAAGAGATCCCCCGTGACTTTGCAATCTATGACCTGGTGCAATTCTTGAACGGTGTTACCTTGCATGACAATCCTTCTATTGAATTTCCTAACGAGTCAAATCTGACTATTCGTGAAGGCAAAGACCGTAAAACCAAATACTTCTTTGCCGACCCCAGTGTGATTGTCTCTCCCCCAGAGAAGTCTATTCAACTTCCTACTGAGGATGTGTGCTTTAATCTTGACAGCACCCAGTTGCAGTCGCTCTTGAAGGCATCTGCTGTTTATCAACTCCCTGATCTGGTGGCAGTTGGTGAAGCAGGTGTGGTCAAATTGGTGGTTCGTGATAAGAAGAACGATACCTCCAACGAATACTCAATCAATGTTGGTGAGACTGACCAAGAGTTCAATTTCAACTTCAAAGTTGAGAATATCAAGATTCTTCCTGGAACTTATGAGGTTGTCATTTCTCAAAAACTGCTAGCACGATTTGTTAACAACAATTTCAACCTGACATACTACATTGCACTTGAACCTGATTCTACCTTTGGTTGATGAAGCACATTCTTTTTACCCTTAAGGGTTGTTTGTTTGAACCACTTGATGATGAACAAAACATCAAGATGCTTCTTTACAACGCGGCAAAAGAAGCAAAGTCAACTCTTCTTAATTTGGCAACACATAAGTTTCAACCTCAGGGTGTAACTGGTGTTGCCATGCTTGCAGAGAGTCATATTAGCATTCACACTTGGCCTGAAATGGGTATGGCAGTTTGTGATGTTTTTACATGTGGGGATAGCGCAGAACCAGAAAAAGCAGTAGAATATATGAAAGAACAATTGAAGGCAACTGATATTGTTTCCAACCAATTTGAACGTCCTTTAGAATGAACATTTTTGCAACCCATCAGGACCCTCTGCTTTCTGCAAGAGTTCTTCCTGACAAGCATATAGTCAAGATGCCACTAGAATCTTGTCAGATGCTTGCAATCATATATTCCAAGTGGTACTATGATTGGGGCACTCTTCCCAAAGCAAACGGCACTCCCTATGCTACAGAGAAGGGTGCGTTCCGCAACCATCCATCAACCAAATGGGCAGCACAAAATATTTACAATACTGCCTGGTTGATTCAGCATGGATGTGGTTTAGCAGATGAGTACCATAGAAGGTACGGTAAGATTCATACCTGTGCCAAAACTTTGTTTGAAGCAAAGAAAATCTTCCATCGTAAAGCAGATAAAGCAATCACATGCTGTAGCATGGCAGATAACTTCTCCCGTGCAATGCCTGATGAATGGAAAAAAGATGATACAATAGATACGTTTACTGCATACAAGCGGTATATTGCATCTAAACCTTGGGTGAAGGATAACTACCTTCGTATTCCTGAGCGTAAACCTGATTGGATTTGATTATGAGTGATTTTATTTGGGTTGAGAAATATCGACCTAAGACTATTGAAGAGTGTATCTTGCCTGATGATACCAAAAAAATGTTTCAGGACTTTCTAAATAAGGGTGAGATCCCAAACATGCTACTTGCGGGACCTCCTGGTATTGGTAAAACAACAGTAGCGAAAGCACTATGTAATCAGTTGGGGGTAGATTATTATGTCATCAATGGATCCGATGAGGGACGTTTTCTCGATACGGTCAGAAACAATGCGAAGAATTTCGCTTCGACCGTCTCGCTTCAAGCAACTTCAAGACACAAAGTCATCATCATTGATGAAGCTGATAACACATCCAACGATGTACAACTCTGCTTACGGGCGTTTATTGAGGAGTTTGCTAGTAACTGCAGATTCATCTTCACCTGCAACTATAAAAACAAAATCCTCGAACCACTTCATTCCCGTTGCACAGTGGTTGAATTCGGAATCAAAGGAAAGGAAAGAGCAAGAATTGCCAACGGTTTCTTCTCTCGACTTCGAGAAATCCTCGACGGAGAAGGAGTTCAATACGAACCAAAAGTACTCATTGAACTCATCAGCAAGCATTTCCCAGACTGGCGAAGAGTCCTCAACGAGTGTCAACGATATTCCGTGGGTGGAAAGATTGATTCGGGCATTCTTGCGTCGTTCGGGGATATCGCAGTAAATGATCTTGTTAAGAACCTTAAGGAAAAGAACTTTCCTGAGGTACGTAAATGGATCGTTTCTAATCTGGACAATGATCCTAACGTACTTCTGCGTCGTGCTTACGATGCTCTTTATGAAGTTCTGGATGGTCCTTCTATTGCTGCTGCTGTGCTCATTGTTGCTAAGTATCAGTATCAATCAGCATTTGTAGCAGACCAGGAAATTAATCTTTTAGCAGCAATGACCGAAATCATGGTGGAGTGTAATTTCAAATGAATGTAAAACTTATTCGTATTATTACTGGTGAAGAAGTAGTAGCAGAACTCGTAGAAGAGACTGATGAATCTATTACTGTCAGAAATGGACTTGTGGTTCTTCCTCAAGCACAAAGTGTTGGGTTTATGCCTTGGGCAACAGTAATTGATAAGACTGAACCTGAGATCACAGTATCAAAACAATTTGTTGTTTATATCGCAGCAGTTGACTCTGGAGTTAAAAACAAGTATTGTGAAATGTTTGGTGGTATCACCGCTCCTGAGAAGAAATTGATTCTATGATTGTATCTGAAGAAGTTGCACAGTGGGCAGCGGATGAGTTCATCAACTACTTCTCCCACTTTACTAATATTGAAGACTACCTAAGATTTGTGAAGAAAGAGGTTATCTCGTCTTCATCATCTTTGGTGTCTCTTGAAGATGAGTTCTTTAATGAAGATATTCATCCTCAGGACATGGAATTTGACATCAAGTTCGTAGGCAACCGCTTTCAAGGCGGAGTCCCTCAGGAACATTATGTCAATCTTTTGAGAGCAGTTTCTTCTCATAATAATGAATCCAATATACCTGGAAGGGAATTGCGTTGGATGATCTTTGAGAAAAATACAAAGAAGGTATTGGGATTCATTCGTTTTGGATCTCCCACTATTAATTCTAAACCAAGGAATCTTTGGTTGGGACATCAACCTAATCTGTCTATCTTCAATAGGCACGCTGCCATGGGATTTGTCATTGTCCCGTCTCAACCCTTTGGGTACAACTATCTCGGTGGCAAACTACTGGCACTCCTGTGCTGCTCTCACTTCGCTCGTGAGACCTTGAACAGAGTGTTTGAGAAGGAGATTGCTCTGTTTGAAACAACGTCTCTCTACGGGTCTGCTACCAGTGCCTCACAGTATGATGGACTGAAACCATTCATGAGATACAAGGGACTGACTGAAAGCAAGTTCCTGCCACTGATGCATGATAAGCAGTTTCATAAACTTCATAATGAGTTCACGAGACTGAATGATAATACACCTTTGACTGATAACAAAGCATCATCTAAAAAGATGAAGCGACAAACTAAGATGATTTCTATCATCAAGAACTCTCTTCATGATCAAGATAAGTTGACTCACTTCAATGATGTCATTAAGACTGCCTTTGGTCTGACACAAAAGAAACGTTTCTACATCTCAGACTATGGGTATGAGAATGTGCGTGAAGTTATTCTTGGAGAGCAGGACACTCTTCGTCCTGGTCAGAACTTTGATAAGTTCTACCTTGAGAACATCATCAAGTGGTGGAAGAAGAAAGCAACTAAGAGATATGAAAAATTAAAAGAAGAAGGAAGATTCCGCAACAAAGTAGAACTCTGGACTGAAGACGATCACATTCAAATTATACGATGACATACGAATTGAAAGACTGGTTGAACTCAATCAACATGACTAAAAAGAATCTTTATAATGAAGATCCTTCTGCAAAATATCCTGCATACATTGTCAATCGATGTATGTCTGGTCATCTTGATACAGTTCTGTTCGCTAATGAGATGAATATGAAACCAAATCTAGATTCAAAATTGCAATATTCATTTTTGCTAAATAGTGTGAGGAAAAGGAAGAGATTTTCTCCCTGGCTCCGCAAAGATGAAATCAGAGATTTGGATTTAGTGAAACGTTATTATGGTTATAGTAACGAAAAAGCAAAACAGGCTCTGAGCATCTTAACCAAAGAACAATTGTCATTTATTAAATCTAAATTTGAGACCGGAGGAAAAAGATGATTAGTGAACCTGAGGTCAAGTGGTCAGCTGACCAAATGATCGAAGTTACCTTGAATGAACCTGATGACTTTCTTAAGGTTCGTGAAACTCTGACTAGAATTGGAGTCGCATCCCGCAAGGAGAAAAAGATCTATCAGTCCTGTCATATTCTGCACAAGCAGGGACGGTACTATATTGTACACTTTAAGGAGTTGTTTGCCCTAGATGGTAAACATGCTAACCTAACAGTGAATGATGTTCAGAGACGTAACAGAATTATTCAACTACTTTGTGACTGGGGTTTGGTAACAGTTATCAATCCTGAAAATGTTACTGATATTGCACCACTCAATCAAATTAAAGTTCTTGCGTATAAAGAAAAGAACGAATGGATTCTTGAGACCAAGTATAATATTGGTAAGAAGAAAAAAGTAGAAGTAACCGAATGAAAAAGTAGGGGATACAACATCCCCTTTTTTTGTGTTTCATGGTTAAATAGTAGTGTACGCCGTAAGGGTACACAAAACACAAACTCGCTTTTAAAGGAGCTAAGAACCATGGGTGACATCACCGCATATCGTGCTGCAGACTTGCCATCTTTGCTAGATCGTATAAATAGGCATAGCATTGGTATGGATGAATACTTTTCTCGTCTGTTTAATCAGCACGAAACAACGACAAACTATCCTCCATACAACCTAGTTCAGGTCAGCAACGTAGAATCACGACTTGAACTCGCACTTGCAGGTTTTAAGAAGGAAGAAGTAAATGTCTACACCGAATACGGAAAACTTTTTGTCGAAGGACAAAAAGAAGATAATCAATCAGAAGAAACATACGTCCATCGAGGAATGGCTCAGCGATCTTTCACTAGATCATGGACCCTCAGTGACGAGACGGAAGTTAGATCAGTTAGCTTTGAGGATGGGTTGCTGATAGTCACACTTGGTAAAGTTGTTCCTGACCATCACGCTAGAAAAGATTATCTCTAAATAAAACTGAATATCGTCGCCGCATCCGGGAGGCAACTGGCAAAAACCAGTTGACGCCTCCCTTTTTTCTTGGTATAATACTTGGAGGTAAAAACTGATTATGAGCATTCAACTGGCACTACTAAAGTCTGGGGAGGAAGTCATCGCAGACATTAAAGAATTTAGAGATTCTGATGAAAAGTTAATTTCTTACTTGTTTTCTAACCCATATGCATTAAAGATTAAACCATCTCAAGTTTTGATGGAGGATACTCAGAAACCAAAACCTGAAATTGTCTATCATAGGTGGATGCCTTTATCAAAAGATACTGATATTATTGTAGACAAGGATTGGATTGTTTGTATCACTGATCCACTGAACGAACTTATGGAAACTTTTACGGAGAGAATTAATGGAGGAAACTACACTGTCAACGGATCAGATGATGTTGCCACCGGATCCACCACAGGAACAGATAGTTCCAATAGTGCAAGTACTGTACTTAGTGAACAAGCTACTTTTAGTGAGTGAGATTGAGGAAGTTGGTGCGGACATCGGTATGCCCGATTGTAAACTGACTAATCCCTATCTTCTTACTGAAGGAAAAATGGTCCCGTGGTTAACTGATGTGACAGACGATGAGTTTGTCATGATGAGTTCTGATAAAATACTCACCATGGTTGACCCCAACAAAGAACTACTTGATGAATACGAGTCATTGACTAAATGAGATTCTACACAAATGTCTATCAACGTTTTAATGAAATCCTGGTGCGAGGATATGAAGATGGTAAGCACTTTTCATACAAAGAAACATTTCACCCAACTTTCTTTGTCCCATCAAAAAAGGAAACAAAATATAAAACACTTGATGGCAAGTGTGTAGAACCAGTAAAACCTGGTACAATTAAGGATTGTAAAGACTTCACAGAGAAGTATAAAGACGTAGAAGGATTTGCCATCTATGGTAATGATCGATATGTTGCACAATACATTTCTGAAAAGTATCCTGAAGATGAGATCAAGTTTGATCTGACCAAAATTAAACTGTTCACGATTGACATTGAGGTTGCTGCTGAAAGTGGTTTCCCCGATGTCTTTAATGTTGCAGAGGAACTGCTTGCAATCACATTGCAGGACTATGCAACCAAACAGATCATCTGTTTTGCATCTCGCCCATTCAACAACACCCGTAAGGATGTCCAGTATGTGCAGTGCTACGATGAGTATGACCTTATCAACCGTTTCCTAGACTGGTGGCAAACAGAGCAACCTGAGGTCATCACAGGGTGGAACTGCGAACTGTATGATATTCCTTATATCGTAAGACGCATTGAGCGTTTGATGGGTGAGAAGGTGATGAGGAAGTTGTCCCCCTGGAACAATGTTCGCACTCGTGAGATTCAGATGCATGGTCGTACACAGTTGAGTTGCGAACTTGCAGGTATCACAATTATTGATTACCTTGACTTGTATAAGAAGTTTACCTATACTAATCAAGAGTCTTATCGTCTAGATCACATTGCGTTTGTAGAACTAGGCGAGCGTAAGTTGGATCACTCGGAGTTTGATACCTTCAAGGATTTCTACACAGGTAACTGGCAGAAGTTTATTGAATACAATATCCGAGACGTGGAACTTGTTGACCGTATGGAAGACAAGATGAAATTAATTGAACTTGCGTTGACGATGGCGTTTGACGCCAAGGTAAACTTTGCAGATGTTTTCTTTCAAGTACGCACTTGGGATGCTATCATTTATAACTACTTAAAGAAGAAGAATATAGTTATCCCTCCGAAAGAGAGATCTGAAAAAGATTCACAGTACGCGGGGGCGTATGTCAAGGAACCGATTCCTGGAAAGTATGATTGGGTGGTTAGTTTTGACCTTAATAGTCTGTATCCTCACCTTATCATGCAGTATAATATTTCCCCGGAAACCCTACTCCCCGAGAGACATCCATCGACTACGGTTGATCGAATCCTTAATCAGGAAATAACATTTGAGATGTATAAAGACCATGCGGTATGCGCCAATGGCGCAATGTATCGTAAGGATGTCAAGGGTTTCTTGCCCGAGTTGATGGAGAAGATGTATGGAGACCGTGTTATCTTCAAAAAGAAGATGCTCGCTGCCAAGCAGCAGTACGAGAAGACGCCTACTAAAGCACTTGAGAAAGAAATCGCTAGATGCAACAACATTCAAATGGCGAAGAAGATTTCTCTTAACTCTGCTTATGGTGCTATTGGTAATCAATACTTCAGGTATTTCAAACTAGCAAATGCAGAAGCGATTACTCTGTCTGGTCAGGTATCGATCCGTTGGATTGAGAATCGCATGAATAAACGTCTGAACAAAATTTTGAAAACTGAGAATACTGATTATGTTATTGCTTCTGATACTGATTCTATCTACCTCAATCTGGGTCCTTTTGTTGACTGGGTATTCAAAGGCAGAGAGAAAACTTCTGAAGTCATTGTTGATTTCCTTAACAAGGTCTGTGAAGTGGAATTTGAACCTTATATTGAAAGTTCTTACCAAGCGTTGGCGGACTATGTGAATGCTTATGACCAGAAGATGCAGATGAAGCGAGAGAACATCGCTGACCGTGGCATTTGGACTGCTAAGAAACGATATATCCTGAACGTCTGGGACAGTGAAGGTGTGCGATATGCAGAACCCAAATTGAAGATCATGGGCATCGAAGCAGTGAAGTCGTCTACACCTGCTCCCTGTCGTCAGATGATTAAGGATGGTCTGAAACTGGTCATGAGCGGCACAGAGGATGAAGTAATTGAATTTATTGAGAACTCTCGTAAGGAGTTCAGGGCGTTGCCACCTGAGGAGATATCTTTTCCTAGATCGGTCTCTAATGTAGTCAAGTATAAAGGTGCAAATACAATTTATGCAAAGGGAACGCCGATGCACGTCAGAGGTGCTCTGCTGTTTAACTTCTATATAAAAGAGCGTGGTTTGGATAAGAAGTACGCCTACATTCAAAATGGCGAGAAGATTAAATTCTGTTACCTCAAAAATCCAAATCCGACTAGAGAGAATGTAATATCATTTATTCAAGATTTTCCTAAGGAACTTGATCTTGAAAGATTCATCGACTATGAAATGCAGTTTAACAAGGCCTTCTTGGAACCGGTTAAAACAATTCTTGATGCGATTGGATGGTCAGTAGAAAAGAAAGTTAGTCTGGAGAGTTTCTTCTCATGAGTTATACTGTTCTATGGTCAAAGCAAGGTCCGGGAGATCTTTCTCCTAGGCAGCAAAGAAAAGAGTTTGAAAGTGAATACCAAGCAAATTGGTTTGCAAATTATTTGAGAAAGAGTTATAATTGGGTTATCTGTGTCGAATCTAAAAATCTCAAGGAGTATTAAATTGGAACTACCAATCAACGACAAAGAACTTGCTACTATTATCAGCGCAATGCGCCTAGGTGGTGATGGAGCACTTTATCAAAAATTGAAGAACATTCAGGAAGTCAGGAAAGAAAATCCTGATGGAGCTTACAAAAAAATCTTACGTGAACAATACGGGATGGTTGCCTAATGGATTTATTGAAAGAAATTGTCAAGGAGATTGGAGATGACTTCACAAAACTCGCTTCTGACATTGAAGAAACTGAAACATACGTTGACACAGGTTCGTATATTTTTAACGGACTTGTTTCAGGGTCTATATTTGGTGGTGTATCTGGGAATAAGATTACTGCCATTGCTGGCGAGTCTAGTACTGGAAAAACTTTTTTC
>Ga0209645_1000410_pt1 | contig 22309 bp, 24 predicted proteins | sample ETNvirenome_6_30_FD_184070 | JGI IMG/M metagenome (GOLD analysis project Ga0209645, IMG submission 184070) | Marine viral communities from the Pacific Ocean - ETNP_6_30 (SPAdes) (version 2) | ecosystem: Environmental > Aquatic > Marine > Oceanic | place: Pacific Ocean | collected 2013-06-19
CCAAATACAGTATCAAAACTTTGGTTTATAGAAAATGGAACATCAGGCTCACAAAACATAATTATTTCTCAAGGTAGTGGTGCTAATGTAACCATACCAGCAGGTGATGTAAAAGCAGTTTATTCTGATGGTGCAGGTTCAGGTGCAGCAATAGTAGATGCTTTTGCTAGTCTTAATGTAGTAGATTTAAAAGTTGAAGATGATTTAACAGTTACAGATGATTTAATTGTAAATGGTGATATAGATTTAGCTGGTTCAATAGATGTAGATGGCACAGCTAACCTAGATGTAGTAGATATTGATGGAGCTTTAACCCAAGATGGAGGTGCTGTATTTAATGAAGATAGTGCTGATGTAGATTTTAGAGTTGAATCAAATGGACAAACTCATGCTTTGTTTGTTGATGGTGGTTTAGATAATATAGGTATAGGGTATTCAGCAGCACACACAGCAACTAATAAAGGGTTAGTTATATTAACTGGTGACGGTAATGGCGGCATACAGTTAAATAAAGAAGATGGTAGCTATCCTAGCGACGGAGAAACTTTAGGTTCAATAGGTTGGAAAGGTGCAGATAGTGCTAATAGTAACGCTGCTGCTGGAGCATCTATAGTAGGTATTGCTGCCGAAGATTTTAGTGGTAGTACAGAAGCTACAAACTTGGCTTTTAATACAAAACCTACAGGCACAGGTCCAGGTTCTGCTCCAACGGAAAGGATGCGTATAAATTCAAATGGCACAATCGGAATTGGAACTGCTGGTGGTTCTTATGCTATAGATTTATTAACTACAGGAAACAATGGTTTACGAGTTAATACAGGAACTTCAAGTGCTGACCAACTTTATTTAGGTAATACTGGTGGCGTATCAAGTGTTGGAACTTTAACTAGCGATAATTTAGGAATAATTACTGGTGGTTCAGAAAGAATGAGAATTGATACTTCAGGAAATGTAGGAATTGGCTCTACAACAATAAATGCTAAATTTAATGTACATGGAACTATACGAGCAGAAAACGATAGATTTTTAGCAGGTAGAGAAGATGCTGCTGCACCAGCATACTCATTTCATGATGATGGTGATACAGGAATGTTTAATGTTGCATCAAATATACTTGGATTTTCTACTTCAGGTACAGAAAGGATGCGTATTACTGACACTGATATAACTGTTGATGCAGCAGGAGATATTATTCTTGATGCAGATGGAGGTAACATACTGTTTAAAGATGGTAGTGTTGGAACTTTTTTAGATATACAACAAGACTCAAGCGGTCCTGAATTGATTTCAAGAGTATCTGACGCAGATTTTAAAATTAGAGGTAATGATGGAGGTTCTACAGTAACAGCTCTTAGTTTTGATATGTCAGAAGGAGGTCTTTGTGCAATAGGCTCACACACACCTACAGCAAGACTAGATGTTAGAGGTTCAACAAATTCAGAACACGTAGTAATTACAGGTGGAGCTAACTCAGGTAGAGGTTTATCAATACAAACTGCTGCTAGTGGTGGTCAACAAGATGCTGGTGTAGTATTTGATGCACAAGATACTGAAAGTGGTGCAAATCCATATCATGCTTTTGAAACTGCTGGTAGTGAAGCTATGAGAATTACAAGCGATGGAAAAATTGGTATAGGCACATCATCACCCCAAGAACTGTTACACGTTTCTACTGGTTCTACTGTTGCTATTAGAGCTAGTGGTGGTGGAAATTCTGCTAGAAAAGTAGAAATAGGTTATGACAACACTAATGGTCCATATTTAAAAAGTGGAAGTAGTGGCGTAATAAGTATTCAGTTTTATGTAGACAACACAACATTAGCAGGAAAATTTGATACTAATGCAGATTTTTATACTAACGATGGAACTGTTCATAGTCTATCTGATTCAAGAGTTAAAACAGATATAAAAGATTTAATTGATGGATTAGATGTTGTAAAACAATTACAACCAAAAACATTTAAGTATAACGAAAAATCAGAATTTTATAGTGAAAAAACTAAAGATGAAGTTAGGTATGGTTTTATAGCTGATGAAGTAAAAGAAGTTGCACCACAATATATGCAGGTTGGAAAAGGTAAAATTGATGGTGTAGAAGTTGATGACTTTAAAACGCTTTCTACTACTAAAATGATACCTATGCTTGTAAAAGCTATACAAGAACAACAAACACAGATTGATGCTTTACAATCTGAAATTAATATTTTAAAAGGAGAATAACATGGCAATATCTTACGCATGGGATTGTAAAACTTGTGATACATATCCAACAAAAAGCGGTAAATCAAATGTCGTACACACAGTTCATTGGAGATTAACTGCTACAGACGATACTAATAAAGACAGTGATGGTAATAACTGGACAGCATCTTCTTATGGAGCACAGTCATTAGATACATCTGATTTATCTAGTTTTAAAAACTGGTCTAGTCTTACTAATAGTGATTTGCAAGGCTGGGTAGAAACAGCATTAGGTAGCGACAAAGTAACTAGTATAAAAGCAGTGCTAGACGCAAGCATAGCTGAAAAAGTTACTCCAACTTCTGTACAAAAAGTATTGAGCTCTTAATATGGCTACGCAAGAACCAGTTGTAATGATTGATGACAAAGAAATTAAAGTAAGCGAACTTACTAACGAACAACAATATTTTCATAGTCAAATACTAGATTTAACCAATAAACAAAAACGCATACAGTTTGAACTTGATCAAATTAACGCCAGTTTAAGTGTGTTTCAAAACGCATTTATAGAGTCTGCTAAACAAAAAGCAGATGAAGTCTTAAATAATCCAGAGGAGGATCAAAATGACAATACTTAATATATTAGCGTGGGTCACTGCAATTATATCTATAGCTTCTGTTGTAGCAGCAATAACACCTACACCTAAAGATGATCATTGGTTTAGTTACTTATACAAAGTAATAGATTGGTGTGCATTAAATGTGCTTAAAGCAAAGGATAAAGGATGAGTTGGTTAAGCAAAATGTGGGGTAAAATTACTGGTACTGAAAAAATTAAAGTAAGAGCTAGAAACAAAAAAGGACATTATGTAGGTGATGATAAATCAACACCTGATGTAAATGAAGCTTGGACCACTAAGAGAGTTAAAAAATCTAAAGAATCCTAATGGCTAAATCACCTGATGCGTTTGTTTATAACGCTACACTAGAACGTATTGTAGATGGGGACACCTTTGATTGTTGTCTTGATCTTGGTTTTGATGTGAAGTTACATAAACAGCGTGTCAGACTTGCAGGTATAGATACTCCAGAAAGCCGTACAAGAGATTTAGCAGAAAAAAAACTAGGTTTAGCAGCCAAATCGCGGTTACAAGAGCTATGTATCGGTAACTTTAAAGTAAAATCTTTGGGTAAAGGTAAGTATGGTCGTATATTAGGGATACCTTACACAGAAGACGGTAGAGATATTTGCCAGGTTCTAATTAAAGAAGGTCATGCTGTGGAATATGACGGAGGCAAAAAGAAAAAAGTTTGGGGTGATTACTAATGGAATCAGCCGTTATTTTAATTCAAGAAGTTGGATTCCCAATTGCAGCAGCATTAGGCCTTGGTTGGTTTATTTATAAGCTTATCATGCGTATTGTTGATGGTATGGAAACCAAACTTGATACCGTAGATGAAAAAGTAGAAGCACAAATAGCCGCAATAGAAGAACGACTTGGCACAAAACTTGATTCACAACACGGTATTTTGGTAGCATTAATAGATAGAGTGCGTAGTTTAGATAACGAAATAATACGTCAAGATACTTTGATAAAAACTATATTAGGAGTGCCTAACTTAATTGATAGCGGAAAAATAGCCAAGGCAGGTAGAGATGATCAAAGAAAAGACTAAACAAGAAAAAATGGAAGAAGAAATTGTAAAAACTAAAATAGCTATATGGGCATTTTTTATAGGTGCTATTATGTTTTCAGCAGTTCTAGGAATGAATTTAGCTGCTGATACCATAACTCATAAATTTAAGTCACCTAGTTTTAACGGCGTGGGAACGTCTAGTCATTACCTTACAATAGAAAATCAACAATATACTCGTAAACTAACAATCAAAGAAGAAATAAAAGCGTTACAAGATGAAATCAAAAGAGAAAAAGAAAATTCTACTCTTGCAAGGTTTATGCGTAATCTTGAATCTAGGGTTTATGCAGAACTATCAAGACAGTTAGTAAATAACTTATTCGGAGAAACACCGCAAAGCGAAGGTGTCATCACTTTAGAGGGGAATACCATTGAGTACACAAGTGATGGTGTAACTTTAACCCTTAAAATAACCGAGGCGGATGGAACAGTTACCGAAATCGTCATACCTATTGGTACTTTTACTTTCTAGTTGTTCTATATTTGATCAATTTGAAGATACTTACGAACAAAGGTTTTCTAAAGACGTAGCAACAATACAAGAACTGCAATCAGCAGAACTTAAAAATGTGCCTATACCAAAGGTAAGTCCTGTGGTTGCTGTGTATCCTACTTCATTTTCAGATCAAACAGGACAGCGTAAAAGCAATAGTGAGTTTGCTTTGTTTAGCACAGCTATAACTCAACAACCAAATGCGTTACTTATAAGAGCTTTAAAACATGCAGGGGACGGTAAGTTTTTTAGGGTTGTAGAAAGGGTAGGCTTGGATAATCTTACCAAAGAAAGACAACTTATAAGATCAGCAAGAGAACAATCGACTGATGAAGAAGTAAAAAAACAAGCACTTAGACCTTTATTATTTGCAGGTATATTAATTGAAGGTGCTGTCATATCTTATGAAACAAATTTAGAAAGTGGTGGAGCAGGAGCCAGGTATTTGGGCATAGGCAAAAGCGTTATGTATAGAGAAGACAATATAACCATTAGTATGCGTATGGTATCAGTTGCAACAGGCGAGGTTTTGTTAGAAGTATTAAGTCAAAAAACAATATTTAGTTACGGTAAATCTGAAGATGTATTTAGATTTGTTGAAGCTGAAAGCGAGCTAGTAGAAATAGAACTAGGCAACGCAAGAAATGAGTCATCAACCATAGCTTTGATGAAAGCTATAGAAGGAGGTGTGCTAGAAATCATTAACACTGGTTATGATCGTGGTTTCTGGGTTTTACAAAATGATAACCAAGGAGTAGAATTAAATGATGAAATTAAAATTGATAAGCCTGATTGTGATGATAACTGCGTTGACGACATACGCGGCTGACAACGAAATATATGTAGATCAATCTGGTACTGGAGCCAATATAGACCTAGAACAACTAGGTATTTCTAATATCATAGGCGGGTTAAATAGCTCTGCAGGTAATTTAACCCCCTTTGATTTAGATGGTAACAGTATGACACTTGACATAAATATGATAGGTGCAACCAACAAGTTTCTTGGTGATATATTTGCTGATAACTTTACTGGTTTTTACGAGTTTGATGGTGGTACTAATTCATTTACTATTCAAGTTGACCCTACAGATACTTATAGTGCTGATGGATCTAATCAAAATGTAGATGTAACAGGGAGCGGTAATACATTTACTTTGAACCAAGGCACCACAGCATTAGCAGCTTCTCTTGACTTAGACTGGATAATTAACGGTTCTAATAACACAGTAACATCAAATATTAATATAGATGGTGCTACCAATTATATGGATATAGATGGTTCTGATAATACAGTCACTTATACAGGCACAGGAGTTACAGCGTCAGCAGGTGGATATTTCTATCTTGACCACACAGGAGGCTCAAGAACATTTAATATTCAACAACTAAGTACCCAAGACAATGACTGGCTTAAGATTATATCCGTTTCTGGCACTGCTGCTTCTACCGTTTGTGTTGTTCAAAACGACCAAGGTACAAGCACAAGCTGTTGATATTGGAGACATATCTGAATTAAACGGTACGGCTCAAATTGTCAGAGACAAACCTTATGATGCAGATTTAAAGTTTGCTATTCAAAGTAATGATGAGGCCATAACCAAAGATGGTCGTATGGCTATTACTTTTCTTGATGATTCTACTGTAAAACTTACAGAACATAGTCAGCTACTTATTGACGAGTACATATATGATCCAGACCCAAGCAAAGCAAAAATGGCTCTTACCTTTGGTCTTGGTACAGCTAGGTTTATTACAGGCAATTTAAACCGTATAGATAAACAGAATATAACTCTTAAAACACCAACAGCTAACATAGCAATACGTGGGACTGATTTTACGGCTACAGTTGATGAACTAGGGCGTAGCCTTATAATTTTGCTACCAGACGCTCTAGGGCTTTCTAGTGGCGAAATAGAGGTGGTTACAGCTATGGGAACTGTTATACTAAACAAACCCTACGAAGCCACTACGGTGAACGTATTTGAGTCTGCTCCAACCAAACCTGTTATTTTAGATTTAACACTTGATGTTATAGATAACATGCTTATTGTTACGCCACCTAAAGAAGAGATGTTAGTAGAAGAAGAAACCACTACTACGCAAGCAGATAGTGTATTAGATTTTAATGATCTTGATATAGATTATCTTGCAGAGGATTATTTAAAAGAAGATAGTCTTGAGTTTACAGAATTAGATATAAATTATCTTGATGTAAATTATCTTGAAGACTTGCTTAATGTATTAGATGCTTTAGCGATAGACGAAGATGAAGATGTGTTAGCACAAGCTACAAGCACACAGATAGCAGGCACTCTGTTAGGCAAAGATCCAGACACACAAATAACAGCTTTAATTACAGGAAATGTAGTAAGTTTGCGAAGAGAGGTAAATGAAAGTGTTAGAGTTGATCTAAATGGTAGTAATGCTTATACAGTTATTTTGATTCAAGATGGTGTATCTAATATAATAAAAATCAACGGAGGGAGCGACAGTGTTATTACTATCACTCAAAGTGATTAAATGAGACGACTATTATTACCAATACTTATAATACTAGCTTTGCCATTATTGTTTCAAAGCACTCCTACAGAAATATTAAAACTAAAAACTTTTGATAAATTTATAGAAACACCAGAGCCATCAGGTAACTTTGTCATACTTAACATAACCGAAGAAGATGTAGAGCGTGAGGGAGGTTGGCCCTTACCTAGACAAAGACTTGCAGAAATACAACTAGAAATGATAGGTAAAGGTGCCTTGGGTGTAGGATGGGTAATAAGTTTTCCACAAGCAGACAGAATGGGTGGTGATGAAGACTTTGCTAGATCATTAGGATACGCTCCTTCTGTCATAGCTATGTTTGAAGATGGTAAAGGAAATTATCCTAAATCACCTGGAACTGTTGTGCTTGGTGATGATAATGGTGGTATACTCTCTACAGGAGTAAAGTCAAACCTACCTCTACTATCCAATCATGTTCTACAAGGTTTGGCTATTGCTCCTACTGATATAGATTTATTAGTCCGTAAAATACCTCTTTTAGTTAAAACACCAAATAATGAATGGATACCTAGTTTTGGCACACAAATATATAAATCTTTGTTTAATGTAAAAACTTATATTATAAAAACTAATGATAATGGTATATCAGAAATATCAATCAGAGGAATACCACCGATTAAAACAGATAGTCTTGGTCGTAAGTGGGTTAGTTGGGTTAATACACCACAAACAGACTTACAAGAAATGAATGTAAATGGTAAGTTTGTATTTGTAGGCGTTACTGCTAACGGTGTTATGCCACAAGTAGCCACGCCTGTTGGACTTTTAGAGCCACATAAAATACAAACTGCACTTGCTGAGTCTATACTAATAGAGGATTCACCATACATACCTGACTGGTCATTAGCAGCAGAACTTTTAATTTTAATAATATTTGTTAGTTTAGTTTGGTTTGCATTACATTACTTTGGCATTACATGGGGAGTATCTATTGCTACTGTATTAATGTTAATTACAGGAACGTTTGGTATCTATATGATTAAACAAGGTTTATTGGTAGATGTATCTTGGACTTTAGTATCTGAATTTATAACAGGATCAATAGCTTTTTACTTAAGATTTAGACAACAATACAAACTAAGACAGCAGATTAAGAAACAGTTTGAACATTACCTTGATCCACGCCAAGTAAAAAAACTACAAGACGATCCTAGTTCTTTAGTGTTAGGTGGTGAAAAAAGATATTGCACTTTTTTATTTACAGATGTTAGAGGTTTTACTGCTATGTCAGAAAAACTAGAACCAGAAGAAGTAACTAAAATTATGAATAAAGCTTTAACTATACAAGCTGATGCAGTTAAAAAGTATGGTGGTATGGTAGATAAGTACATTGGAGATGCCATGATGGCAATATTTAATGCACCGATAGATTTACCAAATCACGAAACTGTAGCAGTTTTATGTGCTGAAGAGATACAAGACAATGTTAAAAAAGCTGATCTTGGTATTGAAATAGGACTTGGTGTTAATACTGGATATGCTGTTGTGGGTAACATGGGTAGCGATACTAGGTTTGATTACTCAGCGATTGGTGATGCTGTTAATCTTGCAGCAAGGCTTGAAAGCTCAACTAAGGATGTTGGAGAAGATATTGTTATAGGTTATGATACTATCAGTGCAAGTAGCTTTAGCGATCAAATTATGTTAAAGGAGCTTGATAGTATTTTTGTAAAAGGCAAAGAAAAGCCAATTAAAATATATACATTACAAAATGGTTAATAAAAAAATGACAGTAAACGATGTAGCAGAGAGACTAACAAAGTTAGAAACTATATCACATGAGCGTTGGAAAACTGCTTTTAACGAGTTTTCCGATATAAAACAAGAAATTACCTATATTAATTCAACCATAAAGGCCACTACCTTTGGAGTGTTTGGCTTTCTTGGTGCGATTGGTATAGCTGTATTAACGAGTATATTAATATGAAAGGATTGTTAAAAAATATAGTTGGAGCTGTAGCACCAACACTAGGAACAGCAATTGCAGGGCCTATGGGTAACATGGCTTTAGGTAAAATAGCAGAAGTTTTAGGATGTCCAGCAGATCAAAAGTCTGTTCAAAAAGCAGTGCAAAATGCAACACCAGAACAAATGATTGAACTTAAAAAAGCTGAACAAGAGTTTGAAGTACAAATGAAAGAATTAGATGTGGATGTTTTTAAACTTGAAGCACAAGAAAAACAACATGCTAGAGGTATGTTCAGCAAAGATTGGACTGCTAGGATTATAGGTTTATTTACCATAGGTGGTTTTCTTGGTTATATTTTTTTAGTAACACTACAACCACCTGAACAAAATTCTGAAGCATTAATAAATTTAGTGCTTGGTTATCTTGGAGGATTAGCAAGTGCTATTATTTCGTTTTATTTCGGAGCATCTCACACCAACGATAAAGGAGAGTAATATGAATATATCACAAGAGGGACTTTCCTTAATTAAAAAGTTTGAGGGTTGTGAGCTTGAAGCATATAAGTGTGCTGCAGGTGTTTGGACTATAGGATATGGAAGCACTGATGGTGTAAATGAAGGTATGGAAATATCGCAAGAAAGAGCAGAAATGTTATTACTTGAGGATGTAGCAGTATTTGAAGAGTCTGTAAACAAGCTTGTTGAAGTGCCATTAGAGCAAAATCAATTTGATGCTTTAGTATCTTGGACATTTAATCTTGGATCAACCAATCTTAAAAACTCTACTTTGTTAAAAGTTTTAAATAATAAAGATTATGAGGGAGTGCCTGCACAAATTAAACGTTGGAACAAAGCAGGCGGTAAAGTTTTACAAGGTTTAATAAGAAGGAGAGAAGCAGAAGCCTTATTGTTTGAAGGTAAAGAATGGCATGAGGTATAACTATGCCATTAACTAAATTACAATTTAATCCGGGAATCAACAAAGAAATGACTGACCTTATGAGTAAGGGAGGTTGGACAGATGGTAATTTAGTTAGGTTTAGAAAAGGACTACCAGAAAAAATAGGCGGTTGGGAAAAAGAAACCAGTGCGTCTTACTTAGGTACAGGCAGAGCACTGTTAGGTTGGGTTGCTTTAAGCTCAACTAAATATTTAGGACTTGGAACTACTTTTAAATATTATATTAAAGAGGGATCTGCTTTTGATGATGTTACTCCAATAAGATCAACCACAGGTGCAGGCGATGTAACATTTTCTGCGAGCAATGGCGATGCAACAATAACAGTTGCAGATACAGGTCATGGTGCTGTGCAAAATGATTTTGTTACGTTTAGTGGTGCATCTAGTTTAGGTGGCAACATTACTGCTGCTGTTCTTAATCAAGAATATCAAATAGCAACCATAGTAAATGCAAATAGTTACACCATAGAAGCAAAAGATACATCTGGTTCTACAGTTACTGCAAACTCCTCAGATAGCGGTAATGGTGGCTCCTCTGTTGTAGGTGCTTATCAAATAAATGTAGGACTAGATGTTTTTGTAGCATCAACAGGCTGGGGTGCTGGCACATGGGGTGGTGGTACTTGGGGTTCAGGAACATCAATAACAGAAACTGGACAGTTAAGATTGTGGTCACACGATGCTTTTGGAGAGGATTTAATTATAAACCCAAGAGCAGGCAGTATTTATTATTGGGATGAGACTAATGGAACTAGCACCAGAGCAGTTGAGTTAAGTAGTTTAAGTGGTGCTAATCTTGTACCAACTAGAGGATTACAAGTAATCGTAAGCGATATTGATAGGCATGTTATAGTTTTAGGTGCTGATCCTATTAGTGGTAGTTCAAGAACAGGTGTTATAGATCCTATGCTTATAGCATTTTCAGATCAAGAAAGTGCAACTAACTGGGAGCCGACTGCTACTAATACAGCAGGTTCACTAAGACTATCGTCAGGATCACAAATAGTAGGTGGTTTGAGATCAAGACAAGAAATACTTATTTGGACTGATACATCTTTGTATAGTATGCAGTTTGTAGGTGCACCATTTACTTTTGGTGTTAATCTTATAAATGAAAACGTAGGACTTATATCTCCTAATGCTGCAATAAACACGCCAGACAGCGTGTATTGGATGGCAAGAGATGGTTTTTATACATATTCAGGATCGGTAAAAAGATTAGTATGTAGCGTGTTAAATTATGTGTTAGATGATTTTAATTCATCTCAATCATTTAAAACCATAGCTTTTACAAACAAAGAGTTTAACGAGGTTGGTTGGTTTTACTGTTCATCTTCATCTGAGGAAATAGATAGATATGTTACTTATAATTATTTAGAAGGTGTATGGAGTATAGGAAACCTATCAAGAACAGCTTGGCTAGACGAAGGCGTATTTGAAAAGCCAAAAGCAACAGGTAAAGATAGCGGCACAAGTTATTTGTATATACACGAAGACTCTGACGATGATGACGGATTGCCAATGGACAATGTTTATATAGAGTCAGGCGATATAGATATAGAAGATGGAGATAGTTTTGGTTTTATTAGCAGAATTATTCCTGATGTAAAGTTTTTTGGTACAGATGCATCAAGTGGTCAAATAAACTTTGTTCTTAAAACTCGTAACTTTCCAGGCGATACCTTAACCACCAACTCAACAAACGATGTTACTAGCTCTACACAACAAAATTTTACACGTGCTAGAGGTAGGCAGCTAGTTCTTAGAGTTCAATCTGATGATGACGCAGCTACAGGAGTGCGAACAGGTTTTAGATGGAGACTAGGCTCTAGTAGAATAGATGTTAAAAACGATGGTAGAAGGTAGTGGCTAAACTACTTGAAACAAGATTACCTCAAGCAAATGGTCAAGTTGAAGCAGGAACTTTTAACCGATTAATTAGAATACTTGAAATAAACTTAGGTAAATTTGATACAAACTCTACACCACAGTTTAGTGATTCTGAAATATCATCTTTAAATTTTAACGCTGGTGATGTAATATGGAATACATCTATTGATGTTTTACAGGTTTATACTGGCAATCAATGGATACAGTTACATACTCCAAGCAATGCACAAGGCTTTGAGATGGCTGCATCAGTAGGATCACTCTCTGTTAAAACCAACGGAGATATATCCATCAATATAACTGCAAATTAAATATGAAAAAATTATCTGAAGGAAACAAAGGGATACAGGCACTAGCAAAAGAAAACCCTGCCTTAGTAGAAGACAAGTTCGGTTATGATGTGCCAGGCTACTTTATGGGTGGAATGCCTGGTTATGATGAAGCTCAAGACGAAGCACTAAAAGACTTAAAAGATTTTCAAAATAGAATTGCAGGCTTAGATCCTGACGAAGACAAAGCTACAATAATAGGAGAAATGCTTTCAATGATAGGAGATTCAGCAGACTTTGCTCCTTTAGTAAGACCAGGTAAGGTTGCAGGAATTGAAGCAATTATACCTAAGATAAGAAGACCAGATCCTGAAACACTAATGCCACAAGGTTTTAGAAGAGGTGGTATGCCAGGTGGTTTGGGTAGTTTATACGAAAGAGATTTTATAGCTGATGATTTTAATATAAAAGATTATATTAATAACGTTTTAGGTGCTGGAACAACAACACCATTAACAGAAGAAGAACAAGAGGCTATGAGATTAGCAAGAGGTTACGGTGCCTCTGGTGCTATGGGTGGTAATCGTTATAGAGGCACAACTCCAGGTGCAGATATAACCATAGATGCACGATCAGAAAACCCTGCTGTTTACAAATTTTATCCTAGTGAGGTCTCAAAACTTTACTCTCAAATGAAAGGCGTGCCATTTTCCCCCTTGGTGGCACCGCCTAAAGAAGCAACTTTTGTTGATGATTTACAGCCAAAAAGAATTACAAGTCAACTATATGCTAAAGACGGTAAGTTTGTAGATAGAAGTGAATTAGTTACAGGTCCAGGCGGAGAGCGAGGCGACAAGATACCAGCCATGTTAAGTGATGGCGAGTTTGTTGTAAACGCTGCTGCCGTAAGAGGTATAGGTTTACAAGCTGGTGCAGATCCAGATGATGAATACGAACAAAGATTACTCGGAGCTCGTAAAATGTACGAAATGCAAAAAATTGGAGAAGATTTTGCTAAGAAGTTGACATGAATTTAGTATTAGAAACTGTAGTTCCTAGTGCTGAAAATGGTCAAGAGATTGCAAAATTTTTATCTGAAAATTTTTGGACAGAGCATTCTTTATCAGGAGAGCAGTCTCCTGAAATAGATTGGTCAAGAGCTTCTGCTCACATAAATCATTTTATGTTTGAAGGTATTGTGTATAATGTGAGTGATGGCGATAAAATCGTAGGTAGTATAGCTGTCGCACCTGATAAACATTGGTGGTCAGCAGAAGAATATGTAGGAGATGGATGGTTTTTTGTTTTACCTGAATACAGAAACCTAAAAGATCAAACATCGCCTTCACATCTTTTAATAGATGCAGTTATAGATTATGCTAATAAACTAGAAAAGCCTTTAATAATGGGCGTGTTTAACTTACAAGGAGTTGAACGAGCTAAAAAATTATTTGATAAAAAAGGCTTTCACCAAATAGGTGGTATGTATTATAGGAATTAAATAAATATGTGTCTTAGTAAAACAAAGTCAGCACCAGAAGCAGACATTATAACCACCCCCCAAACTGGTTATTCTTTTGTATCTCCTTACATTGAAGACTATTCAAGAAGAATACTAGCCTCTTACTTTGGATCACCTGGTGAGTATGAGGGTTTAATATCAAGGCCTAGAGACATACCTATAGAACAAACAGCAGGTCTTACACCACTACAAATACAAGCACGACAAGCTTCACAGAGATTAGGTCAATTTGATCCTTACATAGATCAAGCTAGAGGCATGATAGAAGAGGGTGCTGGAACTGTATCAGGTGGTATAGGTGCATTACAAAGAGCAGAACAAAGCGGTATTGGTGCAACTCAAATGTTTGATCCTAGAAGTGCATCAATGTTTTATGATCCATACGAAGATCAAGTGGTGCAACAAACACTTCAAGACATAAACCGAGCAGCGGCACAGCAAGACATAGGATTGCGTGATAGAGCTATAAGCCAAGGTGCGTTTGGTGGATCAAGAGGTAGAATAGCTCAAGAAGAACTAGCTAGAGCAACAGGAAGAGGTGCAGCTGAGGCTGTAGGTGCTCTTAGAAGTCAAGGTTTTGGCAGAGCACAAGACGCTGCAAGACAATCATTTGAAGCACAACAAGGCAGACAAGCTGGACTTGCAAACTTACAGTCAGGATTAGCTGGACAACAAGCAGCTTTAGGTGGACAACAAGCAGCCTTAGGTCAAGGCATTGCAGGTCTAGGGCAACAAGGTCAAGGTATGTTAGGAAGTCAGATCAATATGCTGAATCAACTTGGAGCTCAAGGACAAGCGACACAACAAGCCGCACTATCAAGACAGTTTGGTGCAGCACAACAGCTTGCTGCTGAACCAATGCAAAGATTACAACAAGGTCAAGCATTACTTGCTGGGTCACCAATGGGAGGTATCTCTGGTGGCACTGGTACAAGTGCATATCAACGTGGTGTCTATCAACAACCAACAGCACTAGGACAAGCAGTGGGTGCTTTTGGAACTATTGCAACTGGTATAGGAGCTTTATCTGACTCCGACTTAAAAGAAAACATTAAAAAGATAGGTGAACTAGAGCCAGGTATTAATTGGTACACATGGGATTGGAACGACAAAGGTAAGGCCATAGGTGCTGAATCAGAGCCAAGCGAGGGTGTGTTAGCTCAAGAAGTATTAGAAGTTAAACCAGAGGCAGTTGTAGTTAAAGACGGTTACTATGCTGTTGATTATAGCAAGGTGATGTAATGCAAGGAATAATGTCTGGGCTAGAGCCTAAAAATTTAAAAGACGGTGGCTTTCCTGATTTAAGTGGTGACGGAAAGATAACTCAAAAAGATATTCTTATGGGTAGAGGAGTTATTAAAAAAGCTAATGGTGGTATAGCTGCTTATGCAGACGGTGGGCCATTAGATGTAACTAATTTATCTGAAGAAGAATCTCAAATGTTAGAAAACATTTTAACTAAATTATATCTTAGTGACTATGATTCTTTTAGAACGAGAAGATCTCCAGACTATAGCAAAATAACAGATGAAGAATATGATTTTTTAATGCGTTACGATAGAGGTAAAGTTGCAAGAGATATGCCTTTGCTTTCAAGATACCAAGAAAGAGTAGGGTTTTATCCAAGCGGTAAAGCATTTGAAGAGTCTGATGGATTACCTATGAAAGAGTTTGGTGCATCAACAGGTATAGCTATGTTAGCGACAATACCTAAACAACTTAGAAAAGCTTTTTACGGAAAAGAATACATGTCTAATCCAATAGAAGAGCGTATAAAAGCAGAAGCTAGAGATATAGCAGATCAAGAGTATAACGAACTAATAGGTAGAAAAGACGGAGGCATAGTTAAGCTTCAAGAAGGTGGTGAAATTGAATATGATGTTGAGGGTGGTCCTTTTGGACTAGGTGTTTTTGATGAAGATTTTTTGCAATATAAAAATATACCAGGTGATATAACTATAAAAGATTTTACTGATTTTGGTTTTAATCCAGATAGTAAAGTTGATTACGCTCTTTTGCCTTTATTATTTGTTCCACCAGCGTACGCAGCAGCAAAATTAATAAAAGCTGGTTATGGTGGGTATAAATTAGTTAAAACTTTAAAAAAAATATCTGAAGCTCAAAAGAAAATTCCTTTAATTAAAGGAACTAGTGGTCCTGCAACTTATGTTCAAGGTCAAATTGGTGCTGAAATTGCAGGTGTACCATCTGTTTTAGCAGGAGAGGAAATAGAACCAGAAGGAATGAAAAAGGGTGGATTGGCTTTTGGAAGTAAACTGTTCGGTAAAATAAAAGAAAAATTCAAAAAGAAAAAAGATACAAAAAAAGAAAAAGAAATTACGGATAAAAAACCTGATCCACCTGTAAGCACAATTATTAAAGAAGAAGCAATGCTCCCAGTTACTTTTGGAAAAAATATTCTTAGTAAAATAGGTGGAGGTAGCCCAACTAGAGGGTTTGTAAGATCAACTTTATATCCAGGTGGCGGTTATGCTGCATACAAATTATTATCAAGAGATGATGAAGATTCAGAACCTAAGACACGTACGATTACTACTGAAGAATCAACAGAAGTAGAAAAATCAGATAGACTAGGAGACATACTCAGAGAAAGAACCATGACCATAGCTGCTGAATCAGGCAGAGCAACACCTGTATTCTTTGACTATGTAAAAGCTTTCCCATCTAGTTACATGGAAAAGGTAGGTAGAGATCCTGAGTTTGCAAAACAAATGATGGCAGGATTCTTAGCAATGATGAAACCTGTTGCTGGACCTGTGCCTGTAAATCCATTCGTAGCTTTTGGCGAGGCTGCAATGGCAGAGGGAGTAAGACAAGAAGGTGAAATACCAGATCAACTTAAACTAATACAATCTATAAGCGAAGATCCAGAACTATCAAAAGCTTTCAAAAAGTTCCAAAGAGAATCTACACAAACACCAATAACTCAAAGACAGGCTAATGCCGCTGCATTAGAAAATATAGTAAAAGAAGAATTGTATGGTAAAGACTATGATGATAAAGATAAGGTGATTAGTGTAGCTACTGGTAATGAGTTAAGTAAAAACACTTTATTAGAAATGTATTACGATAGTGGTGAAGACATGAGCGTATTATTGGAAAAAGTTGCAGCCTCAGACAACTAATCATGCCAATCATTAAGCTACCAGATGGCACAAACCTTTTTGTTCAAAGTAGCAATCCAGAAGATGTAGAGATAGCTAAAAAAAGATTTCAAAAAAGAAAAGCATCAGGAGGATCATCTGGTTCTTTTGTAGGAGACATAGGCAGAGGTATAGCTGCTGGTGTTGTATCCATACCACAAGGTCTTGCTACCTTACCAACCACAGGTATTGATTTACTATTCGATACAAATGTTACAGCAGATGTAAACGCATTCTTTGAAAAGTTTAAACCTGAAGTCGATAGCACTGCTGGTAAAACAGCACAACTTATAACACAATTTGGTATTCCAGGTTTAGGAACAGCAAGTGCATTATCTAAGTTAAGCAAAGTTAAACAGTTGGCTGGAGTTGCTGCAGTAGACGCAGCAGTAGCAACAGATGATGTTGAAACATTTGCAGACATGATTTTTGATGATGAGTCAGATGAAGAAAGATTACAAAAACTTGAAGGCAGAGATGCTGCTACTGAAAGATTAAAAGAAAGACTACAAGTTTTTGGAGAGACAGCAACTTTTGTATATGCCACTCCTAAAATTGTAGGAGGCACCATTAAAGCAACAGGTGCTGGATTAGATTTAGCTGCACCTTATATGAGTGCTTTAGCAAAGGCTACCATAAGAGATGGCTCTGACGGTGTTGCAGCGGCAGCCAAAGCAGACAGAAATTTAGGAGATTGGTTAAGAAAAAACTTTACTTACGGTGGTGCTTTTGAACAGACTGCAAAAAACAATAAAGTCATAGCGGATGCTATGCAATCAAAAATGTTATATGCCTCTACTCTTGAAAGAGAGGTTATTGATAACATGGAAAAGATTAGAAAAACAATGGAAAGAGCATCTAAAGATGGTCGCAAACTAACAGATAAAGATGCCTTAGAACTTACCAAAGCTATATCAGCGTATCGAACACCTTTGTTGGTTGTGGAAAGACAGTATCCTAATTTAAAAAGTGTTGCAAAGAAAAAAGCAATAATGAAAAGAATCAGAGAAGATGCACTTAAAAAAATAAAAAGTTTTGAAGGATCAGGAAATAAAATAGATTACGAAACATTAGGTGTTAATCCTAATAATTATATATCTAAATTGTTAGAAGAAAACAATGGCTTATTTAGACAAGAACAACAAATGATGTTAGAACTTAGCGACCCTAAAGCGGCTGTAACTTCTTTATTAATACCAAAAGAATTTAGAAAAGCTATAGAGAATAACATTGGATACTACGGAACAACCATATATAGATCAATTCTTGAAAAAGGTTATAAAGTTCCTAAACAATTAAAAGATAAAGCTGTAAAACAAATAAAAGAAACTTTTAAAACAGATGATAATACTGCAAGAGATATATTTTCAAAATTAATTAAAGGATCTCAAGGTGGACAAAAATATGAAACACCTGAAATGTTTGTAGAAAATATTAAGTTTGGACTATTACAAGGCAAGGATTTAAAAAACCTACCTGCTGTTAGAGAGGCTATGGGTGAGGTTACACCTTTAAGTTATAAAAATCCTAGTGATTGGAGAAAAGCTTTAAAAGACGAAGCAACCGCAACATCAGCTACTATGTCTAAACTAGGTTCTCTCGTTGGTAGTGCTAAAACTTTTGCTACCATAAGACAGTTAAATGATGATGCAATTACACTAGGATCAACTCCATTTTTAAAAACTGCTGATGATTTTGGAGGACAACTTCCAAGAGAAGCAAAAAGAATAGACCCTAAAACAGGTAAGCCAGAGGTATATAATTCAGGACCTTTAAAAGGTCAAGAAAAACCTGCACCAATTAAACAAACTCTTTTTCTTGATGATGCTAACGGCAATCCAGTTGAGTATGTAAAGTTTGGTAAAGAGTCTGGTGCATTGATGGACACCTATGCACCTAGAGTTTTCTTTGATGCAGTTACAGGAGCACGAAAAGATTTTATATCTATAATGCCAGTGCCGATTAAAAAATTATATCAAGGGTTGTTAGGATTAAAGTCTTTTGCACAATATGGTAAAACAATATTAGGCCCAACAGCACAAATAAGAAACAACACCAGTGTGCCCTTTATGGCACTTATGAATGGCAACCTTGGACCATCTGGTAATTTTATGAACAACTTTAAAATGGCTTTTGCTGGTGCTCTTGATCCAAGACAAAAAACTAAATTTACAAAAGAAGTTAGAGAGGCATCAGAGTACGGTCTTATGGTAGGCAGAGGAACTCAGTTACAAGAGATAGCTGATGTTGCTACCTTTGCTACTGATGATAGTTCTTTGTTGTTAAAACTTAAATCAACTGGTGTTGGAGATACAATCAATAGAATAAAAGGTGTACCAGAAAAAATATATACAGGATCAGATAACGCAGCCAGGTTAATAAATTGGAGTGGTGAGCAATCTAAACTAACCAAAGTAATAGCTAAATCATCTGATGATTCTATGATGCCTGTAGCTTCTGCTAAAAATATGACTGACTCAGATATAGCAAAACTAATTACAGTAGATAAAGATATGGGTGCTGTAGTAAATGTAGGTCAATTAAAAAAAGCAGGTGACAAAGTTTTAGATAAATTTATAAAAGGAGAAGCAGCTGACATAGCTTTAAATGTAACTCCTACTTATTCGAGAGTTCCTAGAATAGTAAAACAATTAAAATACATACCATTTATAGGTAACTTTACAGCTTTCCCTGCTGAAATAATAAGAAACACTGGCAATACTTTATCAAGAGCTGTAAAAGAATTAGCTAGCAATAATACTGAATTACAAAAAATAGGAGCTAGAAGAATAGCGGGTGGTTTAACTGCAACCGTTGGTATTCCATCTGCACTTACGGCTACAGCGTTAGCATTGACAGGTGCAGAACAAGAACAAGTAGATGCTTACAAAAGATCATTTGCTGCACCTTGGGAAAAAAATGCAACTATGATACCAACAGGTACAGACTCTAAAGGCAACATAACTGGTTTTTATAATTTTAGTTACACCAATCCTTATGATTACTTACAAAGACCATTTAAGGCAGTATCCAATGCCATAGCTAATGGTAATAGAAATGAAGCTAGTTTAATAAGCATAGCTAATAATGCTTTATACGATTCGATATACGGAGAGTTATTAGATCCATTTGTATCAGGCAGTATAGGTGCAGCAGCAATTCAAGAGTCTATTGAAGGCAAGACTGCTACAGGAAAAATTATATGGAATGAGTCAGATATGTTAGGAGAAAAATACTATAAAGGAATGTTACATACTTTAAATGCAGTGGCACCGACTGCTACTCCATTTAAAATAGAAGTAGATGCAGAGGGAACTCAATTTGTACCTAAAGATTTTACAACTGCGGCAGCGTCTTTATTTACAGGAGAAGATGGCACGATCAGTCCTAGAGGTAAAGAGATAGATGTAGCAGAAACCTTAGTATCTGCTTTTTCTGGTGTTAAGATAGCAAAACCACAAATACAAAGATCGTTATATTACAAGGCGGCAGAATCTAAACGAGCTATTAGAGAAACAACTAATGAATTTAATAGATTACTTAGATCAAACAATAGAAGAGACGCAGAAGATTTTATTAAAGGATATATTAATACTAATGAGAGTAGATATAACTCATTAAGAACTCTTTATACAGCTATAGAAGATGCAAGAACTTTAGGTTTAGCTGAATATGAAATAGATGAACAATTAAAAATTGCAAAAGTAGCAGACAGAGATTTAGTTATGTTGGGTATATTTAAACCTAGCGAGATCAATCCAGATGTGCTTCAGTTTGCTATACAAGGCACAAAAACTAAGTCACCACAACCTGTTCCTATTGGTGGATTAGCGGTAACTGGAGCAGAATTAACTGGACAATCCTTAAGAGGTCAATTTATACCACCACAAACTAGAGCATCTAGTGTGTTAAGACAAGAAGAAATAGATAAGCTATTAGGAGGCACCTAACTTGTATAACAAGTATGGAGCAAAGAAAGTAAGACAAGACGGTTACACTTTCGATAGCAAACTAGAGGCAGCCAGATACAATCATCTTAAAGAACTAGAAGATCAAGGCCTAATCTCTGACATAGAAGTGCACCCACCTTTCCCATGTGTAGTCAATGACAAGAAAGTATGTCTTTACAAAGCTGACTTTAGATACAAGAACATCAATGGCGATGAGATCATAGAAGATACCAAAGGTATGCAGACTCCCATGTTTAGATTAAAAAAGAAACTTGTTGAGGCTTTATATCCTGATGTTGAGATTATGGTTATAAGTAAAGCTAAAGCTTAGAAAGGCACACCTGTTTCAACCCAAGGTCTTATACTAGATATTGTTCCATTCAAAAGCTTTCTAACATTCTCACACTGAGCAATCAGTTCTTTTGGAAAGTTGCTATTGACTATCTCTATTAGCTCCTCACTAGAATAAAAATTATCTCCTGTAGATTGTTTGTCTTTGGCTACATTGACAAACCTAAAGTCATCTTTCTCATAAACTACAAAGGTATCATCAACTTGTAATACTTTAGCTGGTATTAGTTCAGGTATGTAGTTGTGATCTGCACAGCCTGTAACTTGTTTTTCTTTGCTTATCACTTTGTTCCACGTAGAACAAATCCACTCGCCTGTTTCAATATCTGGATTAGAAAAACGACAAGACCTACAATGTAGTTTCTCAGGCAAAGACCTACCAAGATATGCGGCCTGTTGTTTCTTTGACATGTAGCTACGTATCCTGTAGTCAGTCAATGGTATGTGATTCTCTGGTGGTGTCTTGGTCTTTAATATGTTTTCAGCTTTGTCCATAAACATTTCAAACTTTAAGTAATCAAAGTCTATAATTTCTGTGTATAGAGCAGAATTGTTCTTGTTATAAACAATAGCTATGCAGTGATCTAGTTTAAACAAGCCCATATACAAATGGATCTGTGCGTCATACTCCTCTGACCAATTACAATAACTACCTAGTTTTTCTAGCTTGTTAAAACGATTGTCGTTAGCTGTCTTGAACTCTAGTAGGTATGGTTTGTTTGGTTTAAGTCCGGGTAAATTCTTAGCCACACCATCTATGTGTCCTTTCAAATGCCCACCAAATGCTTTGGTTTCAAACTGTCTGCCGTCCTTTTGCACATCGTAGATAGTTGCACCTGGTATCTTGCGTAGCTTTTCGATCAAGTGATCTTCTACTACATTACCTAAGTCTAGCAACCTAAGAACTCTTGGCTCCCATTCATCAGGCATGAGCCAGCGGTATCGCATCCAAAGGAGCCTTTGATTAGGATTACCGATACCACTGATGCCCAAATAAAATCTTCGTGGTTGTTTGTTGTTTGTTTCTACTTCATCAAGTAGATGATTGATTGTCATTTTGTTTCTCTTTTTTAATTAATTTTTTTTTGGCATACACCTTGTAATGCACCACTAAATTTAATGCTTTGTTTTCATATACAAGAATTTTTTTTGATTTACCTTTGTTCACTTTGTTTCTCCAATATTTTTTCTGCTGTTTCTACAGACTTTTTAATACTTTTTAAACTTTGATTTGATAATTGTTGTAATGCTCCCCAATAACAATTATATTTTTTAGATAAATATCTACAGGTAGCAATTTCACCTATACCTTGATCTGTATAAGATTTTATTTCTTCTGCAATAATTTCTCTTGCTTT
>Ga0209645_1000411_pt1 | contig 22283 bp, 42 predicted proteins | sample ETNvirenome_6_30_FD_184070 | JGI IMG/M metagenome (GOLD analysis project Ga0209645, IMG submission 184070) | Marine viral communities from the Pacific Ocean - ETNP_6_30 (SPAdes) (version 2) | ecosystem: Environmental > Aquatic > Marine > Oceanic | place: Pacific Ocean | collected 2013-06-19
TTGAATGTAAACCTAAATATAATAGGCAATGATACAGGCAACAGTAGTCAATGGTATGGCCCTATCATAGATAACATCAGTCTTACTTTTACTATTGAAGAATACATAGAGCCTATTGTAGAAAAAATAATAGAACCTGAGATAACTATAGGTGGTCTTGATCTATCTACAGAAGTTACCTTAGATTTAATACAAGAAGTTCAAATAGAATTGCCAGAAATAAGTATGGATATACCAGAGGTAGAACCTATTGATACAATAGAAATGCCTGATGTACCTATTGCAATGGACATAACACCTGAGCCTATACCTGATATACAGGTAGAAATGCCAGTAGATATACCAGAGATAGAACCCATACAAGAGATAGCAGAAATAGAACCAACACAACAGCCAGAAGTGGCAGAGGAAAAAAATGAAAGACGGGAAATTAAGCAAAAAACAGAAAGCAAAACTGAAACAGCTAAGGCAGGAGAGAGCAATGCAGAAAGCGACATACGAGAACCAGAGTCAGACTCAAAAGAAAAGGGGGAGACCAAAGAAAGTACAGCCGACAATAGTAAATCTAAGTCCAAAACAAAAGATAATGTTCAAGCTGATAGACCTACAAACACAGCTAAGAAAGATAATCGTAGGCCTAAAGCTACGCTTGAAGTCAATACTGCAAAGCCTAAAACTATAGAGCAACCACCATTGCCTATAGCCTATTTGCAAATACTCCAGGATAGTATTACTATCGTGGAAACAATTACTCTAGAACAGGAGCAGATATATGGAGGGGAGCAAGAGTATAACCTTAACACCAGCAGTATTACTATCGCTGGTCTTGACAATAATTCCAGCAGCAGGTGGGATAATTTACAAAATGAGCGCAAACGATTCAAAGCTCCAAAATACAGTAGACGAAGTAAAGAAGATTAATGCTAGGCTAGGTAAGATTAAGAAGGCTGATACCTCAGTCTTGTTAGATAGGATAGCAAAGTTAGAAGGGATTGTAGAAACTCAATCAACTCAGCTTACAGAAATGAAAGATGAAATCTCAGAAATTTATGACGAGATATCAGAAGTAGAAGAGAGCATGACATCCTGGAGTGAAAAAGAATTTCAAAAGCTGTATGACATTATCAATGATAATCCATTAGGGAGGTAAGATGGGTATACCAATGGAGCTACTGTCAATGGGTGCATCAACTGTACTAGGTGGCATCTTAGGTATCATGGCTCAAGCAAGTAAAGATAGAGCTGAGCAACAAAAGATGTTAATGCAAAGAGCTGACTTCCAATCTAAACAGTTTGACAAAGCTAGAAATGTAACCGATCAATTCACTAAGAACACTAGACGATACATAGCCTTGATGTGTGTGATGGCAATCATAGTATTACCTAAACTTGCACCATTCATAGATCCAAACATGGATATCTTTGTTGGCTATACCGAATCAGTAAGCAAAGGATTCTGGATATTCAGTAGCAGTACTGATATGACATTATGGAAACCATTAGGTGGACTAGTAATCACACCATTAGATACTCATGTAGTGTCTAGTATTATAGGATTATATTTTGGTGGCTCATTGGTGAGACGATAGATGAAAGATTTCTTAATAGTGTTAGCTTTATTTCTTGGAATCATATTAGTTGGCAAAGGAATTAATTCTATTCCAGGCTGTCCTGTACAGAATGACACCATAACTGACCAGCAAATAGAAGAATGGATGCCATTCGCCCAGAATTAGAACACACACCCTAATTTACACGCTCTTATTTAGCCATATAGGGCCGTTTAGATATGTCCTAACCCAATCGTATACCAAATATAACAAAGTTTCTGTATGCTTTTATTAGATATCTTCTTGTAGATTTACCAAAAAAAACCCCCTGCAAGAGGGGGAAGTTTAGGAATCGCTAGGCAATGAAAAAAATAAACTAACCTAGCGTGGTAAACTCGAGGTGTTTACACCATAATTCTATATCTTTTTTTGGTTAGCTTCAACTGACGGTTGAGATTGACATCCTTGTCTTTCTCAATATATCCTTCGTCAATCAAATGACTAACTAAACTATATGCATGGCTCTTACTTTTTATCCTACACCCTGCACATATCTCTTTGTAGGTTGGCGATGCTTTATATGCAGCAATGAAATGCTTAATAAAATAATACACATCTCTTTGTCTTGCCTTTACTTTCATACCACCATCCCTACTGTCCATAACATTATAATTATTCCTACTAACATAGATCCTCCTAGAATGGTACTTCATCACCAAAGTCATCATCATCTGCTTTAACATTACCACTAGCTTTTGGTGCTGACTTTTCCATAACCTTACAAACAGATCCAAATCTATCCATGACTACATTACCTGCTGTAACTTCCTGTCCATCTTTATTAGTGTAGGTACTATAAACTTGTTTACCTTCTATATAAAGTAAAGTACCAGCTTTACCTTTATCATCAAGCATCTTACCTACATAATCATTAAAGCATGTGATGTTATGCCAGGTTGTTTCTTCTTCATTCTTTGAAGAGATCCATTCATTAGTAGCAATACTAAACCTCCAATACTTAGTACCTGCTTTTGATTCCATAGCTTCGGCATCTCTACCTAGTCTACCTATTAAAGTTATTTTGTTATACATTATCCTATACTCCTTGTGTGATTTGATTTAATTAATTCATACTTAGTCTTAGCTTCTTGATACAGCTCAGGGTTTTCCTTCTTAGCTATAAGCATAGCTCCTTGATACTTCTTAACTGTAGTGTTGAACTCAGTATATGATTGCTCATGATTCATCTCATCAATAAACTGTTGAATAGTAGGCTCAGCAGCAATTACTTTTTTCTCTGCTGTCTTAGGTTTACTTGATGGTGCTTTATCATCTATCTCATTTTCTGAATAAACAAAGCCATGTAAGTTAGCAAGTTTCAAGATACATCTATCTACTGCTCTCTTCTCTGCCATTGCATATGGATAGGCGTTCTTGTTATTCTTAGGACTACACTCGCCATAGGATATAACTTGTCTATCTTTAATAGAGGCTACACATTTCATGCTTACAATACCTTTCTCTGCATTGGCCTCAACTACATCTAAACTATCAATGCTAACATTAAGTTTAGCTCCAATAATTTCTATGTACTTATGCAATACAACAGGTGTCCCATGACAATCCCATGTAGCTTCACTACCATTTATTTTTAACTCTTTAAATATCTTGACTGCTTCGTCAGGTATATTCATCTTACTCATATAATCTCCATGCAGTATTATCTGCTGTTGGTTCTTTGTCTTTTACCACCATATCCCAAAACTTCTCTTGCCTGTTATACAGGATATCTTGGTACTCTTTATGTGATGGGATAGCACAATACTCCCACCTTGCATTACCAAACAATACTGATAAGTAACACACATCAAGCTGTGCTAACATTAAGTAGTGTTGGATCTGCGCATAGTATCTAACCTTTACATGCTCTAACTTATTGTAATGATTAGTGTGCTTACACTCTATGATAGCTCGTTCAGTCGGACACCAGCCATCAAAGTGTGCCATACGAAACTCTTCCATAATAAATTCCATAGGATAAGTCTCGGTGTATATACCAGTTTGTTTGGTAAACCACTTAAGATTAAACTCTTCAGTCAATGTACCTATTTGTACTGGCAATACATTTGATAGGTCTGGTCCAGGCTTACGCTGAGTTTTTAACTCCCATAGTTCATGGATTGGAGCAACATTCGTTTGCATTAATGCATGTGAATCTGATCCACCCAAACCTTTATGTCGGTCTATATCTATATATTTGACTACACTCATGTTGGTATTTTATATGATGTTTGTTCTAATTGTAAAGCCCAAGCTGCTGAGTTATCAAGGTCGTGAACAAATCGTTGACACTTAGTTACTTCTTCATCAAGATAAGTAATGAACTCAGTAGGCATTGGCAATCTAGGATACTTGTAGGTTGCACATATGTGTAGAGTTACATAAGGAAATAAACCACCTGGATATTTCTTGAGTAACTCCCAATATGTTTTAAGGCCTAGCTCTTCTGGTGCTGAACAACTAAAGGTAGAGCATATAGTTTCCAGCATGACTTGTACATCTGATATCTTGCATGGTTCTAATAACTCTTTACATCTAGTTGATGCAGCAATCAACTCACTTGTCTTTACTTTTTCTTTCAAGAAATTTACTCGATACATTTGACATATCAAGGATTCGTCTACGGCGTTCTTGAACAAAGGTGGGAGATGTCTTATCATGTGGTTTATATGCTCCACTTGACTCTCTCCTAAACTCGACTGCCCTTCGTACCCAAAGTTTGAACATGCTTTCCCAGTTACTTGCTGTTCGACCTTTTGCTGTGTAGTAATCGATGAACTTTTCTTTTTCTCTGTCATAATCTACATCCTGTTGTTGTGTCCAGGCTATCACATCTTCTGATGCTTCAAACTCTGTTGGACATTCGGTTTCAAAATTTACAATGGTTATATCAAAGTCAAGTGCATTAGCCCAAGCAATCAAATTGCTACCATTAGGAATCTTTTTGAATGATTCCCATTGGCCAACTGAACTGTCGGCTACACCAATTACTTGTGATATTGTCATTGTGTCTACTCTACATTTTTGTCTTTGGCTTTTAAGAGTGTATACCAATTCCTTGTATGTCATTGCGTGATGACCACATACCATGCAATACCTAACAATATAAATGCTAAGTACCAACCTATATTATCTTTCATTATATCTCCTGTATAAAATATCTAATTAAAATTCTTAAGTCTTTATAATTATGTTCTTGTAATTCATTTAATGTAAGACCAACTGGATCTACTTCATATTGCATTTCATAATCTTTGGCTTCATCAACTAACCAATTTGCAAGTAGATTATCAAGTGCCTTACTTGCTGTATTATATTCTATCATTTTCTGTGTCCCTCAAAAATTGATCCTCATCTTGTATACACTCACTAGCTTGTACAATAATAGCATCGTCAATATCTTTATAAATCATAATCTCGTTATCTTCACACCAGTTACGAAACTCTGCAACTGATTGAGATACCTCAAGCTCTGCTACTTTTTCCATTACTCTTTCTTTACTCATCTTCACTCCATATTAAATGATAGACGGTATACCTCATACCATCTTTGTTAGTTACCCATTCACTAGCAATAGAGTAACCACGACATCTCATCTTCCAAATAATATCTGACAATCTGGTTGCTCTAAATTTTTCTATTGCTTCCCAACTAGTAATCTTCTTACGCTTTAGTAAATGTTTTCTTACCAACTCATACTTATTTACTTTACGTATTGGCCCTGTACCTTTCATATTATCTCCTATCCTTTTATGGATGAGTCCATGTTTAAAGATTCCATTATCAATTCAAATGTTCCAGGCTCTTTATCTTTACATCTTTCTTTGAGTCTTTCTTCAAACACTTTTGATACATTTAATAATTCATCATGTGGTATTAAATCAATAACATGTTTAACACAATGATCATGATTGTATCTATGCAATTTCTTTTGAGCTATTGCATAGTCAGTTATAAAATCCATAAAGATATTATTTTGTTTTATAATATCTTCTTTTTCTGCATGTCGTTTAAACATATATTGATAGTTAGCTTCAGCTTTCTTCCATATGTGTTTGTATTTCTTAACATCTTTTTCAAGTATATCAATCTCATCAAGCAGTTGATTTATTTTATCTGTACTTATATTCATAGTAATATCCTCGCTACAAATTCTAACATTAATATTAAAGTGCATACCGCAACAACAGGTAGCACTACCCACACTAGAAACATCTCTAGCTTTTTACAAAAATCATTTAGCATTTTGTTCCCACTCATATTCAGTTGCTATCATAGCAATAGTTTCTAAATGACTTTGTTTGACTGCATCATCTACATCAAACAATTCACTTGTATCTAAACTAACACCAATCTCAACCAATGTGTTTAGTGTATGTAATGTACTTTCATATCTACCTTCCCAATAGTCAGGTCTATCTTCAAACTTTTTTATATGTACTTCCGTCATCTTCATACCTCTCTATGTTGCGTTTAATTTTATCTATCAATCCACCTAATTTTTTAGATGCGTGATAGCACTCAGTCATAAGAGCAATGTACTCTTGTTCATATTCCGTTACATTATTTTCATTAAGATTATCCATAAACTTTGCAGCAGTTTCAGTATTGCTACTGATAAGCTGTACCAACCATACTTGTTCTTCCATTGTTAAACATAATTCAGACATTGCGTTCTCCTACTCGTAATGAAGTCATATACTTCTCAGCCATTCTCATAGCTGTTTGGTATACCACTTGTTTATATATACCAGGACTAATATAGTCTGGTCTCTCTATCTTTGATAACTTAGCAAGATACTTTTCATAAGCATCTTGCTTTCGTTGTTTATATCTACGTTGCCATGCTTCCATTAAATTTCTTCTTCCCAATAATTATTTAATACGAATTTACTACCATGATTTCTGATGTACTCTTTCAATACCTCTGACTCTACTTCAGTCATTAAAATATTAATTGTTAGTACATGTTCTTTAGTTTGATGAATGACCTCCATATCATCTGTATGATTAGCAGATAATAATTTTGGCGCTGAATCTATAAACTCATGTATACACCAGGCTGTATCTTCTGCTTCTCTTTGTTCTTGATTAAGCTCAGCTTCCTGCTGATCTATGTTATCCATATATCTATCTAGGTCTTGCATTGCTGAATCATTACTCATCTTTATCCTCCAGTTCGTAATACCATTCTGTTGTATCGTGATCAATTAATGGTGTACCATGTCCCACATCTACAGCAAAGTTTTTGTACTCAACTAAACCATATGGAAATGTTTTGTTACCACCTGTGGTTTCACGCCATAAAGCATGATGCAATAAGACATGATGCTCAAGAGTTTCAGTAGCTTCTATTTCCCATTCAGTTACTTCTGTTCTGGTTCTTCTGACTCTATATCTATACCACTTTGGATCTACAGACTCACCATTAATACTAACTAGCTTGTCTGGTTTATTGCTAATCGCTTTCTTCTTCATTGATTTCATCCTCTAGTTTAAGTAAATAGTCTTTAGCTTCATTGAGTTCTGTAAGCACATTGTTAAAGTAATATCTTGCATCATCCATCTTCTCAATACATGCACCAAACTCACCCTCAGCTCTATCAATAGCTGATTGTATTTCTTCTACTTGTTCATACAATTTATCTTGATTATACTCTGGCATATTACCTCCCCTTTTGTTGTGTCATTACTTCTTCAAATGTGCCTGGCCCTGTATAATGCATATCTCTTTCAATACCATTGTCTTGTAGTTCTGATATATGAAACTCACCATACTCAGGACAAAAGATATCTGCGATACCAAACATAAATCCGTTATCATCTATGCTGTATACCCACCAATCACCAGCTCCATATGGATTGAAATACTTAACAACGACAGGCTCATTGGCAATACTTTCTGTACCAAAATCTGTTGTCTTGTGGTTGTGATATAACTGACTTTCTATTTCTTTTGTAATAAAACTATACGACATGACTACACCTCACTTGTTTATGATTTAACTGCAACGCAAAACAATACTATTAAAGCTATGAATAATAATAATTGTTCCATGTATACCTCCTATAAAAAAAAAGAATAGATTGTGATTCACTAGCATCACCTTGTTATCAACCCTGCTAGTCGGGAACAGTTGCGAACTGTTGTGGGTGTGTCATCACAATCCACCCTATACTTGAGCTGTTTAAAGACTTCGCTCCAGTCTGCGATACCTCACTCTTTTAACAGTTCACCGAACTATAGTTCTCACTTACGCAAAAGAATCTGAGGGCGATACTAGCGGACAACTCTAAGAGCCGACTCCTACCCATAATACAATGTACATGGACTAGTACCTATACCTCACTCTGGCAGACATAACCGAATAGTAGTACATTCGGACATCGTACACCCCAGATTTATGAGGGCGATACAGACTATCGCTAGTGATTGTGATATCAACAATGCTATGACTTAGTCTGTATCTATACCTAGTGGGATTCAAACCCACGCTTAGTAATACTGTTCTATATATTATATATTATCTGTTCTATTATTACTAGTTTTTTCTTGGATCTCTATTGTTTAAATGTATATGTGTTACTGTAGCTTCTGGATATTCTTTAGCACATTGACGAACAACATCAGCTTCATCTATAGCCCATATATATTTTTGTCTAATATTATCTAAGGTAATTGTATAAAATCTTTTAAACATAATAATTTCTCCTATAATTATTGGAAATAATCTGAATACTTTTGTATACCATGTATCAAAAGTCTGGTATACCACGCACAATATGGCCTGGCCTCACCGCCTTTGCCTTTGCTTTAGATTTTTTGGTACTTTGCAATCTGGCAAAGTACACAAGCAAGGCTTGTCGTTGTTTATGATTATTTGATATATGATATTATATTAAGATGTGCTACTTTTGTTTTACTTGAGAGTAGCAAACTCAAGTTAGCAAGTTAGATATCAGCTCTAGATAAGAACATTTTTCTAGCTTCTTGTTCTCTCTTAAGTTCAATCTTACTCATCTTTTTAGAAGCAGTTTTTGATTGCTTTCCAGATGTTGCTGAAGCGATTGATGCAGTTATTTCTGCTTTGAACTCATTTAATTCATCTAAGTTCTTAAAGAATCTTAACTCTAAATTAGGATTAAGTTTATTAGCTTTCTCATAAGCATCAATAGAATCTTTAAGTATCATTAGATTTCTTCTGTAATGAAGTTGAGAGTTTTGAATCTTAGCTACATAGTTACCTGAGTAGTTCTTAGAGTAAGCTGCTTCAAGTTTCTTAGCTACATTATCAAACAATTCTTCATTCTTAAACTTCTGGTCATAAATCTTAGTAAGTTCAGTTTGAGCAGGATAGTTTACATTAAAATCACTATCAGGATTTGGATTGATAAGCGAGTGTCTCATAACTATCATTTCAGCATAAGCATCTACATCAATACGAGTAGTTTCTACTTCTTGCTCTGTGATAGCTACATGACCTTCAGGTGTAGAGTTAGCACCTTCACTACTTTCAACAGATGATACATTAGTTACAGTATTAACATCACCGAAGTTAGTAGGTTCAGCTCTATTATTTTCTTCTAATATATCGTGATTTAAGATTACATCTTCTATTATTTTTTTCATTATAAATTACCTTTAAGTTATTAATATTAAAATAGTTTATTTTTATACAATATATATCTATATAAAAACAGTTACATTTAGCCTACTATGTCATAGTTTCTAGTCAAGTTAGTGTCGTGGCTATATTTTGCGAGAACGTAAAAAAGCACGGCTTTTTTCGTTCGTGGCAAAATTCGCACTTTTTTTTGCGGTTTTCGGTTTATGCAAAAAAAAGAGTTTCACGCACTTACTTGACAAGAAACTTGACATAGTAGGAACATAATTGTTTTTCATATATATATATAGGCTCAGACTTTGCGAGAACGATAAAAAAGCACAGCTTTTTTTCGTTTGTGGCGAAAGTCTGAGGGGTTTTCGGGATGTTTTTTGGTTTGCCTACTTTTTAAAAGTAGGTGTGCTGTCTTCACAAGAAGACTGTACTGCAGTTACAAGACTGCGGTTTTGACTTTTGCATTTTCGCTCTTTTAATATCAATGGGTTACATTGGGTGGCTTGACAAGTAGAACAACGGTGGTACTATCGTATTTCCAGGTGAGCGAAAATGTATTTGTTCGGTATCTCGGCTAGATTAATTATTATAGAGAGGACAATATTATGGCTAAGCTAAAGAATGTGAATGCAATATTACCGAACAAACAGCCTTCGCTGACTTCTAAACAAAAGAAATTAGTAGATATATTAGTAAGTACAGGGTGTTCTGTGAGCGATGCCTCAAAACAGGCTGGATTCAAGGAAAGTAGTGCTGCTGTGCAAGGGTATCAAACTCTTAAGAAGGCTCATGTGGCATCGTATATGTATGAACAAATAAAGGAGTCATTTGGAATCTCAAGTCTAAAGGCTCAACATAAGTTATTAGAACTCTCACAGAACGCCAAGAGTGAGTATGTGCAGATGGAGTCAGCGAAAGATATTCTTGACAGAGCAGGTTTTAAAGCACCTGATAAACATCAGCATCAGATAGTTGGAGACTTCAAGGTAAACATTGATTTGGGTTAACCTGCTCTGACTCTATTTGTATTAGATACTAATATTAGTTTGGCTATATACAGAAGTGGGGGTTAAAAAAATGACCTTGACCTATATAATGACGTAGTATCCACGCATTATTTTTTCTGAGAACTCGCTCTTGAAAAATATTTTTTTTTAGCTATAGTCTTTCATATGGCATTTCAAATTCCATTAATATTGACAGTACAAGCAGCAGCAAGAATCTTAGGCCCAGCCTTGATGAAGAAGTACAATGCGCTGTACAAGAATCTCAAGAAAGCCAACAGGACTAACAAGACTTGGCCTCGTTTCCTTACTGATAAAGTAAAACAAAATCATAGAAAGAAATTAAATGAAGTGATGGAGAAAAGCTCTAACACCAACCAGCGTTATAGAAGGGAACTAGAACAAAAAGATTATAAGATACATGAAGCACATAAATATGAACCACAAGGTCCACCGAGTATGGCTAAAGCAGCCAAGCAGGTTGAAGCTAGTAACAAAAAGAAACAGCTTGAAAAAAATTTATCTAAAAAGAGTACGGCAGAATTAAGAGCCATGAACGAAAGATTGATCAGAAGGGCAATCAGAGAGCGTAAGAAAAACAAATGAGTACTGCAAAGAAAACCAATCCAAAGTTATGGGCCGCAGCAAAAGCAGCAGCAAAAGCCAGGATGGGTGGTAAGCACTCAGCTAGAGCCATGCAGTTAGCAGTCAAGATATACAAGCAACGTGGTGGTGGTTATTCAGGTGCAAAAACATCCAGCAACAAATTATCTAAATGGTCTAAGCAAGATTGGGGTACGAAGTCAGGTAAGAAGAGTTCAGAGACAGGAGAGCGTTACTTGCCTAAGAAGGCTATTGCCAGTCTATCAGCACAAGAGTATGCTAAGACTACGGCAAAGAAAAGGCAAGATACGGCCAAAGGTAAACAGTTTAGTAAACAACCAACAAGTATCGCTAAGAAAACAGCAAAATACAGGAGGACATAATGGCACAAAATCCAGGTAGAAAAAGACAATCTATGATTGGCACTACACTCAAGCAAGAAAAAGAAGCAGCTAAAAGAGATCCAGAAGGTGCAGCAAGTGTAAAAAAGAAAGCAGCAACAATAGGTAATATCATCATGGGCTTATCATTAGGTGCGCCAATTCCTGCGGCATTACGCACCATAAGTTCTGGGGTTATGAAGCTATTAACTAAAAGACAACTAGCCAAACTAAAAAAATTAAAAACAAAAGAAGGAAACAAGGTAGTAAAGGAGAGAAAAGAGTTAGTAGGCAAACTAAAAAAACAATCAGAAGGAGAAGCATTAGCTAAAGAAGCAAGAAAAAAAGCAATAAAGAAAAAAGTAAGAGAAGCAGCAAGAAAGGCAGCAAGAAAGAAAGCAAAGAAAAAAGTAGGCAATCCTAATGATCCAAACCTTTTGTCATTGAAAATGTATATGGAAAATCTATAATGGAGGAGAAAAGCATAATGAATAGAGCAAGTAGTGGTACTAAAAAAACACCAAAACTAAAACAGAAATCTACATACCATAGTAAAAAAAAGAAAACAGTAAAATCAAAAAAAAGAAAGACAACAAAGTATTAATATGGCACAGAGTCCAGCATGGCAAAGGAAAGAAGGCAAGAATCCAAAAGGTGGATTAAATGCTAAAGGTAGAGCCAGTTACAATCAAGGTGGTGGCAATCTAAAACCCCCTGCGCCTAAACCAAAAACCAAACGAGATGCAGCAAGACGTAAATCTTTTTGTGCTAGAATGAAAGGCATGAAGAAAAAATTAACATCAGCTAAGACTGCAAGAGATCCAAACTCAAGAATTAACAAATCACTTAGAGCTTGGAATTGTTAATTGTTAGTGGTATGGTGTTTGGAACAGATAAATACTGGAGGCTATGATGGCTAAAGCAGGAAGAAATAAAGTTACAAAACGAAGTAATACAAATAAAATTAACAGACTTAAAAAACAGATATCTTTTCTTGAAAAACAAAAAAAGATTTATGATGATCGTGGTATAACTTTACAATCACTTACAAAAGAATTAGCAAAGCCTGGAGGTAAAATCAATGCTACAGCCAGAATCAGAGCTAAAAACTTTTTATCTACTTACAAAAAAGATTTAAAAGAATTAAAAACCCAGCTTGTTAGTCTTACTGGTGGTGCTTTACCAAGAACAGAAGCAAAAGATATGAGACCATCACCAAAAACTGGGCGTTATGGCAAGGGTGAATATGATAGCGGTGGATTTGAAGGAGAAGAAGCAAGACAAATTAAAAGAAAAGACAAAAAAGAAGTAGTAAAGAATTCAAAAGACAAAACTGAAGATGCGCCAAAACAAAAAAGAACAGGGCCAAGTTCAAGTGATATCATGGGTGGTAAAGATGGACCATCAGGACCATTGGGTAGCACTCTTGATAAAATAAAAAAGAAAAAGAAAAAGTCTATGATGGGTTCTAATAGGTTTATGGCAGGTAAAGGAAGATATGGTGATATTAAACCTGGAGTTTACAAAGGACAAAGATAATGCCAAAAGTAAAACCTATAGGAACACCTAAAAAAAAATTAACTAAACTAGAGAAAGCAGAGATTACTGCACAAAAAATTATAGCCAATGAGAAAGCTGCCGACACAGCAGAAAAACAAAAGCGTTTTGAGCAATGTGTTGAGATGAAGTTATTGAAAGGACATTCACAAGAGTTAGCAGAAAAAATGGCAAAGGAGATTATTTATAATCAACAGGTGGTGTAGATGGCTGAAGTTTATAATAACCCTGTTAATGTTGAAATCATTAATATGACTAATAGTTGGGCAGGTCAGATAGGAATCTATGCTGATGGCTATGCAACTAAAGCAGATAGAGCAGCAAAAAAAAATTATAATCCACTCAACGATAGAAGGCGTATGGCATTGAGCTATACAAAAAATGGCGTAAGAACAGGCATACCAAAAGGCGTTTGGAAAGATTATATTAAGATGACCAAACATATAAAAGATTCAAACGAAGTTATAAAAGCAATAAAATCTTTAGCAGAAAAAGATTATGGTGGCAAAATAAATTTTGCTAAACCTTTTGCAGAATTTGAAACAAGAGCAATGGGTTTACGAGCAGGTATGCGTTTACTAATGGGTCCAGGTTACTTAGGTGCTGCAACACCAATTAACACAGTTGATGGTATTGTCCGTAAGTTTGCACCTAACTTTGAAAATAATACTCAAGCATATGTAAATGCAGTAATGGGTAAATTTAAAAAAGTTGAAGGTTATGAAAACTTTGATGGCACAATTACAGAGAAAGAAGTTCCAATGTTATTAAAGTTTATGTTGCAACATGAGAATGATAAAAAAGATGGTTTGCATGAATATTATATTAATGACGATGCGTTAAAAAATGATTGGCCTGTAGCAGCATGGTGTGCAAAAGGTAATTACACGCAGGATAAAAATGATAAATTTTGCAGAGATGGATACAAACAATCATTGAGTGCAAAAAATAAAAAGAAAGAAGTGGATAGTTTAAAAGCAGGAGATGGTAAAAATAATACTGGTGGTAGTGATTTACCATCAAATGATGATATTCTAAAAGAATACATGCCAAAAATTAAATCCCACACATATGAGTTTTAATATGAATAATATAGTTAATCCAAATACATACACAAAAGAACAATGGAACAAAGTAAGACTGGTAGTCAAGACACAACATATGAAACACTATCCAAAAGATTTTGTAACTGATATGGAAGCGGATAAAATACTTGCAGCCATGTCTCCACAAGCAGTAGAAAAACTTTATGAACTTGCAGTAAACTATGGCATCACTAGATTATAAAGCTCCTGGACCAGTTGTTAAAACATTTATGAAAGACAATTCTTTCTTTCGTGGTTTGCGTGGACCTGTAGGTAGTGGTAAATCAGTCTCTTGTTGTATAGAAATATTACGCAGGGCATTGGCACAAGAACCTAATGAGGATGGTATAAGGAAAAGTAGATGGGCGGTCATAAGAAATACTAATCCACAACTTAAAACAACTACCATGAAAACATGGCTGGATTGGTTTCCAGAAGAAGAATGGGGTAAGTTTACCTATAGCGTACCTTTTACGCACATGATACAAAAGGGTGATATTGAACTAGAAGTAATCTTTCTAGCATTAGATAGACCAGAAGATGTTAAAAAACTACTATCATTAGAACTTACAGGAGTATGGATTAATGAAGCAAGAGAAATACCCAAGTCTATTGTTGATGCCTGTACTATGCGTGTTGGCCGTTATCCTAGTATGCGTGATGGTGGTCCAAGCTGGTATGGGGTTATCGCTGATACTAACGCACCTGATACAGAGCATTGGTGGCCGATACTTGCTGGTGAAACAGTATTGCCTGACTACCTTACTAAACAAGAAGCCAAGATGTTAGTCAAGCCTGATAACTGGTCATTCTTTAATCAGCCTCCAGCAATGCATGAAATCATGGGTAAAGACAAAATAGTAGATAGATATGAATCAAATGATGATGCAGAGAATGCAAAGAACCTTACGCCTAATTATTATCGTAATATCATTAGAGGTAAAACTAAATCGTGGATTGATGTGTATGTACTAAACAAGTTAGGTTTAATTGAAGATGGTAAACCAGTATATGATTCGTTTAGACAAGATGTACATGTAGCCAGGAGTGATTGTTTGGTAGCAGATCAGTTGCCAATCTATATGGGAATAGACTTTGGATTGACTCCAGCTTGTGTGTTTGCTCAACGCATAAGAGGAAGATGGGTAATATTAAATGAGCTGGTAGCGGAGGATATGGGTATTGTAAGGTACTCAGACTTGTTAAAACAGCAAATGGCACTCTATCTCCCACGAACTTTTCACATCTTCGGCGATCCTGCAGGAGATCATAGAGTACAAACAGATGAAGCAACACCATTTCAAATACTTAGATCCAAAGGAATTAATGCTAGACCTGCGCCATCAAATGATGTATTAATACGATTAGAAGCAGTTAATGCAACATTAACCAGAATGACAGATGGTGAATCAGGGTTGTTAATTGATCCAAAATGTATTAACTTAATAAAAGGATTTAGTGGTGGCTATCATTACAAGCGTATTCAAACAAGTGGTGAACGCTATGATGAAAAGCCAAACAAGAATAGGTTTTCGCATATACATGATGCACTACAGTATTTATTGTTAGGTGCAGGAGAAGGCAGGAGTTTAGTGATTGGGGGTAAATCATCTAAGCCATTTGTAGCCAAAAGAGACTTTGATGTATATACTGCAAAACCAAAAGCTAGTATACATAGCAGGAGAAGAAGATAATGTGCGCAGGACCATTTAAACCACCCAAACCACCAAAGCCATCAGCACAAGAACTACAGCAAAGAGAAGCTAGTAGAAGAGCGCAGCGTGATGCTTTAAAAGAAGAAAGAAGAACAGCAGCACAATTAAAAGCAGATCAACTTGAAATAACTCAAGCAGCACTAGCTGGTAGACGTGGGAGAAGAAGTTTACTATCAGGGCGTAGAGGTGGAAAAGGTTTTGACCTCAATGAAGATTATAAAACTAAAACAACATTAGGTGCATAATGATTGAAAATCATCCATCAGCAAATGTTACAAGTATAGAAGATCCAACTAAAAAAATATTAGCTAGATATAAACATGCTAAATCAATTAAAGATCAATGGACATCTGTTTTTGAAGAATGTTATGAACTTGCTTTACCACAAAGAGAATCATTTTTTACAGAAACAGCAGGTAGAAGAAGAACCGATCATATCTTTGATGAGACTGCTGTAGTAGGAGTCCAGGAGTTTGCTAGTAGATTGCAGTCAGGTATTGTGCCTAACTATGCAAGATGGGCAAATTTTGTTGCAGGTACAGAAGTACCAGAAAATGAACAAAAAGAAGTAAACCTAGCATTAGATGAAGTAACTGAATATGTATTTGAGATATTACAAAACTCAAACTTCAGTCAAGAAGTACATGAAACATTTTTAGATATAGCTTTAGGCACAGGAGTTTTATTAGTTGAAGAAGGCGATGCGATTCAACCAGTAAGATTTAAAGCTATTCCATTACCACAAGTTTGTTTAACAAGTGGCCATGATGATAGAGTAGATGCAGTATATCGTACACGAAGTATAAAACTAAAAGAATTATCTTTTGCATATAAAAATCCTATCCTTTCTGAAAAAATGGCTATGGATATGGAAGCAAATCCCGACAAGGAAATTAAAATAGTAGAAAGTATATATCGTGATTATTCTGAAACTAAACAAGAAGTAAATATATTTTGTGCTATTGCAGAAGAATATGAACATAAAGTTTTTGATGAAATATATAAAGGCAATGGAAGTAATCCATATATCGTTTATCGCTGGTCAAAATGTGCTGGTGAAACATATGGCAGAGGACCTTTACAGTTTGCACTACCTGCAATTAAAACTGCTAATTTAGTTGTAGAGCTAATATTAGAAAATGCACAGATGAGTATATCTGGTATGTACCAAGTGGAAGATGATGGAGTCATTAATGTTGACAACATTGCACTTATTCCAGGTACTGTAATTCCGAAAGCAGCAGGTAGTGCAGGTTTACAACCCATAGCACAAGCAGGTAACTTTAATGTATCTGATCTTGTGCTAAGAGATATGAGAACTAACATTAAGAAAGCGTTATACAATGATATGTTAGGCAACCCAAATGAGAAAACACCAATGTCTGCAACTGAAGTAGCAGAAAGACAAGCAGATTTGTCCAGACAAATAGGTGCTGCGTTTGGTAGATTACAAGCAGAACTGGTAAATCCTGTACTTGCAAGAGTAATTTATATCTTAAAAAAACAAGGGCGTATTAATATACCAGTAATTAATGGTAGAGAAGTACAAGTTAAATCTTCTAGTCCATTAGCACAAGCACAACATCAACAAGATGTAGCAACCATAGATAGATTCTTAGCACTAATGCAAGGTAGAGTAGGTCCAGAACTTCTTAATTTAATGATTAAGCAAGATGAAGTTGCAAAATTTGTAGCTAAAAAATTAGGAATACCAGAAGAACTTATTAGAACTCCACAAGAAATGCAACAGATGATGCAACAAATGCAGCAGATGCAGCAAATGCAACAACAACAGGCTGCGCCACAAGAATAACTCCTTGACTTTTGGTAATATTTTTGCCATTGTTTCACGTGAAACATAATCACATGAGGTGTAGCATGGCAGAAAAGAAAGTAAATACTCTTATTGGTCTTGATGGTATGAAGCGAACACCAGACCAAGAAGAAAATCTTAATGCAGTATCAAGAGCATTATTTACATCAGATGCAGGTAAACAATTTTTAAACTATCTTAAATCTATAACTATAGAAACAGTAGCTGGACCTGATATTGATGATAAACAATTAAGACATTTAGAAGGACAGCGTTATATTGTTGGATTAATACAACGTAGAAGTAACAAAGGACAATCACAAAAAGTAGTGGAGGATAGCAAAAATGGCTGAAGAACAAGTAACAGAACAAGAAATTTTAGATGAAGTACCAGTAGAAGAAGAACCTGTAGCAGAAAGACCAGAGCATATTCCTGAAAAGTTTTGGAAAGAAGGTAATGTTGATGTAGATGAAATGGCTAAGTCATACGCACAACTAGAAACTTATGTAGGTGGTAAAGAAGATACAATTAGAGAAAAACTAATTGAAGAACTTGCTAATGAACATCAAGAAAATATGCCAGAAAACTATGAACTTCCTGCTTTGCCAGAAGGTATTAGTGAAGAAATGGTTGAAGCAAATCCTATGTATAACTGGTGGAATGAAACTGCTAGAGAAAATGGAATGTCTCAAGAAGAATACGAATCTGGTATTAATGCTTATGTAGAAATGATGCAATCAGATTTTACTGATATTGATACAGAGATGGAAAAATTAGGTGAAAATGCAGATGCTAGGATAGAAGCTGTTGATGCATGGGCAAGTAAAAGTTTTCCGCCAGAAGAATATCAAGCTATACAATATAGTTTAGGCACATCAGCAGAAGGCATAGAAGCATTAGAAAGAATGATGGATATGGTTCAAGGAGTAAGTGTTCGTTCAGAACAATTTGCTCAGCCAGAAAAACAACTTACAATGGCTGATGCAAGAGCTATGATGGCTGATAAAAGATATTTTGATCCACGCTTTAGAGATGAAGCATATGTTAAAAAAGTAGATGCAGCATTTAGAATGTTGACTAAGTAATGCTTTATGTAGAAAAAACAATCCCTGATGATTGTTTTAGACTAGCTCCTAATTTAAAACAGCTAGACAAATATGAAGTAGCTGTTATGGGTTTAGATCCATTAACAGCTTTACTTCTACCATTCCAATACAATAGACCTAACACACATACTTTTACTATCTTTGAAAAAGAAACTAATGAAATAGTAGCTATATGGGGAGCAATGCCTGTAAGCAAAACTAAACCAAAGATAGCTGCAATATGGTTTTTATCATCTCCATTGCTTGAAAAACATAGTAGATTTTTTTTACAAGGCAATATGAGATGGGTTACATACTTAGAATCACATTACAAATATGTATATAATTTTATTACAGCAGAGCATAAACGCAGTATAAAATGGCTTAAATGGCAAAAATTTACATTTAATTCTACACCAACGCTTGTAAAAGGTGTTGAAATGTATTATTTTTATAAGCATCTACCAAAGGTAGATGTAGACATACAGCCCATTATTGCGGAAATAGGCCCTAAATGGACAACCGAATTGAAGGATAAAGGACAACTGTGAAATATTAATTTAATTTAACAGGAGATAACGATGAGTACATCTATATCAACTGCCTTTATTAAACAGTTTGAAGCAGAAGTTCATATGGCATATCAGCGTATGGGTTCAAAATTAATGAATACTGTAAGGCAGACTAAAAATGTAAAAGGTAGCCAAGCACGTTTCCAGAAAGTAGGGAAAGGTACAGCCGTTACTAAGAATCGTCATGCAGAAGTTCCTACAATGGATATCACACATAGCACAGTTGATGTAACACTAGCTGATTACTACGCAAGTGATTATGTTGATACCCTAGATGAGTTGAAAACAAACATAGACGAAAGACAAGTTCTAGCTCAATCTGCTGCGGCAGCTTTAGGTAGACAAACAGACCAATTAATCATTGATGTATTGGATGCAGGTTCAAACTCTGCAAACATTGCGCATGGATCTGCTGGTCTTACATTAGCAAAAGCATTAACAACATATGAGACATTTGGTGAAGCAGATGTTCCAGATGATGGGGGAAGATACTTTGTAGTATCACCTGCTGGTTGGGCTGACTTGCTACAAATTGACCAATTCTCAAGAGCAGAATATGTTGGCGAAAGTGATCTACCATATTCTGGTGGTATGACTGCTAAGAGATGGTTAGGGTTCTTATTCTTCACACATTCAGGATTGACACTTGCTAGTACAACTAGAGATTGTCATGCTTACCACAAATCTGCTATCGGCCTTGCTACAGGTGCTGATGTTAGAACTGAGGTAAACTATATTCCTGAGAAGGTAAGTCATTTAACAACATCTATGATGAGTATGCAGGCTGTTGCTATTGATGCAGAAGGCTTCATGCAAATCCAGATTACTGAATAAGGGAGGTTAATCATGGCTTTAACAGCAGCAAACTTAAAGTTAGTAGCTGGAGCAGGAACAGGTAATGTATTCCATTACGAAACTGCCGATGCACCAGGAACTGTTGCAGGTAGTGGTTACTTCAATGACGTAACTGACAACCTAAAGCAATTTGATATTATTCTTGTTGCAGGTACAACAGGTGGTACAGTAACTGTAGATATGTTGGTGGTAACATCAGCAACAGGTGCAGCGACTGTTACTTGTACAAACGGCACATAAGTGCTATTGATCTTGAGGGAAGGTCCGACTACACCCTTCCCTCATTATCTTATAAGGAGGTATTATGTTATCAGAAACTAGGTTTGATATATGTAACAAAGCATTAGTATTGGTTGGTGCTAACATAATAACTAGCTTTGAAGAAGCCACTACTGAATCTACTGTAGCTGGTCAATTATATGAATCAACATTAGAAGCAATGCTAACTAGAATACGTTGGAGATTTGCATCTAAACAAGTACAGCTAACTAAACTAGCAGAGAATCCATTAGGAAGATTTAAGTCATCTTATCAATTACCAGCAGATGCATTGTTAATACATACAGTTACAGTAGGAGATAATGTAATTGCTTATGATAGATACGGTGATAAGATTTTTACTGATACAGGATCAGGTGATACATTAATTTGTGATTATACATTCCAGGCTAGTGAAGCAGAGTTTCCAGCATACTTTAAACAATGTATGGTTTTTGAACTTGCAAGTTTATTTGCAGGTGCGATTGCAAGAAATGATACTTTGTCTACTCTATATCAACAAAGAGCGATAGCACAAATAGCTATAGCTAAATCAACAGATGGACAAGCTCAAACAACTAAGCGTATGGATGTTAATAGAATACGCAATAGAAGAAATCGTACTGCATTTAATAATGTCAACGCAACTGTTACTTCGAGCTAATGAATGGGCATACAAAGAATACACCAAGCCAGTTTTGTAAGAGGCGAACTAGATCCTAAGATTGTATCTAGGGTTGATGTTGTTGCTTACGAACAAGGATTAAAAAAAGCTAGGAATGTATTGACTCTAAATCAAGGCGGTATTGAAAGAAGGCCTGGAACAATACATAGAGCAGACATAGGTTCTGCAACAGGTAGACTAGAATCATTTATTTTTTCAGACGATCAAGAGTATGTAATACTTTTTCAAAACACTACAATTAAAATATACAGTAGTGCAGGTACATTGTTACAAACAATTACTTCATCAGGCATAGCAACAGCACAGTTATTTGAGCTTACTTTTACACAACAAGGCGATACCATGATTATTGCTCACAAAGATTTTGCAACTAAAGTTTTAAAAAGAACTGGAGCAACAACATTTACTTTATCTGCTTTTGCTTTTGATAGTAGTGTTAATGGCGAGAAAGTATATCAACCATATTTTAAGTTTGCAGATGATACTATTACTTTAGACATTGATGCAACAGCAAAAGGATCTACAGGTGTTACACTTACTACATCTGCTGCTTATTGGACTAGTGATTATGTAGGAACAAGAGTTAGATATCATGGAGCAGAATTATTAATTACTGGTTATACATCTTCTACTGTATTAACAGGTACATTGCAAGATGATGTTCAAATAGAATTAGATGATAATCCATTAAAAAGTACACAAGGCTCTGGTACTGTAGAAGTAACAATGGCACAGCATGGTTTTGCTACAGGTGCTAGTGTAACCATATCAGGCGCACAAGATATATTTGATACAGATGGTGCTGGATTAGCAAGTGCAAATATTAATGGTACATTTACTATAACTAACATAGATGATAATAGATTTAGTTTTACCGCAGGAAGTAGTGATACAGCAACAGAATCTGTAGATGGTGGTGGAGCTAGTGTAAAAATTACTGGTCATCCTCCTACTAGAAAATGGGATGAACAACTTTATAGTGGTGTCAATGGTTATCCAAGAACTTGTTGTTTTCACGAACAAAGACTTTATTTTGGTGGCAATACCAATGCACCTGATTATTTAACAGCAAGTAAAGTAGGTTCATTTTTTAACTTTGATGTTGGCAAAGCTAGAGATGATGAAAGTTTACAGATGCAAATAGCATCAGATCAAATAAACGAGATAAGACACTTAGTAAGTGGGCGTGTACTTGAAATATTTACTAGTGGTGCAGAGTTTTTTTTAAGACCACAAACAGGAAAGAACATAACACCAACTGATTCAATGATAGTTAGACAAACATCTTTTGGTTGTCAACAAAAAGGTATGCCTAGACCATTTGATGGAGGCACATTGTACATACAGAAAAATGGTAAGAACATAAGGGATTATGTTTTTGCCTCAACCACAGAATTATTTGATAGTAATAATACTAGCCTGGAGTCTGCACATTTAATT
>Ga0209645_1000412_pt1 | contig 22248 bp, 32 predicted proteins | sample ETNvirenome_6_30_FD_184070 | JGI IMG/M metagenome (GOLD analysis project Ga0209645, IMG submission 184070) | Marine viral communities from the Pacific Ocean - ETNP_6_30 (SPAdes) (version 2) | ecosystem: Environmental > Aquatic > Marine > Oceanic | place: Pacific Ocean | collected 2013-06-19
AAAAGCGTTGAAGCTGTAGTAATGAAAACCCCTAGCGAGGTAAGCATTGCTCGAAACCTTCAGCGGACAGCAGATCGCACTGTTAACCCTGAAGCCGTCGAAAGAATGGCAAAGCAGTTAGCTGATGAGCCACCTAGAATGGACGAGGGCTTTAATGCGATCTGGGATTCAGACGATCCAAACGCAGCTAAACCTTTTCTTGAACCCAAGATTAAAGAGTTTGATGTTCAGACAGGCCCCTTACCCGAGGGAGCTTTAGAGGCAGGGGCAACCAAATCTATCCCATCCGCTAGGGATGCGCTCGCTCGCTTTAAGGCGAGCGGCGCTAAGCCCGCTAACCCCACCTATAAGTTTGCAGGATCTACCCAAGAAGCCACAGCTAAAAAGCTTCTGACTAAATTCCGAAGAAGGCTAAATAAAAAATCTAAAAAAGCAGACAAAGAAATTGAAGATGCTACTATCGCTGCTGATCCAGAGCTTGATAGCCTTTTAGCTGAGGCTCAGCTTATTCTAGATAAAGATCCAAACGCTAAGATCGTTAGGGTTTTAAGAAAATATATTGAGCTTAAGGGCGGACAAGCATCTCCTTTTTCAGTCAAGGTACTTAACGAGCTTTTAAAAGAAGCTGGTGAAGATATTAGACTGCCGACCTTTACTAAGCAGAAAGACTTTAAAGCTGCTTCAGATAAGAAAAAAGCAGACAAGCTAGCCAAGGAAACAGAGACTACTGAAACGGTAGCTAGGGAACAGGTAGCTGCAAAGAAATCTAAAACAGAAGCAGCAACCGAAAAGAGATTTAAAGAACTAGAGTCGGAAGTTAACAAAGTTTACAACAGTGTAATTAAACTTACTGCTGGTGGTAAGCGTGACTTTCGCAGACTTAACTCTGTCTTGGTTGGGTTGCCTGCTCTTGTAGGTAAGGTTGGCCGGCTTGCTGTTTCTCTCGAAACAAAAAGACCTCTACTCCAAAAGCTTAGAGATATTTCAAGCGAAGCTTCAGACCGGGTTCAGGCGCAAAAGTTTAGCGAAAAGTTTGATACGCTTGGTGAAGAAATCCAGGCTCTTTATGATGGCGAGATTATCCCTGAGCTAATGGCAGCGAACCGCGGGTCTGCCGTTAAACTACAAAGCGCGCTCAAGAGAAAAGACACAGGCATCTTTGATAAGATCAGCAAGAAGGTTGACGAGCTTAGACGCACAGCAGAAGCTTCAAGCAAAAACGCTGAGAAGTTTCCTGATAATAAGAAGTACCAAGAGTTAGCAAAGACAGCTCGGGATACTTATTATAATGCGCTTAACGACCAGACCACGCTCTTAGCGAGAATGGTAGAAGAGCTTCAAGAGGGACAAATGCAGTCCCTTGCTGATGCTATGATGGGCGTAGATGCTCGTGTGTATAAGAAAGACCCTCAAGCCCCTTACATGTTTACCAGGAAAGCAGTGGGCAAAGAGGTGTCATCTAAACATGCAAGGGATGCATTTGCTAAAACAATAGGGCTACAGGAGATTGATGGTTCTTATTACCTGGATACGCTTTGGTACACAGAGCGCGGCGCTAAGCGCATTCCGGGAACAGCGCAACTGGCTACAACTCCATCTATTGAAGGAGCAATTACAAGCGAAGTTCTTTTCCGAGATATGCAAAAAGCTGAAAGCATTATTCGGACTGAGTTAATCGACAAACAAAATCGAAACAGTAGAATCCCTGGGACAAGAGAACACGAAGCTGTTCGGGCTGCTGCTCTTATCAATGATTCATCGGTAAAGTTACCCGAGAATTTAAATAAGAACTTCAAGGCAGAGGTTTTCAGATTTAAACGAATGCTCGATGACGGCCAGTGGGTTAACCCTCTTAAGGCAAAGCAAAGAATTTCAGAGTCTAGTCTTTCTCCCGCAGAAAAGTACGCAATCTTTAGAGAGCTAGATATTATAGATCAGATACAAGCGTCTCGATCGCCAGGTGTAAACAAGCTTGTTGGCGGTCGCCTTACTAAAGATGAGCGGCGCTTTATTAATAGTCCTGTTATTACTGATGACGCTGTTGTTATGGATGCTAAGACCGGCAAGACTAAACGAAGCGAGAAGTTTATCGTTCGTCTTTCTCGGCCGTGGTCTAGAGAATTTGAAGCAGAGATGCAGCGGTATACAAAGAACATGACGGAACGGTTCGGCCGATCAAAGTCAGAGCGCGATGCATTTGTTGCTAATGTAATAGATATATTTAACCAAGGTAACTCACTTCTTTTGAGTGAACCACTAAGGAATATCGTTGCTGATCTAGCCGTTAAAAGTATTGATGACCAGATCATGGCGAACAGAAGAGCAAGCGCCAAAGGTGCTCGCTTGGGCATGTCGCCGGAAGAAAGAAAGAACCTTACAAAGAATATTAACTCTTACCTACATGAGTTTAGTTTGCCTTACAGGGGTTCACCATCAGCAACGCAGTGGTCAACGGCAACTGTTGAGGCAGCTAAAACATTAGCTAAAATCCCCACAAGGTTTGAGTACAGGCAGATGGTAGACATCGACGGCAAAAAACAAGCCACAGTCCTGGGCTCAGCAGACATCATTGGTCTTACCCAAGAAGCTTTTAATTTAATTAAGACCAAAAAAGAAAAGCAACTTGTAGTCTTTGATGCTGTTCGAGGGTTGACTAGCGCAATACAATCTCAAGCTAAAGGTTCAGCACTTGTTACTCTGAACAATAACGAGAACAACCGATTTGATATTAGCTACTCAGACGAGCCTTTAGATATACTTTCTAAGTACACTTATAATGTAGTGTTCAAGGGTGATGCCCGACCGATGTCCCTTGCCTATGCAGCCAGGAATCCTAACAGAGATGCTGTTCAGTTTATTACTAAGAGCGACATCCTTGGATCGTACACTGGAAGGTTCAAAGAGTTTGTAGATAAGCTGCAAGATATTTACGATGTAGATCTCAAACAAAACATTGCCAACCGACATGACATTGAGGTGCCTTTAGATTTGACCACTGAGTTTGTTGATAAGGTCAACAAAAAGTATGGCACAAATTATGAATATGTTTTGACCGAGCAAAAGATTCGAGATGCATTTGGGTCTTTAAGCGAGGTTGCTGAAGGTAGCCCAGTATCTACTTTCCTTAATCAAATGAGAGATGAAACTTCTACTCTTGGAGACATGACCAAGGTAGGTCTTTCAGATATTAACTCAATTGAATCCGCATTAGATTATTTAGAGGGCAGGCAAAAGTTTGTAACGCTCCTTGATGAAATCAAAAAAGAACGAGACTCTTCTGCTTCTATCTACAGCGAACTAGCCAAGGAAGGGGCAAGGGAAATTGTTCTTCCTTCCGATTTTGATATTACTAGCGGACCTCAAGGTCTTGTGACTGATAAAATCTTTGACATCACAATGAACAAGGGCTTCCTGGATACTGTGGCATGGGATGCTCAGCTTGCTCGCGAGATGCAAAAGGGATGGGGCGCAGCTAACTCAATGCTCAAAGCAGGACTGACTGTTAAGTCTGCCATTACCCAGCTTGGTAACATCGTTGGCAACAAGCTTGCCATCATGGCTACCACTGGTGAAGATATGGTTAGCCTTGGCTGGAGGATTGCTAGGTCTGAACAGCTTTTCTATGCTCACCGAAAAAACAAAAAGCTTTTTGACGAGATCGTTGCGTCAAAAAAAATGCCTGCGGATGCACGGGATGTTATCCTCGCTGTGGAAACAATCCATAGGCACACCGGTCTAGATGCAATGGATAGCTATAACGCAGAGATTGGCACCAAAGCACAGCGCGGTACACTTAAGTACAAACCCAGCACAACTAAAGCGGGGATGGTAGCAAGGCACACTTACGATATAGCTGCTGCAACTCCTCGAGGCGTACAATGGTTGCAAGAGTTTATGTATAAGCACGGTGACGCAGCTCCTCGTCGAGCAGAGGTTCTTCGTGAGTTTGTTGAGGGCAAGCAACTGCTAGACTCTTTGCAACCTGGCGAAGGCATTGCGTTTAAAGTTTCTCGAAAAGGTTACACAACTTTTCTTCGGGACGAAAAAGGAATCTACCAGCAAAACAAACATGGCAAAAAGATCTATCAACCTGATCTTAAGAAGGTAGATCCTGATAGCTTTGTTGCTAAGGTTCTTGCTTCCTATGCTGTACGCAAAGTAAGCGGCAGGGTATTCAACTACCGAAACGTCCCGCGCATTGTTGAGAGTGTGCGAAGTGGAAAGCTTGGCGCTGCATCAAGTCTTTTCTTTAGTCCGTTTATTAGTTTCCCTTATCTAGCTGCCGACTTCTTTGGGAAGAAAGGCATCCTTGCATCTACATTCTTCGAGCCATTCTTTGATGACAGCTTTGTCACCAACAGCAAGCGAGTGATGCTAACCAAATCTTATAAGGATACTGTGCGTGGGGTGCGAAGGGGCTTAATGATGACAGCCGCTCAAGCGATTCGTTATCCTGATGCTAACGCTTACGTTGAAGATGCTAAGTTCCGACGGGATGCTAACACCTTTGGTGCTGTACTCCCTTCTAGAAGTAACAAGCCTGGCTTCTACAAATACTTTACCTGGTCTAACGCCAACGGGTTTGAGACAAGCTATGGTTTAATTAACTATGTGCTGGGTATGCAGGCATACCTAGCAAGCCAGATCAACCGAGCGATGGGCAAAGACGAAGAAGATCTAAACGACTTTGGTAAGTTGATGCTTGCCCAGGTCGCAGCGAAAGAAAGCGCAACAGCCGCTCAGCTTTTATCTTTGTTTACATTTGGTGGAAACCTTGTGGCTTCTATGGTTGCTGACTACAAAAACCCAAGCAAGCAAATGGGTCCATTGACTCAACGTTTTTTGGCTGCTGCTATTGGTAAAGATCAAAGCCGATTTCTTAACGCTCTTCTTACCATGCACTCCGACGGGCTTCGACCTACCAGTAAGTTTTCTGTTTACCGGCCAGATGTAATGGCAGACTTTAGCAATCAAACAGGAACTGTTTATCAGTTTGGTGCGCTGCCAAAAGAGGAACAGGAAAAATATATTAAAGATAATTTCTGGCCGATTATTTTTAATATGAGGTTTAGAGAAAAGCGCATTCTCGATAAGGTTAAACCAACAGAGGTTAACCGAAACAATGCTACGAAAGCTTTCCTCGAGGGATTGCGAGAGGGAGTTGTCGGAGACATTGATGAGCGGATTGGTTTGCCAGTGCCTGTAGGTGGGACGAGGACACAGGCACAGAAAACCTTATTTGATCTGGACGATATAGAGGACTTGCCCGAACTTAGAAAGATTCAGACAGCGATTGGTCTTCAGCTAACAGGCAAAGGCGGAAAGGGTGGTGGCATTGTCACCACAATGATTGAGTACTATTCTGCGCTTAATACTTTTGACGAGAGAAAGAAGGCTTATGAGAAGGCGCTCTTGTCTAAAGATAGCAAAGCGATTTATAGAACTAAAAAGAGTTTCAAGAAAAGTAAGCAGCAGCTAAAGGAAAAAAGATCTGTTTTCTTTGACGCAAGACAACGTGCTGCAACCTTAAAAACTAAGCGACGAAAGATGGAGAAATAAAATGGCTACTAAAGTTATTTATGTTGGGCCCGCTGCTACTCCGGTAACGGTTGAGGTTCCCGAACCAGAAGCGCCAAAGAAAAAGCCAGCAGCTAAGAAGAAAGCTGCACCCAAGAAAAAGAAATGAATCCATTTCTTCTTCAGCCAGTACCCACCGGTGACGCACTTACCCGGCTTGAGTCTTTAAGTTACGACAGCCCAACATGGCATGACATTATGCATGACCCTGCTAATGGCACTGGTGCAGTCCCGGGGTTCCCTGTATTTGATGAGACTAATCCTGATCTAGTTAATGTTGGAATACCAACTAAGTTAAATTTTTCAGGGGCTTTCACTATTAACGCATGGGCGTTTCAAGAGATAGATAGCTCTCAAGGGTTAGAGTATTTTATATCAAGAGATAACTCTAACTCTCACCCAAATAGATGTTATGGTTGCGTGTCACGAGATTCAAATGGCAAACCAAGATTCTTATTTTGGGACGACACAAAAACATTAATCGTTTGTCAGGGCACTGGCGAGTACAAGGCCGAAAGGTACTACTTTTATTCCTTCGTCAATCAGGGGCCTATAGCCGGCGGTAAGTTACAGCTATGGGTTGACGGTGTATTGGATACAGAGGTTGCTAATGGCACCGGTGTTATGAACATTAATGCTGCACAAGACAATGGAATCGGCGGTAGTGCTCAGGGTCCGCCCGCTGCTTTCACTGGCAACTGCGATACCGTTCGGTATTACAATCGCGCACTGTCACCTGACGAAATACTTAGAGATTATCATGCCGGATTAGCGGCGCATTCATAGGAAGAGTGATGAGTTTTTTAAATAAGAACAATCCGATTTGGACTAAGGGCACTAAAGTTGTTGGGCCTACCACTGTTGGTGGCGGGGTTGATACTGTTACCCACGATGGAACCGTAACCATTTCAAACCAAGGCCCGGTTAATATGTTTGTTACTGCAAATAAGACCGGTACTCCTGCGGCTGGCAACGGAATTCTTATGCAACCAGGAGCGGCGTTAACCATTGGTTTAGATGGTGGTGCTACTATTCAGCTTACTCCAACGGGTGCTGTCTATAATGTGGTTTACTACTAATGGTACCCGGCTGGCCTCCCAACTTTCATCCAAACGAGTTCCGTTGCAAGTGTTGCAGCGCGCTTGGGAACGAGCATACCGCTCGGCACCTGGCATGGACACTGCAACGTATCCGAAACATCGTTGGTCCCTTAAAGATTACCTCCTCCTATCGCTGCCCCAAGCACAACGCCAACGTCGGCGGAGCAAAGAACAGCCAGCACCTAGAGAACACGGCGGCTGATCTTAAGGCAATAGAGATAGGACCTACCCAGTTACAGCATCATATCCTTGGTATGATGGAACAGAATGTTATTCCTAATGGTGGGCTTGGAAGGTACGATACCTTCACTCACTATGACATGAGATTAAACCCAGCGCGCTGGGATCAACGGAGCAAGAAGTAATGGCCAACGAAAAAACAAAAGCACGCTTAGCCGCCGCAAGAAAAGCAATGTTAGAAAGAGATTCAAGCCGCGGGTCGGGATACGGAAACCAAAAGAATACGCCTCTAAGCCGCAAGACTGCAAGGGAACAAGCTGAAAGCACAGACCCTTATAAGCAAGGCAAAAAAGCAGGTGGTGCCTCAAAGAAAAAACGTAAGCACATGGATAAAATGAGTAAGAAAGTTCCTTTCAGAGAAAAAATGAAAAGTTTTAAAGAGGATAAATACTAATGGATAAGATGAAGAGTCGTAAGCTGTGGCTGTCTGTGTTGGCTGCCCTACTCCCCGTACTAGCTAAGCATTTCTTCCCTAACCTTCCGACCGAAGCCATCATCGCTTCAGTCCTTGGTGCTGTGTCCGGTGTGCTTGGTATCAGCATGGAAGATGTAGCTAAGCAGAAGCGGGCTGCCCTGGAGGCAGCCGCTTCCCAGGGAAAAAAGCCCTCCGAATAATTCCCCCTGTTGTATTACGTCCTACTGATACTGGTGGCCTTGATCTTTCTCTTACTGGGAATCATCATCGGTGGGATGCTGGTGCTGCTGTTAGACATACGCTCGGACGAGACTTCGACCTCACCGCCCAGCTATCAGCCGGAGCCGAATGGGGTGGTGCCACCGATTGGCGAGGCACCGTAGGTATGAAGTGGAGATGGTAAATGGCTACTAAAAAAAAACCAGATCCTAATAAGCTAGCTCGGCAGTTTGCAGCTAAGCGCAATGCTATAGGTAAAAGCTCCACGCTAGAACTGGGCTTGCCAACATACATAAGAAACAAAGCCTACAAAGGTAAAGGCATCCGTGAAAGAGATGCCGAGATTATCGAAGAGGCCGCTAGAAGAAAGAAGCAAGAGCTATCTAGCAGGCTTGGGAGCGAGCGCTTTAAGGATAGGCTAGCGAAGCAAGGCATCGCAGTCGGTGACGATGTGCTGAAACATGTAGACGACACAGTTAAAGCGACGCCTATCTACGCAACGAAACAGGTTGATGATCATGCATACGGACAGTACACGGAGCGAGGTAAAAACCCCCACCTTGCAACAAAGCATTTGCCGTTACGCCAAGCGCGCACTGATGTTCGTGTGAACCCCTACATAATAGGAAAAGACAAAAAAAAGAAAAGCGTTACACGGCACGAGCTTGAGCATGCTTTCGATGAGTCATTTAAAGCCGCTAATCCTGGCAAGTCTTTATCGCAAGTACAGGGCCCTTTGTTTGAAGCGCTTGGTGCTGACATGAAAAAGTACGGCCGCCACTCCCCAGAAGAGATGAGAGCCGACATCATGGAGCTACGAGATGAAATCGGTAGCGAAGATGTCAGCGTTAAGCAGCTAAAAAAATACAGAGATCAATATAAAGATGTAAGCCCAGGCAACCTGCCTAGGATTCATGGCATGGTCAGGCGAGTAATAGAAGCAAACCCCGGTATGTCTCTCGAGGATATTGCTAAGCTTATTAACTCTGTCGCTATGAGGCAGAGAAAAAATATGGGGATGGCATAGTAGACACACACCCTCCCCCCTTAAGGGGGGAGGGGTGTGGTTAGCCCTCCTCAAATCTGTGATGATGGAGCTCGGGATACAACGACAAGCTATCCATTGTACCGAACCTATTCTTATCAATAATAATCTCTACCTTGCCAGCCAGCGCTCCCTCCTTATCGACTGGCTTGTGTAGCAACAGCACCGAGTCAGCATCCTGTTCGATCTCTCCACTGTCACGGAGATCCTTCATGCTCGGAGCCTTAGCTGTAGCAGTGCCACGGTTAAGCTGAGCACAACAAAGCACAGGCACATCTAATCGTTTGGCCATAGCCTTAAGTGCTTTGGATACTGAGCCTACCGCTTCACTGCGTGTAGCGTACTCACCTATGGGCTGGACCGACGTGATGAAGTCAACGACAACCATAAGCAATGGATCATCGGTGTTCTTCTTCAATAGATCACAAGCCTCGAGGATGTCCTCTAATCGCATTCCATAATAAACATGAAGCCTACTAAGGACGTTCTGCTCCATCGTCACTAGCGTCTCAACGTGGGTGATCCCAGCCTCATCGCGCTCTTCGTATGGAGTGATACAATTCTGCTTGGACAAACAAGACAAAGCCTTTAGTCCGATCTCCGCTGGTCCCATCTCAACTGAGCAGTAGAATACAACACCATGTTTATATCCCTTACATATCTGCACAGCTATCTGAGTAGCCAGCGTCGTCTTGCCTGTACCAGGACGAGCACCCAGGACAATCAACCTACCCGGCGACATCCTGACTGCTTCATCCAACCGCTTGAATCCTGTCTTGATACCAGGTGCGAAAGCTTTGCGAGCATTATTAATAATCCCCTCAAGCGCACTCGTACCTGGCGCTCTCAACGTATATGGTTTGCCGTATTCATAATTACCCAGCTTCTCCTGTCGCCATGAGGTAGAGTTTGACAAGGTTCCCTCGCTTAATTTCTGTAAGTGCAATAGCTGCGGCATCTGCTGCGTGCTCCCTCTGTGTTTTCGGTATCCGCATAAGATACTTAGATGCACCGGGGATGTTGTCGCATAGCCATTCAGTGATCTCGGTCTTGCTTGCTGACTTCTTACCCGTCAACTCCTGCTTCACATCCTTCGGATGCCACTGAGTTAACGGCCAGTTATCAACAGCCAGGCCATAGATAAGACCACGAGCCATTCCAATTACTCGATCACTCGAAGTTCTCGTCCAGCTTTCAGCCTCCACTGCAATCAGTTTAATGTTATAAGATGTGCAGACATTCTTAAGATCCTCGCCGATGGTCTTGCACCGAGCTTGGTTGTCCTGCCAGACAGGGATCTTGTGTTTAGATTTCTGCGTGCGAATGACACCAGCTTCGACGCACTTAGCCAGGCTACCATCGTACTCGATGATAGCCCAGCCAAGGCTGCGAAACCCAGGGTCAATACCTAAGACTCGGATAGCCATCCTAGAATGGCACCTCGTCGTTAGGCTGAAGTCGCTTGACCCCAGTGTAGACCTTATCATTATACGAGCGATTGTTCGTAGTGATAAGGAAGGACCGATTGATTTGGTCGCCTACGGCAGCAGCCCAATCAGTCCAGCCATCAAGGTCTCCCTTGATACCCATGCCATTGTAGATAGCTCCCGCTTTCCACAAGATAGTGTCGGCATGTTTGATCTTATCCCAAACTTTCCGACTGTTATGCTCACCTTCCGTAATGGTGAACTCAAGTGACGTGCGCATGATGCCGTCATCAGGGTGGGGCTCGGTCTCCACATTAGAGAGCCGTGCAGTATAAGTACCTTCGGGCAACGGAGCAAACTCCGTATCACCCTGAGTACTCGCTTCATTCATCCGGTCCATAAAACTCATGTTAGCCTCCTACCGCTTGTTGAGTTTATTGATAAAGGCAAGGACATCATCCTCGCTAACGACTGGTACAACCTGAGTCTCGCCATCCTTGAAGATGCGATAGCGACACTTGCTTACGAACTGAGGATCACGGGTCAGGTTGAGTACCTGTGCTCCTGGTTTGAGATTCAATGCTGCTGCTTGCGTCTTGCTTAAGACCTGCAACCTGCCGACCAGATCAAACGTACCCACAATATCTACCCGATCATTCTTCGGACACTCGGGTGCGTAGTAACCTGGTAACCCCTCGACCTCACCGACTGCTTCATGGCTGAGCATTAAGATATTCTTACCTAGCTTTGAGAGATTCTTTAGCTCATGCATAATCATCTTCAGTTGTTTCTTCCGGTCGCCATACATCTTTAATGTGGTCTGATTGCTACCGGATATACCCTGAAGTAATGACCATGCCATCTCACTTAGCGTGTCGATGACAACCCACTTCACTTCTTTCTTATTGCGTAGCTGCTTAAGGAACTCGACGACATCGCCGCCCATCGTGCTGCTTGGTTCAGATAGATCAAACAGCTTGGTGTCCTTACCCACCTCTCGCAATGCTTCCTGCATACCAACCTCAAAGTCTAGTGCCACACCGACACCATCACTCAAGCCTGCGATGCGGGCAGCCAGTGTACTCTTACCTACACCGGGCGGACCATACACCATGGTCATCATCCCTCGCTGGTCGTTGGTATAATCAATCATCTTAAGACCCATGTTTCATCTCCTTCACGGGCAAGCCTGCCTTATAAGCATGAGCATATAAGAACATGGCTGGGTGGTTTAAATAGTTATCGGATACGGTATCAAGTTGCTGGCTACTGCTGGTCTTGTAATCAAGTACAACTGTATTCCCATCATAGTCAGTGCCGATCAGATCAGGCTGGCATGTTACCCACATGTAGGTACCAGGCACACGAAAGATCCTGCGCTGTTCGTACTCGTTGATACACTTCAATTCCCTCGTTGCCAAGATAAACATTCTCACTGCTGTATATGCACATTCACTCGCCTTGAAGTCCTCATCCAGTGCTTCAATGTGTTGTTTAAGCTCGGTTATTTTTTCGTCAATCCGAAGCCTAGCAATTAACACTAGGTCAGACAGAGTCTGCTCGAACACAGTTTTACTTACAGTTTCACAGCCAAGGAAAGCATAGGCTAAGGCAGCGCACCCCTCGTGCACTAACGTGCCCAGGGTGCGAGCCGATACCTTGCTCCACTCCTGCCTCGATGGTTCTTTGTTTCGCTTGTAACTAAAGTACCACTGACGTGGGCACATCATGTAGCTGCGCAACTGTGATGGCGACACGATAAAGGCACGATCATGATACAGTGGGCCACGGCCTGGGATCTGGTATGACTTACCCGCTCCGCTGTAGTCACCCGTGCGATCACGAACACCAAACCAATTGTCGATGTCACCTGTCGGATCAGTGCGACACATCGTTTTCCAGTCACACAACCTACACGCCGCTACACTACGAGGGGCTACGATTGACTCAGCTTTCATGCGCAAGCCAATGGCCCGTGTCTCATCCAGTGCATACTGAATAGAATCACCCGTCATTACCCAGTCAATATCCGAAGACCAAGCGCGCCTGTCCCTATCGTTGAGGTGCTGCATAAAGTCCTGGTCAACCTCTACCTTATGCTCATGGCACGCAGCTAGATAGGTACTCGAGTTAGTATCCTGGTTCTTGGCTGTGCTAAGCGTACCGTTCTTTAAGATACGGATAGGCTTGGGTTTTGCTACGCGTCCGAAGATGTATCGTCCGATAATCGACATGATGAAATAGCTCCTTGAATAATTGTTTCAGCTAGCTTTGCTTCTCGTTCTATCTTTGGTGTTGCTTTAAACCCTGCAAGCTGACGCAAAATAATTATTAAATGCATAGGCTTAAGAGCAACGAACAACCAATCTTCAATGGGGCTCTTGTCTTTATTCATGCCCCATCCTGTCTTCGACAAAGTCTTGCTGGAAATTCTCTTCGCTAATGCGACGGTTGATCTCCATCTCTATAGCCAACCGCTCTTGCAGCTTGTCATTCATTGCAGTTAACAGGTCGAGACTACTGCTCAAGCTCTTGATTAGTTCCATCGCTTTGACCATTGGGTCTTCACCGTAAGCCATTACTCACCTCCCTTTAAGCTATCGTTGAAACGCTCGTGACCTCGAGCAAGCACACGCTGAGTATCATCAAAGAGATATTCAAACAGACACAGCACAGCGTGCTCGAGTTCCTCGATCCGCTGATGCTGTTTCCTCAACGCAGTATCTACCTCGGGGCTAACATCAACTGGTCCATCGGATGGGTTGGTGCTTGATTCCATAAGCTGTTCGATGTTGCGTTGAACATCATCAAGCCTATCATCATGAGCATCAAACTTCTGATCTAAATCTTGGATGTCAGATTGCATCTGATCCAAGTCCCAGTCACTCATTGCTTCGCTTGCAGCATCGGTCATCATCGAGCCGAAGTCAGAGCTATCAATCTCCGATCGAACAAACTCGGCCAACTCATCTTCATTAATTACAATACTTCCACTAACACTACGGCTCATAATTCCTCCTTCGGAATATTACATTGGGGGTCTGACACGTTTGGCTCCGGACATCCGAAGCACATCAATTCTTCTGCGAATGGTTTAGGTACAGCACCACCTAACTTGACACCGCACACACAACACTTCTTCTCTACCCATGGGCCACGCTGAGCCCAGTCAGGGTATGGCTTATAGTTTCCTTTATCTTTCCAGGTCATACTCTCTCCAAGATGTCTCGATGCAATGCCCAGAACGCAGCGGCATGGACATGTGGTGGTGCTTCACCCATCTCTTCGAGATAGGAATCTTCATTAGGTGATGCGAGTAAAACAGCCTTGGATCTGGCGGTATAGATAACCTCTTCACATCCATCGAGTGTGTCATGCAGCCACTCATACATGTACTCATCAACAGCACAGTGATCCACTTCATCCTCGTCATCGAGTTCCTCCTGTTCCATAAACATCTTGACTGATTCTTCACGCTGATCTGCATACTCATCTGCGTACTCACGAACGACATGCCAGTACCAATTCTCTAGTGCACTGTATGCTTCTGAGAATGTTGGTGGTTGGTATGGTTCTTCAACTAAACACACTCGTGGTTCAGGCTGTGGAAACCCAAGCCATACCCATAACTTTAATGCGAACTTCTTCAATAGCTCAGTCATACTGAACCTCCATTCATTTAAATTTTAATCTATTCAAAGTGCGGCACGCCCCTGGAGCGTAGCGGAGTCGGGGGCGTGGCGTGCTTTGTTAATAATCAGGATCGTAATCCGGTGGCTCAGTATTGAAACCCATACTCTCATTGACCGCAGTCATACCACCCATAGCGAAAGCTTCTCTCATGCGCAGGTATGCTTCACCATCTACTTCAATCTCTAACTCTTCGGGTTCACCCACTAGAGTGTAATGGTTGATCGTGTTGCGCAGTTGTCTAAAGGATTCTTCAACAGCACTAAGCTTTTCGTAGATAGATTCAGCCTGCTCAGGCGTCAGACTTTCGATCCACTTGTTGTGCCAGAATCCTCTTCGCTCGCAGTGCAGCTCGCCGATCGTCTTCACGCTTAAGTTGTACAAGTTGTTCTGCTTCATAAGCTTCCTTTGTTTTCTCAGCCCATTGGACTGCTCGCAGTATAGCATCACGCTCATACTGTTTAAGTTTCTTCATGTCCTTGGTATAGATAAGCTCACTCATAATGAGCACGCCTTGCCATACTAACTTGGTTGGCTTGTGAATAGTACCCATCAGTTCTCCCTCGGATGGACGATAGCTATAAGACGAAAGCCTTTCTTCTCAGCGCACCAGCTAGGCTCAGACCTACCCACACCTACACCGAACATGCCAGTGCGTGTATCTTGGATCACCATCATAGACTCGGCAGCTTTCTCGGACATCTCCAAAGCTTTGCCTCCGGCACGCTTTGGATGACTGTACCAGGTCATGTCACGCCAGCTAGTCTCGGTCATACTTAGCCTCCATCTCTGCTTCAGCCATAGCTTCCCTCGCATCAATAAGGAGATCAGCTATCTGATATTGAGCATCCTCGTATGAGTCAGCGAACAACCACTCATCGGCATCCTCTTCCATAGCCCAGGCGTAACCGTACCGAATGAATACTTCATAGCCTTCCTTGGCTAAGTATTTGATTGACTCGAACGGGTTCGGACCTGCTTCACCTTTTCTTTGCCAATGGAGTAACTCTCCGAGGGTCGCAACGATCTCCTCGTCACGTTCATTCATCTGATGGGTAGTCACCCACCAATCAGGTCCAGAAATAAAACCAGGCCCATCCTCGGGCGGATCATACCAACTACTCATCATCGAACTCCTTCACTTGAATCAGCGGGCCAGTCTTATGCAGCTTAATCATATTCACTAGTTCATCGTGTGTATTCTTCCACCCTTCTTTGTTTCCAATTTGATAAGCCATGATAGCAACACGAGCTAAGTCAGACTGACTGCCTCGCATGTCTTTGATGAGATCATTTAACTCATCCATATCTTTAGGTGTGCGGATTAGTTCCATTACAGCACCTCTCCATTTTTAAGGATAACTTTATAGCTAAACTCGTTATGAGTACCAGCATCTCGCTCGACTCGAGCAACACACAACACCTCGTCAGGCTTAGCACCACGCAGTTCGCCGATGATCTTCACCGCGCTGCTTTTAATTGCAAGCTCAGCACTTGATACGTCTAGCTTCCTCATCGCTCACCTCCTTTCACGAGCCGTGCTCGCTCACGCTTGGCAGCGTAACCGCCAGCGTCAAGCTTAGCGATTTGTTCTTGGTTCGTGCGCAATGCACGGGCAGCTTGTCGCTGCTCTGCTTCGGCACGCTTGGTGCTCTTGCTCTTCTTCATGCTCAGTTCCCTTCATTGCATGAGTTTTGTGTGACCGACCAACGTCTTTCCATCATGGCCGGAGTGATAATACTTTCCCATCCATCGTACTCTTCGATTGCAAAGCAACCAACAGGATCTTCAACCTCAACAACCTCAAGCTCTGATGCCAGGCCGTTCGCCTCGTCACCGAGCTTCTCAACTACAGCGATAAGATGGGGGCATGACCTCGACCCATCAGTCTTCGTGCCAAGATAGAGGTACTGACCTTTAGCCTCTTCAATCGACAGGCTCCTGCGCTCGGCAAGCATACGCCATGCCTCATCAGACAAACCGAACCCACCATAACAAACACTGATAACAACTTTGAACTTCATGCGACCTCCTAATAGACTAAGATAATACTGCTCTATCTCTTCCCCCCTAAAGGGGGAAAGATATAGAGCTTAAAATTAATAAGGTGATTCAGTATTGGTTCTAGTATCCATATCTTTATCATCAAGTCTCGTACCGCTGAGTATATACAAGTTAGATAAGTCTAACTCTTTATTCTCTTCAGTGTGTGTACCCGATGGACCAATCAACTCATCGTGAAGATTGGCTATCTCTTCATTGTTGCGATCGAGCCTAGACTTTACATCAATAGCAATACGAATAACCTTATTAAGATTAACGATCCTTCGTTCAAGACTATCACGCTCAAGACATAACTTAGTACGCAGTTCAGTCAGGTTTCCAGCTAACTGATTTGGGTTATCACACAACATCTGAATCAACTCATTAACTCTCATCTTTTTCCTTTCTCTATCGAGCGGGGTGAGGTGCCCCCGTGCCTTGTGCCTTGAGGGGGTGCCGGGAGGAGCGAGAGGGAATAGTCTATATCACTTCAATAAAAGGCCATGAAAAAAAAAGCCTAGCCAATCGGCAAAGCCGACTGACTAGACTCTTCTCTTAACGCCACTGCCAATTCTCACGAGTGTTCTCTCGAGAGTACTCCATCAGATCCCCACTAGGAGGAAGCTGATAGTTAGGACCAGGACGGTTCTCACTGTACAAACGAATGCACTCATTGCAGAGCATACGCAGTCGTTCGCCACGCTCATAAGACTCACCAGTATCGTAATCATACTTAGTAAAGATCTTAACACCAACCCAACGAGCATCAGGTGACTGACAACGCACACAAGTACAGTCGTCATCAATGCCAACTGGAGCACTGTCGTATTGCTCTAGCTGTCGCTCGTGATTTGGAGCACCACCGAAATCCTTTTCGGTCTTTGCAAACCGAATAAGAAGTTCTTCAGGAAGCTCTTGAGTAACCTTAACTCCCTGCACTACGAATGAGTATTCAGTAGTCACAATCTCATGCTTAGGCTGTGACTCCGCAAACAACTCATTGATCTCACTCACTAATTCCATAGCATTCTCCCTAGCTATAGTTACCAGGGCCGGCCACCGTAGCCCGCCCGAAGAATGAGGGGTGGCTGGCCCCATACCGGCGGAGCCGGCCTGACCGGAGGGAAGGTTCCCTGTCATTTAGCTGGCAAGTGGAAAGACATTTACTCTCTCCGCAACGTCTCTTCACTGTAAAACGTGTGCGTGTTGAGGCGAAGTGAGGTGATAACGACAGGATATAGGAACTCGAACCAGCACTATCAACAGCAACAGAAAAAGAAAGGGAGACAGCATTGCTGCTGCCTCCCAATCAATCAAGGTTCTTCGCTGAACCGCTCTAACACGGACCAAGCCCAGGTAAACCTACCTGGCTTTTCACCGCCAACGACAGGGAGAGCTTTTCCCGTGTCGAGATACTCCTGAATAACATCAGCAGTCTTCATCATCCCATTCTCGGGATGATCAAAATACAATTGGTCTTTGTAGACATTAACAATTGCACTATGCGTTGGAGACTCTTTGCAGTCTTCCATACGAACGTAAAACCCACCACCGCTTCGATGATTCCTCATCGACACGGGTACATTGTCAGGAACTACTGCTCCTGACTTTGCAGGCCACGACTTCAACTTCTTGAAAGCCGGCTTACTACTCGATGGTTCAACTCCGAACCCTCCGAACTCTAGATCATCACTCATGATGACTCCTTCCGTCCCTCTGATTTAACTGGGACATTACTATGGCTCAGAGGGACTTCATATAATTCACTACTTATTGTGTGGTGATCTTCCTCCAGGGAAACTCGCCCCAGCCTTTTATCTCCTCTTTCCTGCCGAACAATTTTTCGCTAAAGGGTGACATCTGGAGGTAATGATGGGACGCAAGCGCAAAGACGAGAAGCACACCCCTGTGTTAAACCGTCACTTATTAGAAGGCGCATTCGCTGAATGCATGAGCCAAGTACTAATGAGCCTGGACCAGTGTCGTCTTCACAAAGAAACAGACATGACGGTTCAGCAGCATGTCCGTGCGTTGTGGGGCATTACGATGGATGAGACGGGCGTTCCTGTTCTTCTTACCGAGGGCCGTCACAGCAGCACGCTAGTTAAAAAGCAGGCTCAGTATATCCAGCGTATCAAGTCACTGCGGTCTACACTGATGGCGCTTGACCCAAACGAGGAAAAGAACCTGGCTCCGATCCTCAAGGCGATCACGATGTGGATTCAGGATGCTCATTTAATCATGCACGAAGACACGGATCATAAAACCCGTGAGTACCTAGCTAGCAAAGGAGCCCCCAGTGTCGAAGAAGAGGCCAGGGAAGTTATCGGTGTCCAGTGAGGCGTATGAGCAATACGACCCTGAAGAAGCAATCTCCATTGTCCCGTCTGGCCACGTTCCTGCTGGGAAACGCATTATACAGAAAGAGGCGCATGGTGCGATCAACAGCGTGCTTCGTTCAATCATACAGGCCGAATGGGAATCAGGAGAAACGGTTAAGCTCCTATCTCAACGACACAATGTCACGGCTCGAACGATCCACCGCTGGAAAAACAAGTACAACTGGGAACGATCTGCTGATGGAACAAGTTCTGCTATCCTCGAACATGCTCGGGCCGAGATCCGACGAAAGGTCGAGCAAAGCAAGGTTGAGGTTACGGCGGCCATAGAAGACGTAGTGGCTCGGCATAAGGCTACGACCGAAACACTAAGTCAGATGTTGTATGAGGCGATGGGCAGGGCCAGTGCTTATCCTCATAAAGACCCATTCAGGCAGATGTTAATCATTAAGGTGGCGACTGAAGTTTCTAAAAATATCCAAGCGATGGACCGAAAAACGTGGAATATTGATGACAGCAAGACTAAGACGACCACCGAAATCTTCGATGTTTTAACTACAATGGAGAGTACAGTTGAGCGTCAGGCTCTTGCGGCGGACAAGTCAACTCCTATAAAAGACGGCCATGGAAAATAACCTTCTTGAATTACTTGCCGACTTTGGTGCGCTTGGCCTAGCCAGTGGCGCTATTTTCTGGATGTATCTCAAGATGAGCCAGCGCATGGATACCATGACGGACAATTTCCAGGACCAACTTAGGGAGCAAGCACAGGGCCATATCGAGCGCGAGACTGCGCTCCGGGACCGTTATGATAAGGTTATTGCAACCTATAACGACGAGCGTCTTGAGGTCATCAAAGGTATTGGTACTAAGCTTGAGGTCATAGAAAAAGAGCTAGAAGACGTTGAGGGAAACCTCAAACTGGTTCTTGAGATACTCAATGACGGACGTTAAAAATGAAATTTTGCGCTGCGCGCAAAGCTTTGAATACTTCAGTGAGAACCACCTGAAGATTATCACGAAGGATTCCGAGCTTAAGCCGCTCAAGTTAAATGCGGCGCAAAAAGATATTATTGCCGGGTTTGATGAAAGCAGTCACTTAATGCTGCTCAAAGCTCGCCAGCTAGGCAGCACGACGGCGATTGCGGCGTATTTCTTTTGGTACACGCTCTTCAATAAGTACACCCGCACGGCTGTGGTGGCGCATACGGACGAAGCGGTGAAGAAGATCTTTGAGATCTACCGCATGTTCTATGACCAACTTCCTCCGTTTCTCAAGCTTGAGACAACCCGTGCTCGAGAAAATGAGATTAAGTTTGCTACGGGCAGCAGCATTCGAGTGGGGTCTGCATCCAGTCAGAGCTTTCGTGGTGGCACCTACAATCTAATTCATGCGTCCGAGTATGCGTTCTGGAACAACATGGAACAAACCATCGCATCTTTGTTCGGTGCTCGAACAAAGGATGCGAAGGTTGTCTTGGAGTCTACCGCCAACGGGATGAATGAAGCCTACGATATGTGGAGCAAGGAAGTAGGCTATACAAAAATCTTTCTAAGTTGGAAGATGGATACGAATTATGAGCTACCCGAACCCAAGTTCACTGATTCTACCGAGGAAGAGCTTGAGTATGCGTACGAGAACAAGCTTAGTCGTCAGCAATTCAACTGGATGGTTAGCACGTTGCGTACAGCGTGTGCCAACAATTGGAACATCTTCAACCAGGAATACCCTGCTAATCCTGAAGATGCCTTCATTGCGACCGGATCGCCGTTTTTTCCTCACCATTACAACGTCAACCACGCCAAAGATGGGTACATAGAGTACGCCAAGCCTGAAAAGTTTGGTATTTATGTTATGGGTGTGGACACAGCGACGGGTAGTCCTGGTGGTGATTACAGTGCGTTTATGGTTTTAGACGTTACGAACCGCAAAGAAATTAAAATGGTTGCTAGTTTCTACGAGCGGATTCCTCCAAGCCTGTATTCAAAGCGGGTTCTTAAGACAGCTAAGTATTATAATGCGCTTCTTGTTATTGAGACCAATAGTTACGGCTTAGGTGTCCAGGAATACGTCCAGCACCAGGGCTATCCCTATGTTTACCGTACTTCAAGTTTTGATAAGGTAACGAATCGGTGGCAAAACAAACTAGGTTTTATGACCACATCACGAACGCGGCCACTTCTTTTTACTCGATTGTACGAACACATCACTCGAGAGTGGTGTGATGCAAAATGTGACCGATTTAAGATGGAAGCAAACCGTCTTCAGTACAACGGCAGAGGAAAAGTAGAAGCGGCGTCCGGACAACATGATGATATGGTTATGGCAACAGGGCTTGCATTAATGGGCCTTGACCAAGTAGATGATATAGAGGAAGAAGTGCAGAAATCTTACAAGCCCCAAGGTATTGCCGAGGTGCTTCAGTGGGAATTGCATACTGGAAGAATGTGGAGTTCCTCTAAAAACTCGGAGTTTGCTAAGGATAGCGGCGAAGAGATTTTAGGGGCGATTGGTGATCTCTTATAACCACCGGGTCTTGGCACGTTACGCCTCGTAGAAGGAATAAAGAGATGAGTGAAGAGCGGCACGCAGCCATTGTAGCCATGTTAGAGGGTAATGAAATCGAAAGCGAAGAAGAGCCTGAAGAGCTTGAAGCGCAGTCTGTAGAAGAGGAATCAGACGCCTCCGATGTTGATGAGCCTGAAGAGGAAGAGACTCAAGTAGAAGCATCATCTGATGATGATGATGAATACGAGGTCGAAGAAGGGCACCGGGTTCCCTACAACCGATTCAAGCAGATTAACGACCAGCGACATGCCCTAAAAAGCCAGCTTGAAGAACGCGAGCGTTTTATTGCTGAGCTTGAAGAGAAGATAAGGGCCAAGAAAAGGCCCGAGCCTTCCTGGGAAGACAACGACGAGTATGAAGAGGTTTATGATGAACCCAACTCGTTAGAGGACGTGGATGAGATTTCTTATTTGCGAGAGCAAACAAGAGCCATGCAGGTCAAGTTTGCGACAATGGAGCTTGAAAAAGAAATTGCTGGCGCTCTCGAGCAATACCCTAATGTTCCAGCGGAACATTTGTGGGAAGCTATTGCTCAAGATGGAACTCAAAGTGCTGTTGCTGTAGCCCAGCAATACAGCACTTGGGTTGCAGGTGTAGAAGAGGCGGCGATTGCTCGCTACCTCGAAGAGCAGGGGGGGGAAGCGCCTGATGCGCCTCCTCGCCCAAAACGAAAACAAACCGCGAGATCGAACCCTAGCAATGAAGAGTGGCAACCGAAAAACACTAATGAAGCTAGGGAGGCGATGATCGCATACTTAAGGAGCTAGACAGATGTCTGTCAGCATTTCGGATCTTGATGCGATCCTAAAAGAGTTCTATCTCGGGCCGATTATTGAATCCCTCAATAACCAGCTTGAAATGGTTCAACTGTTCACGAAGTCAACCCTCGACTGGCAAGGTCGTCAGGTTGTCATTCCCGTCCACGTCTCTCGTAACGATGGCACTGGCTACCGCGCTGAATTGGGAGCACTCCCAACGGCTGGCAAGCAGGGCTACGTCAACCTGAACGTGAAGGCCAAGTATCTCTATGGCCGCTTTTCTTTAACCGGTCCTGCTATTGCAACGGCCAAGACGACTGCCAATTCGTTTGCGACTTACGTCCAATCGGAAATGGACGGCCTCGTTACCGACACCAAGCTCAAGGCTAACCAAGCCATGTTCACGGGTGCGGGCTGCATTGGTTTTATCCACGAGAAAACCGGTGCTCCTTTGACGCCTGCTGTCGATGCGCCCAATGGTGCTCCGTATACCTTTCACTTTACGGGCAACAAGGATGTAGCGACCGAGCTTCAAGCAATGCAGGTTGTTCCTCCCGCTCGGGCAGCTACGCACAGCGCCAAGTTGATGATCGACATTATTCGATTGGACACTTACGAAACGTGTGTTGCTAACCTTGCTGCGCCTGCTGATGCTGTCACGATTGATGCAACCGTCGGCACGGCTGACGAGGTTTCGATCGAGTGCTTCGGCGCTGCAACCTTTAATACGAGCACGCTTGCTGGTAACAGCGCTGCTATGATTCAGGTTGTTGGTTGGGGCGAAGAAAACAACGCTGCGGCTACGTTCCTTCCGTACAACACCCTT
>Ga0209645_1000413_pt1 | contig 22214 bp, 26 predicted proteins | sample ETNvirenome_6_30_FD_184070 | JGI IMG/M metagenome (GOLD analysis project Ga0209645, IMG submission 184070) | Marine viral communities from the Pacific Ocean - ETNP_6_30 (SPAdes) (version 2) | ecosystem: Environmental > Aquatic > Marine > Oceanic | place: Pacific Ocean | collected 2013-06-19
GTCGACTAGTTGCTCGATGTATCCATGAATGATTTCGTCTCTGTCGTCGTCCATGTGTAAATTATGATCTCTAGCAAACTCGCTCATTTCTTGATCAAGTTCTTCCATTGAACAACCAATTGCTTTACAAAGTCCTTCTTCGCCGCCTTTGTCGTATGCGTCTACTAGTTCTTCATATGCTTGATCTTCACGACTTTGTTCTGCTCTTGGGTCAAAACTTTCTGATTTTTTGGCTTTGCCTTTTTTGATTTGTTTGCCTAAGCAACCTGACTCTTCTACACCTTCATCAGCAGACAGTTTGGCCGCAATAGCCATGTCGCGTCTTTTCTTTTTGCTTTTGCCTTTGAATTGAGGAGCATCGGATTTGTAGAAGTCTTTAATGACATCTCCCATTTTCATATCGTCAATTTTTTCAAAGAAGTGTATTAGTTTCATGTAAACTATTTATCACTTTTTTAATCTTCGCTAGGTGTTTTCCATACTAACTTAACTCCACGTCTTGTTAGTTCGTTTCTGCATTTTTGTTTTATTTTGGGTTTACCGTTGCTATTGTTAAGATACTCAATAAGTTCTTCTTTAGATGTATTTTTTATATAAAAATGCTCTAATTTAGTACCCTGACCTTTTACAAAAGACTTATGTGAAGGTTTAAATTTAACCGGCATTCTATTCTCCTAATGATTATAACAGTACTTTACTTATCTAATCTGTGTATTTAAAGCCACGTTTGATGTACTTTTGAATACGATTGTTTGTTCTTTCCTGGTCAAATGTATTTCCTGTAAACTTACACAAATTATCTTTTATACTATTATATGCAGAACTGCTTAAATAAAAGTTTTTATTATCACTTCCCACTTGGCATACATCTATGTCATGTACATGCAATCTAAATCTGATGTCATCATATAATTTGATATTTACTTGAGCTTTGTTAAATCTGTATATATCATCATACAAAAGTCTTTCTGGCTCACCTAACTGTCTGAAATAATTAAGTAAGTAATTTCCTTGCTCTTCGGTATGAACAACATAGTCTATATCATCATATTGCCACTCTGGATCTTGTCCTGTAGTATTCTTAATATAATGCCATAACGCAAAACTGCCTACAATCCAAGGACCTCCAGGCGATGCTAAACCATAAGGGTCTATAGGTGTACCAGGTACAACTACATAGTCATCAAATATTTCCTTAATTCTGTTCATCTTTTTTAGTCTGTATGTATTGTTGTATTGCTTTATCTACAGGAGAGTTCATTAGAGTGTGTACAGGTTTATAACCTATATTGTCTTTAAACTTGTCTGGCCATGTTACAACATCATCTACAACACCCAATGCTTTAAGACAAGTGTATGCCCAATTACCCACCATAGAGTTATATCCAAATCTCTGTAAGTTATGTTCAAACAAATCATCTCTTAGTTGTTGAGCACCAGCATAGTCTGTCCAATCATTACTCCAAAAAGCATTATCACTACTTCTAAATGCTCTTTTTTTACTAGCACCTTTTTTTATTTTGTATCCATACTTTTCAGGATTTTTATCTATTTCTGATTGCCAGTCCCACATTGTTTCGTCTTCCATAATTCTCAATGGCATATACGATAATCCATCTAATAGTCTTTCTGACAACATGACATCATTGTAATGCCTTATACTATTTTCGCTATCATGCGTAAGGCCTATAATCATACCTGAAAACAAAAAGAAGTTTGGATTTACTGATTTAATTTGTTTAAGTGTTTCTAAAATTCTTTCTGGAGATGAGCCTTTTCTTATCAGTTTATTTGCTTCATAGTTTACAGTCTCAATACCAAAAAACAATGACGTAAGTCCTGCTTCAGACATTTTTTCTATTCTATCTGGCTTATTGTATAATACATCTTGCCTGGCAAAGGAGGCTATTGTAGGTGTAAAGTCTAACTCTTTTACTGCTTGATGTAATGTATCTATTTTCTCGTCAGTTTCATTTATTGTATCGTCAGCAGAGTAAAAGTTTGTAATACCAAAACTATTTGCATTATTAAAAAACTCTACTAAACTGTCTATTGCAGACATTTTAGGATTTTTTATATTCCTAAAGTCGTAATTACAAAAGGTACAATTAAATTTACAACCTATGCTAGTTTCAAAAATAGGAACATCATGTGGTAGCCAAGTATCATTTTTGTAAAACTTATGTATTACAGGATCGTCCATACGATTTTCATTATCAGGATATCTCATAATCATTGTATCAAACTTTTTGTTTATTAATTCATCAAACAGTCTATTATGAATGTCTTTCATCAAAAGTGGAATACTTCTTCCTATATATAACACATCTCCTATATCTGTATATCTGTCTGTGTTTTCAAAATTGCGTATGCCCCCTAAAATAGTAATAGTGCCTGGTATATGTTCTTTTATCAGTTTAGTAAAGTCTGCAAGTCTTTTTAAATAGGAGTCACCGTTATTAAGAGTCACACTAAAAGCAATAAGTAGAGGATAACCTTCACTATACTTGACTAATGTGTCTATTATATCTTGCTGGTCCCATTGTGAAAAGTAATTAAACACAGTTGATGTGTATCCATGCTCTCTAAAGAGCTCTGATACCTTGTAAGGGGCACTTGGCTTTGCATGTTGTAAGTTATTTCCGTGTATAAATGATGTAGGGTTATTTTTAAGATCAGAGTTACTTACTGCCATACTATCACTTAAAACTGCTACTTTAAACATACTTGCCCCAAATAACTAGTGTATGCCTTTCTCCTTCTGTTATTTCTGTAACCAAATGCGGTGTTGTCCTACCATTAAAAATTACCATGTCTCCCACATTTAAATCTATAGGCATATCCCTATTACCAGCCTTTAGTACACCGCCTTTATAATCATCATTAAGTAAAATTATTGCAGTATAATAATCCTCACCTTTTGCTACTGATTCTTTTCTGCCTTTTGTATCTAAATCTACATGCCTTAAACACTCATCTCCTTTATAATATGAATTCACATAAACCATATTAAGAGACCAATCGTTAAATTTATATGGGGTATTATTATTAATTGATTCTGACAGAAAGTCAAATTTGTCTTTTTGAAACCTAAATCTATTAGGTATTACATTAATACCGTACCACTTTTCAGTGGGTACATCTCCGTACTCATTTTTAATGTTTACAACATTATCTTTTGGTACGGCATTAACATAGTCTAATACAACTTTACAATGCTCTGGTTCAAGAACATTTGTAAAGTGTTTTAGTGTTAAGTTTTTAAAACTCATGTGGACTATTTATTATCATAGTCCCTGTGTAAATTAGTCTTCTGATTTAACTAGTGTGTAAATACCGTATAGCAAACCTGCCCATGCGGCTATAGTGGCTAACCCTTTAAACAGGATAAATCCACCACAAATTGCGATTAGAGCCACGCCATCAAGTGATGTTCTTTCACCAACTCTAGCCATTACCCAATCTTTTGCATTATTTAAATAGTCCATAGTATTCTCCTATTTTACATATTATATTTATTACAATTCAGCATAGAATTTAAATCTACTATTAGTAACATATTGACTATCACCTAAAGAACTAGTGTTCCAAGTTATTCCGGCTTCCCAATTATTACCAAAATAATACATAGCACCAATATCTGGTGTTAATGCATCGTCGCCAGTTGGATTGAATTCACTATTGCTGTATGTAATATTTCCAGCATTTACTATTGACACATTATCTTGTGGCAAGTAAACATTACTACTTACATTTTGTAAAACAACTTCTACATTACTTAGTGTGTAGTTATCTGAGTTAATTATCCAACTTTCAAATGCTTCTGCGGCAGTTCTATGTCCGCTTAATGATTCACATAAATTGTTTATCACAACAGAATCATAATTTATATTATTTCCTGCTTGAGTATTTAAAACCATTATGTCATTCTTTTCTACACTATTAAACATAGTATTGTTATATACAAAATGACCACCGACACTAGTATTACTGCTTAATATACCACCCTTGGCCATAATACCGCCTTCACAGTTCCAGCCAATGTTATGATGAATGTATGCATTATATCCGTCACCATCACCGTCACACCTTATGCCGTATTTGATTGTGTCGTGTACCCAGTTATATCTTATTTTAGCATTTGCTTGTTGAGCCACCATGAGATGTATCATAGCACCATCACTTTGTAAGTAGCCACTTTCATATAAATTATTATATTCCACAATTGGTTCGTTACCTGGGTTCAATGTAGAAGAAGCGGCCGTTTTATGAATAGTATTATTTCTAATGATGTTATTACTACCCATAAGTCTAAAAGTTGTCATTACAGATGATAGATTACAAACAGTTTTGTCTATGTAATTGAAATAGCAATCTTCTACTGTAGTTTCTCCACCTGATATATGGATTACATCACCATCAGTATATCTAAATGCACATTTATTAATATTTACATTAGAACTGCTGTTGATATATGTTTGGGTAGTAAACACTTCGTTACTAGCAGGAGCAATATTTGACCCATAATTGATCTGATTCAACATATGAGCATAACAACTTGCATACATAAAATTACAATTACTAACATTTAAATTATCTGCATTGTTACCTTTTAGTGTAGTAGAGAAAAAATTTATATCTTTAACACTAACATTACTAGTAGTTACATTTAATGAATAACTCTGTGTTTTTGCTCTTACATTTGTTAAACTAGGAACAGCATCGCCTTGTAGCCAAACATATAAATATTTTGTACTATTATCAAAATACCATTCGTTTTCACTGTTTAAAAATTCTAATTTGTTTTCCAAATAGTAGTAATGATGTTTCTCTTTCCATAATGCAACATTATCATATCCTAATCTAATAAGTGAATTACCAGAATCTAATGTTTGAGAGTTTACTACTTTTGTATAACTTTTAAATGATCCAACATTTAAATTTACTATGGAGTTTGCAAGAGTAAATGTATTTGATAATGTTTGTTGACTTGTAACAAAGTTATACAAATTTATATTATTATGTGCTACGTCAACAATTTCTCCGTTTTCGTAATAATAAGGACTTCCAGTTCCATTACCTAAAACATTACCGTCTTTGTCCTCTATATTACCATTACCTTTAAGGTCATAATATCCATGACCCCATTTATCAAAACTATATACACTATCATCGTCCCATTGAGCACTTGGCCATCTTGCATTGATTACTTCTTTTCTGTTATAAAACAGTTGCCAAATTTCAACATCTGATTGTAATTTTACTTTGTAAAGTGTTTTATTGTTTACAACTGTATTAGCATCTGTAACAATGTTTGCAGTATATGATTGCCAGTTACCACTGTTTACAGAAGTATCTGTTAAATCGCTAATTGGTCTGGTACCATCAAATACAACATTTGCCTCATATCCCTGTAATGTAATTCCAGTAGTTGATATTGTTTGCTCGTCAAATTCATATGAACCTGCTCTAAAGTATATTGTGTTTTGGTCATCAATTCTGGAAAGTGCATAGTTTAAAGTTTGAAATGGAGCACCAATACTTCCACCAATAGTTGGTCCGTCAGTGCCTGTAGGTGATACAAAAAATGATTTTATTACAGGCGGAGTATCTGCTTCAGTGATATTACCTCTACCTGCTGATAATGAACCTGTTGTTGAACTAATAAATGGCATCTTTATCCCGTTGGTGGTGTATTTTTATAAGGATGACTTAATTGTAATGCTGAAGTTCTACCCCACTTGTGAGCAAGGTAACCTTCTGCTTTTTCTATAGTAGACATATCTGTACCGCCTGTACCTGGTAAGTCTGCCACAGCAAAGAACTCTGCCAACCTACCGTTTAAATGAACTCCTGACCTATTCCTCATTAAACGTAATTGTTGATTTGTTTGTAAACTGTTATCATAATCATTAACTGGCGAGAATACATTTGTACGTCCATCAAATCTCAAACCTATTTGATTACCTGTCTTGTTAAAGTAACAGGCAACAATGTACCATTGACCACTATTTAATCCACCTAGTCCAGTCCACTCTAATGCATTACCAATAGTACTACTAATCCTGTCTGAACTTAAACCGTCAAGGTCTAATTCTCCTGGCCAAGTATTATTACTAGCACTTGAACTTACAGCATAATCTCTTTTTGGTGATCCATTTGTTTCAAAACTCCAAAAGGAATCTTTGTTATTGTCTACATTATCATATCTAAATACACCTATTGCCCAGTGATTACCACTAGACACAACTGGTTCATATGTTGAGCTTTTCAAAGATTCATCATTGCTATCAAAAGTAAACACAGGTAAACTATTGAGAGTATTACTCACATCAGGATCATTGTTTATATCTATTGTGCTATAAGTACCTGATTTATCAGTAACAGCAGTTAGTGTTGAACCACTCGTAGTATAACTTGAAGTATCACTGGCGTCTATCCAAGCAACTGTGGTTATGTCTGTTTCAGGATTCCATGCTCCTGCTACACTTCTTCTACCTGCGTAAAATGAGCCAGTTGTGGAACTGATGAATGGCATTATGTAAAGTCAACTAACTGTCCAAGTACTATATAACTTCCACTTACTCTTAGTATGGTAAATGAAACAGCATCTATGCCGTTAGAAGTTCCTGAAGGTGCTGAGCCTCCCTGCCAATTAATTGTTTGTGCTGAACCATTTATTTGTACAGCACTTGGTATTCTTGCAGTAGCACCCTGATTAAGTATTAATGTTAGGTTAGTACTGTAGTTACTGCTGAGTCCTAAGTTTGTAAAGTTAGCAGTAAAGTCTGCACTAATGCTAGTGTGATAAAATATATGTCCATTGTCACAGTCGTGTGCAACAACACCTGTAGCACCTGTAAGTGAACTGAACTTTTCACTAACACCATCTTCTATAATTAACTGATTGTTTACTGTTAGTGGACCTGTTACATTTATTGCAGTACTACTGTTAGCACCAATATAAACACCTTGACTGCTTTGGCCTATGTTTACATATCCATTTTGTAATGCACCTGTGCCTGAATTTATATTTACATTACCACCTGTGCTGTTTAATCCTGATGCATTACCACCGTTTAAAACTAATGCTGTACCGTCTGTACTATCAGCAGTAACGGCTGTTGGTTGTGTATTTAACAAGGTTGTTAAATCTACATTACCTGATTGGCCTGTAAGGCTTATTACATTACCTGCTAATGTTAAATCTTGTGAGTCTGTGCCTCCGCCGGCACTTGCTAGTAATGATGTTAAATCAACATTACCACTTTGTCCTGATAAACTTATAACGTTACCACTTATAGTCAAATCTTGACTATCTGATTTACTGAACGGTGCCAACATTGTAGTCAAGTCAACAGTATCATTGTTACCACTAATTGTAATTACATTACCTGCGGCACTTAAAGTTTGGTCTGTATTAGTAGTACCACCTTTTGCTGTCCATTTCTCACCGTCGTATGCAAATGTTATGTTGTTGTAAGTGTATGTATCTCCGCCACTTGGACTATTTGGAAAATTTATATCTGGCATCTGTTACTCCTACTTCTTCTTTTTCTTTCTTGTGGTATTGCTAACATTTTTAGCCTTACCCTTTCTGTTCTTGTTGGGATCTTCCCTACGTTTCTTTCTTACTGCGGCTCCAATGGCGGCTTTGCCACCTTTAGCTCTTAAACTTGCCGCTCTTGATTTGCTCAAACATTTAGGTTTGCCTTCTCCTTTTTTGCTGTCACCACACTTACCAATTCTTTCACCTTTAGTATTATAACGGTCCCAGCCTCCGCCTCCGGCTCCACCTTTCTTGCCTTTACCAAACCAAGCTCTTAAATTTTCTTCTATTTCTTTTTCTCTGTTTGCTAAATCTTCTTCCATGCCTTTCATTAATGCATTTAAATCTTGACCAAACTCTATTGTTTCACTAACTGGATGACCTGTTAAACTAGGATCTTTTTCTGCTTTAGCCTGTTGTGGGTCTGCCATATGCTTAACATAATGTGTAGCAGGACTGTATCCTGTACCAGCAATTAATTCTTTTTCTGCTTCTTTTTTACTTGCAAACTTTTGTAAAACTTGCCCATCTTTTTTACGCACAATACAATGCACCATTTCTGCTTCTGGCAAAATTACTTTATATATTTCTTGTATTTTCATTTTAGTAGGAATATCCTGCGGCTAATGGTTCAGGCTCTTTCTCTTGTTTGTTCCTTTCTCCCCATTCATAACTAATATCATCTTTCTCAATAGGTCCACCCTTTGCCCAAGTGTGACAACTTCTTAAACTGTGACACTTAAAGTGATGCATCCAACAATACCCAAGTCTGCCACCATCTTCGTCTTGACTTACTGAACCAGGCATACACTCCTCCATTCTAGGGGATATATCAAATGCTACACAATTACCACAATTACTTTTCTTTGCGGCCTCTTCAGATGTTTTCCAAAACTCTGCTATCTTTAACCAGTAGTCTCCAGGCTCAGTGACATTTAGAGGACCATAATTATGATTTTTGATTGTTGCGTCTCTGTTTTCCGTGTTGACTTCTATATCCTTAGTAGCCAAAGGACAACTGGATTCCGCCGCTTCTATAATATTGATGTATCGCCTTAAAGTGCTCATACAACTATTTATCGCTTTTGGGAATTACTTTTTAGACTTTTTCTTTTTCTTCTTTTTGGAGTTGCCCCAATTCTTAGCACCTACTTTACGGCACTTGACTAAGGCTCCACTGGCGTAGGCACTAGGCCATACTTTGTATCTGCTTTTAACTTTGTGATAACAGGCATCCTGTTTTTCTGCTAGTTGGTCAAATTCTTCTTCTGTTATAAATTTGCCAACTGATTCTTCTAATGAGTTGTACTCTAAACTTTCTTCTGGTTGTCTCATAGCAGGTGGAGTATCTAATTTTTTAAACTCTTCTCTGTCTTTTTCTGCTTGTGCAAAAGACTGATTTGCATTATATTGACTATATGCTATTTTGATATTATCGCTAAATCTTGCTAGTGATAGTTTTCCATATTTAGGATCGTTACTTGCCCAGGATAAAAATCCTAATAAGTTACTTGCAAGTTCCTGTACACTACCCTCACCTTTACCTTTCATAAGTTTGACTAAGTCCATAAAGTCTTGGTCAATAAATCTACCACCAAAGTCTGCCATTTCCTGTTCTGTTAGATCTACACCTGTAAGGTTTTCAAATCTTGTTGCACATGTATCGTAATTGCTTTGTATTTGATCTACAGTAGTAAACCCTTCAGCCTTACAATAATCTAAAAAGTCATGTATAGAATCTCTAATACCTTTGATAGGTTTAACTTGCTTAGGAGGATTGTACATTCCTATATCGTCTGCTTCGCCTACCATTTTGCCCTGCATAGGATGAGGACTTTCATTACCTTTATTAGGTTTATTTAGTTTAGGCTTTTTGTCTTTAGCCTTGGCATGTTTGGCTCTTTCTGTGATCTGTGTTATTTTCATTATTCTATTGTACCTGCGTAAAATACTTTAACAGTGGCCGAACCTGCACTAGCACCACCCTGTGTTACTATTGCACTAATGGCTGTTGATGATGCGTAAGTGTGATCATTTTCAAATATATGCTGACCTCCTGCTGGTTCAAATCCATTAAACAGTCTGTCTGTATCACTTGCGTCACCAACAACTATCTCTGTTGTTGCATTTGCACTAGTCCAATTACCTGCACCTTTCTCAACTACAACTTTTTGTATGTGAGTATTTGCGGCGGCTGTACCAATTGCTACTGTGCCACTATTATAATTAACTGTAGTACTTATATATTGGATCTTTTGTGATGTGGCACCGTCTAACTGGCCTTTAGTTACTGCATGACTGGCCGCAGTTCCATTTGCTATCCTAATCTCTTCCAAACTCCCGTCTTTATCTTTTAAAGAAATTAAGGCACTATCAGTTGCGTCTATTACTGCTCCTTGTTTACCAAGTTCTATACTAGTACTTGCTCCTGCAATTCCGTAATTTTTAACTGAGTCTACCATTTATAACTCCTTTAAGATATGTTACCTAGGTCACTGTTACTGTTTTGTGCTGAATTAATTGAACCGTAATCTGTAACTGTTACACTATCACTTGCCAATACAACACTTACTGTGGCTGTTCCGGCACTTGCGGCACCGTTTGTAACCTCAGCAGTTAAAACTGATTCTGATGAATATTCATACTGATATTGTGAATGATATTGGCCTACTGCTGTGACATCAACATCTCCACTTCTTATAAATCTGCTACCGTTTGATGTGTCTCCAACTTCAACGTAGTCTCCTGAACCACCTGATGCCCATGCACTTGGTATATCTACTGTGACTGATATAACTCTACTACCTGCGGCTATAGTGGCAATATTACTTGCGCCTGTGTCGTTATAGTCAACATCTAATGTAATGTGTTGTACCAGATCCTCTGTAGTTGCGTCTAACTGAGCCTTAGTAACAGCACCTGTACTTGCTGTGGCATTTGCTATTGCAATTTTTTGTAATGCGTCTCCTGACGTATAGAATCCAATAGCAGAACTGTTACCAGTTATGTAAGAACCTTGCTTACCTAATTCAAGACTTGTACTTACACCTGCTAAGTTGTATTTTTTAACTGTAGCCATTTATATCTCCGTGTATGAAATTTCAACTTTACAAATGTATTTATCTTATCTTGACATTATAGTAGATTATGTTATACTTATGTCATGTTTGATGACTCTATAAAACGTATTGGTTTCTGTTGCAAGTATCTGGAAGAAGATCAGACACAAAAACCAAAGATACTTAAAGAAAAACAGCAGAACTTTACTGAACGAACTACTACCGTTGCTTGGTGTAACAGGCAGGAAGATAAATCTGTAGCAGAGCAAAAACTGTTTGATTGTGTAGAACACAATATGCAGGCCGCATACAATCTTGTTGAGTATGTAAGTACACTTCCAGAAAATATGCGAATGGTAAGACTAGGCAGTAATCAGATACCTATGGCAACAGAACCTACCTGGCGATACGTTTTTGAAGATGCTACTGTTATAAAAGAACTGGAAAAGGGTTTTGCTAAAGTTGGCCAACTTGCTAAAGATAAAGATGTACGCATTAGTTTTCATCCTGGGCAGTTTTGTGTACTTGCAAGTGATAAACCTGATGTTGTTGAACGCAGTATAGATGAGTTTGAATATCATGCAAACATGATTCGCTGGATGGGTTTTGGTAAAGAGTTTATGGACATGAAATGTAACGTCCATATTTCAGGTAAACAAGGCTATCAAGGTATCATAAATATACTAGATAAATTGAGCCCAGAGGCTCGCAACACTATTGCAATCGAAAATGACGAAATGTGTTGGGGTCTTGATGAGTCACTAAAATTAGAAAAACATGTAGCATTGGTGTTAGACATACACCACCATTGGATTAGAGATGAAGAATACATACAGGCAGATGATGACCGTGTTAAAAGGGTCATTGATAGTTGGCGCGGTGTTAGGCCTACTTTACATTACAGTTACAGCAGGGATGAATGGTTACCTGAACCATCCTTGCTACACGCAAACCATCAACATGGAGATTTGCATGATATCAGTACCTTACTCGATGTAGGTTGCAAGAAGCAAAAACTAAGAGCACACTCTGATATGTATCCAAATGAAAAGGCAAATGAATGGGCATTGAGTTTTTGGGACAACTTTGACATACAATGCGAAGCCAAGTCTAAGAACTTGGCAAGTAAACAGTTGTATGAACAAGCATTAGAGCAAAACTTATGTCAGACCACGTAAAAAATTATAGAGACTCTTTATTACCAGATGTAACTTTTAAAGGTAGAAAAGTCTGTGTACTTACAAATTACAGAACTGGAAGTACATTTTTTATCAGAGAAACATTCCTCACTAATAGAATTATGCCAATGGGAAATTGGGAACACTTTAATAGTGACAAGCCTTTTGGATTATTGTTAAGTCAGTTACAGCAAAGGACAGCATTTGTGTTAAAACTTATGCCAGATCAAATACAGTTAGACCAGAGTAAGTATCATGACTTACTTGGAGAATGTGATGAAATAGTTTACTTATATAGAAGAGACTTTGAGGCTCAAGCAAGAGGTTGGATTGCATGGAACATAGCAGGAGATCATGACCACCATTATGGTGAACATAAACTGTATGATATAAAAGTCACACAGGAACAAGCAGACATGTATTCACAACAACTAATAGACAACTATAAGTTTATGAATTACTCATTTAAAAAGTTTCCAGGTAATGTATATTGTTTAGAAGACTTTCCTATACAAGTACCTTATAGTAGAATATATAATTGGCAATCAGATATAACTATACCTGATTTTAATACACATAAAGAAGTGTTCAGATCTTGAACATAAGCAAAAAACAATCTGGTAAATAGCACTATGAGAGTTTTAATTATTGGTGGCTGTGGCTATGTGGGCTCAGCAATTGGTAAACATCTAGCAGACAAACATGAGATTACCAATGTAGATTTAGAATGGTTCGGTAATCATTCTTATGCCCATACTATCAATATGGACTACAACAATTTAACACCAAAGTTTTTAGAACAGTTTAATGTAGTAATACTAACAGCAGGTCACAGTAGTGTAAAAATGTGTGACACAGACTTGCAGAGCAGTTTTAATAACAATGTAAGAAACTTTGTAAACCTCACAAACAAATTAACAACACAAAAATTTATATATGCCAGTAGTGCCAGTGTATATGGTAATACGTCAGACTCTAGCCTGTCTGAGGACAATGTAAACTTTAGTCCTATAAATTATTATGACATGACTAAGTTACACATAGATCATATAATGCATCTAAGTCCTTTAGACTATTATGGTTTAAGATTTGGTACAGTAAATGGACCAGCACCCAGTATAAGAACTGACGTAATGATAAATGCTATGGTAAATACTGCTATGCAAAAAGGTGAGATACATGTCTTTAATAAAGACACTCGCAGAAGTATATTAGGTATAAATGATTTATGTAGAGCAGTAGAAACTATTATAGACAATAATAAGAAATCTAACAGAGGCGTATTTAATACAGCAAGTTTTACTAATACAGCAGGAGAGATTGCAGAGGCAGTAGGCAAACATGCAAACGTACCTGTAATTGATAAAGATCCTCCTAGTGTTGTCTTTAATGAAAAGTTACAAAACAAAACATATGACTTTGGTATTAGCACATCAAAGTTTGAGAACACATTTAATTTTAAATTTACAGACACATTAGACAGTATTACACAGGAGATGGTAGAGCATTATGCAAAATGCAATAAAGGACACAGAGCAGAAGTCGTACACTACACTTAATAAGTGTGTAGCATGTGGAGGCTCTAACTTAGAACAGTTTTTAGACTTGGCTAAACAGCCACTTGCTAATAACTATCATGACGGTAGTGGGGCAGGAGAATCATATCAACTAGGATTAAACTTATGTACTGATTGCTATCACACTCAACTTCCTGTAAGTGTAAATCCCAAAGAGATGTTTGATCATTATCTATACGTTACAGGCACAAGCCAAACACTCAGAGACTATTGTGATTGGTTTGCAGAGTTTGTAGATGCTAGAGAAGATATAGATCATGGAAACATACTAGACATAGCATGTAATGATGGAACACAATTAGATAGTTTTAGAAAACTGGGTTGGAAAACTTTTGGTGTAGACCCAGCAAAAAATTTATTTGAGATAGCATTAGATAAAGGACATATGGTGCGTAATGCATATTGGCCTATCAGTTATCCGCAAATGGATGTCATTACAGCACAAAATGTTTGTGCTCATACTCCTAATCCATTAGAGTTTTTAGAGGGTGTAAAGACATCATTAACACCAAACGGTACAGCATACATACAAACAAGCCAAAGCCAAATGTACCAACGTAATGAGTTTGATACTACATACCATGAGCATATAAGTTTTTTTAGTGCAAACAGTATGAACACTTTGGCAAAAAGAGCAGGACTAGTTTTAACAGACATAGTAATTACTCCTATACACGGAGACAGTTATGTGTTTGTATTAAAACATCCTGGTGCTGAAATAAAAAATAGTGTTACAGAAACAATTAGAAAAGAAGCAAAAGAAGGCAGACAGTCTCCTAACTTTTATCATTTGTTTGGCAATAATGCCAGATTGATAGTTAATCAACTTAAAGACTTAGTTACAAGATGTCAAGAACAAGGCACACCTGTAGTAGGTTATGGTGCGGCGGCTAAAGGCATGACAGTATTAAATGCAAATGATATTAAATTAGATTGGATTGTAGATGATAATGAACTTAAACAAGGACTGCTTACCCCAGGCACTAACATACCTATTAAAGACAGAAGTAGTTTAGATATAGACGAACACATAGTTGTTATTCCACTTGCATGGAACTTCTTTGATGAGATAAAATCCAATGTAGAAGAAATTAGAAAAGATAAATCCACACAATATGTTCAATACTTTCCTAGAGTGATGTTTGTATGAAGAATTATTTAATAAGAAGTTTGTATAAAATAAAATCTCCTATGTGGTTTGAAGATCGCAGTAGTGAGGGAGACTTGTATGACTGGTATATGAAGATGCATGACATCAGTTTAAGAAGTTTTGAGAAACATCTACAGGGAGATTGGGAGTTTATATTTTTTAACAAGGAAGTAGAAAACATACAGGAAGTTTTTAAGGATCACTTCTTTGAAATATACGATATATGGAAACAGGGAGATACAAATATATTGTATTGTGGCCCAGACAATATAATGATGAAGCCTACTGATTTTTTTGGCAAGTATGATGACTTTATGATGTTTAATTACACTGACCCTAAAAGTAGTGTAGAGCCAAATCACTATAACATACAACACCAACATTTCTTTAATGCAGATGTCAGATATTATCCTAGTACAATGAGTCAACAAATTTGGGACATGGGATTAGAGATGGCAGAAAATTGGGACTTTAACAGTTGGAATACAGAGCAATTTATTCTCAACAAAATGTTATGGGACCAAACAGATAGAAACTTAAATAACACATTAGATCCTAAGATTGCATATCAAGGTCATCAATTGTTTATAGATAATTGGGATCAGAGAAAAGCATACTCAAACGAATGGAATGCCTGTGATATTAAAGAAGCACATATAATACACCTACATGGAAGTAGGAATGCACCTAATAAGTTTGCTCTAATGAAAGAATTAGAGAAACTATCCTAATTGTAATGCTTGGTGGCCACCTTGCACGTCAAATGTTGGAACAGTCATTTGCAGTTCTCCTGCTCTATTCTAGCCTTTTCTACGAGGGAGGCTTCTTACTATTACTGTTAGACTGAAATTAATCTGTCCAACAAATATATTTAACAAAAACGTAACAAATCATGCTAAAACAAGGCAAAAATGCCAAAAAAAAGCCCTGAACAAGTCCAGGGCTCCTTGTGACGTGTATGTTTACTTCTTGTTAAAGATGTGGTAAATTACCCAAACGCCAATTAATCCTAATAGGCCTTCGTTACTTAACCCATTCAATATGGTCATGATATTTGGAACCACTTGCATATCTCCTAGGAATGGAATTGCACCTCCGAACAGGACCTCCAGCACTATACCGAGAGCAATAACACTTAAACCGACATCTGTAAGTTGCTTGGCCCATCCGCCAACACTTTTAAGAATATCCATATTAACCTCCATGAACCCAATTAAGTTTGGATTCAGATATTACTTAACTCTCCACTTTCACTAGTTAAACTATCTTATAACATTTAAATACAGTTATTAAACACGAAAAAGGCAGATAAAACGCATGTTAATACAAAAAGAAATTGAAAAAAATGACGTTATTTCAGTTAAATTACTAACTGGCGAAGAAATTTTAGGCAGATTTGAATCACAAGATAAAGACGGACTTTACATATCAAAAGCAAGTGTCGTGGCGGCCAATCCAGAAGGTGGACTAGGATTAGTTCCTTGGATGATGAGCTCCATGCCTGAAAAAGTTTGCATAAATATGAATACAGTTGTTACATTTGCACCAACAGTAGAGCAAATTGCAGACAAATTTACAGAAGCGACATCAAACATTCAGATAGTTAAATAACACTTGACAAACAGACAGTTTTTGCTATAATAAACAGGCAATGGAGATTTCTATGAAAAAACTTATTGTGTTATTGCTACTGTCTAGTAATGTAGTACAAGCAGAATTAAGTGACTTTGATATTAATTGGCAAAACGAAAAAGAATGTTTAGCAATTAATTTATATCACGAAGCACGAAGTGAGTCTATGGCTGGCATTGTAAGTGTTGCTATGGTCGTTATAAACAGAACTAAGTCAGCAAAATTTCCCAACAACATCTGTGATGTGGTACAACAAGGACCATTAAGGGAAAGTTGGAAAACATCAAGATATCCTGATATCCCAGACACTATGAGAATATTTTATCCTATAAGAGGCAAGTGTCATTTTAGTTGGTGGTGTGATGGTAAGAGTGATACTCCATTAGAAGAAGAAAGTTACAGACGTATGTTAGACATTTCAGACAAACTATTGGAAGACAACTTTATAATAGATATTACAGAGGGTGCTGATCATTATTTTGCTACCTGGATAGATGTTGAGCCAGAATGGTCTAAACATATGACATACATAGGCACTATTGATAATCACAAGTTCTACAAGTCAATCAATTAAAATCAAAAGATAAATATATACTGTTATTATACACACATTAGGAGTAACAGTATGTATGAGTATAGATGCAAAGTCTTGAAAATCGTTGACGGAGATACAGTAGATGTCGATATCGATCTAGGTTTTGGAATAGTGTTAAAAAATGAACGTGTAAGAGTCATGGGCATAGATACACCTGAGTCAAGAACTAGAGACAAAGTAGAGAAACAATTTGGCTTAGCCGCAAAGAAAAGATTAAAAGAAATGCTTGATAATAAATCAGGTCCAATTTTAAAGACACAGATCAATAAAAAAGGTGAGGACATGAAAGGTAAGTTTGGTCGTATATTAGGCGACTTTACTGTTTATCATGCACCAACTGATTCATGGAGAATGGTCACTGAGATTATGGTTGAAGAAGGTCATGCTGTGGCATACTTTGGTGGTAGCAAAGATGAAGTTCAAGCAAAACATATGGCAAATAGAAGTAAACTAATACGTGAAGGATTAGTAAACATGACTGAAGAACAAGCAGGACTTGTCTAAAAAATCCAATAATTTTACTTGACAATATCTAAATAGAGTATATAATATAACTTTATACATCGAGGTATTGTAATGAAACGTTTTTATTCAGGTAAAACTTATACACACGCAACTGGTCACAGTTGTGCTTTCAGACAATGGAGAGCGGATAGTCATTGTAATCTAATACATGGCTACGCATTACAGTTTGAGTTTACATTTGGTGGCTCTGAATTAGATGAGAGAAACTGGATAGTAGACTTTGGTGGTCTTAAACCACTAAAAGAATGGTTAAAGGAAATGTTTGACCATACTTACTTGGTAGCCGAAGATGATCCTGAACTGGATACATTTGTTGATCTAGCAAAGAAAGATTTGGTAGATTTAAGAATTGTAAAAGCAACGGGTTGTGAAAGGTTTGCCGAGATGGCATTTGACAAAGCAGATGAAATTGTTAAAAGTATCAGCAATGGAAGATGTTGGGTACAAAGTGCTACTGTTAGAGAACATGCTCACAATAGTGCAACATGCGAACTAGCAGACACTCAGAAGATAAGATTTTCTGAGTAAACTAATATATGACGAATAATGATGAATGATAAGTTTAGAATGGGGCAAGAGTGATACTTACTTGCCCTTCACTTTCTTAGAATCACCCCCCAAAATATCGATAAATAGTAGACTATGTGGTTTGGACTACTAACTTTAATTACCTCTATAGCCATAGCCGGCGTAGCCGCCTGGTTTAGTATAGCAGGACTAATGATATTCTTTGGCGGTATGCCATTGAGTATCGCCATTATGGCTGGAGTTTTAGAAGTAGGCAAACTTTTAACAGCCAGTTGGTTATATCGTTATTGGAACGAAACCTCCTTGGCTCTCAAATCATATCTGACCACTGCTGTAATTGTTTTGATGTTAATTACATCTGCTGGTATCTACGGTTATCTTTCCAAAGCCGCTTCAGATGTATCTAGTGATGGTGCAATAGCATTTGCAGAAGTAGATAGAATAGACGGACAAATAGCCAGAGAAGAAAACAAAATAGATATCCTGGAAGACAGAATACTTAGTGTTGGCGGTTCAGTAGATGTAAGCGAAAGTATTAAGCAACAAGAAACTATTAGAGATGGTGCCTGGGACAGAGTACAAGGTGACATAGATTTTGCTAATGGACAAATTGTTAGTTTAAGAGCAGAATTAACCACATTAAATGAAGCAGTAAATGATTTGAGAAACAAAGGTGTAGAAGTTGTTGTATTAGATGAAGGCGGTATTTTCCAAGGCAATGAAACAGAAAAGATAGACTATGTAGCACAGGCAAATCAATTGTTTGAGCAACAAAAACCACAACGTGATCAAATACAAGCAGACATTAAACTGCAACAAGACAATATAGACAACTATAGAGCACAGGCACAAACAACAATAGATGATGCCAATGCAGAAATAAACAGATTAAGAAACAACAGTCAATCTCAACAAGATGATAACCTACTTAAAATAGACGAGTTTAATAATCAGATAGATGAAATATATAATGTAATAGCAGTACTCAAAGACGACAAGTTCCTAGCAGAAAGTAAAGTAAGAGACTTAGAACGTGAGATAGGTCCTATTAAATATGTTGCTGAGCTTTTATATGGCGAGTCCTCACAAGACGTTATGGACCAAGCGATCAGAATATTCATACTATTATTTGTATTTGTGTTTGACCCCCTAGCCGTAATGATGTTAATTGCGGCCAACCAAACACTATTACGTTATGGTGTAAACTTAGAAAGTACAGGACCCAAAGACCCTAAAGACCCTGACCCAGATCCAGAAGATTGGGACATGCTACCAGACCCTGAAGATTTGGAAGCATTTAAAGAGTTACAAAAAGAACAAGCAAGTGCGGCCGAAGATGCCGCAAAGGCAATGGCAGAAAGTGCCGCCCAAAAAAAAAGAATAACAGACTTAGAATCGACCTTGAGGGCAAAAGAAAAAGACTTAAAAGACAAAGCGAAACAATTAGCAAAAAAGCCTAAAGAGATTGAGATCATAAAAGAAGTGCCTGTAGAGGTAATAAAAGAAATAGAAAAGGTAGTTGAAAGGGAGGTGCCTGTCCATGTCGAAGTCGAGAAGATTGTTGAGAAGGAAAAAATTGTTGAGAAACCTGTCGAGGTCGAGAAGATTGTCGAGGTTGAAAAGATTGTCGAAGTGCCAGGACCAGAAAGAGTGATCACAGTTGAGGCAACTGAGACAGTTAAAAGGTTAAATAATGAGTTACTAAACTTACAGGCTCAATTAAAGCAAGAGCAACAAAAAGAACCTGAAGTTGTAGAAGTAGAAAAGATAATAGAAGTAGAAAAGGAAGTACCAGTAGAAGTAGAAAAGGCGGCTACAGGAGACTTGAAAGAAGCCGCACATTTAATGGCAATAAGTGAATTAAATAAAGAAGATTTAACAGAACAACAAATATTAGAAATGTTACAAAAGTCGTCAGATGAAGAAGTAAAACGTAAATTAGGATTTTGGGCAGTACAATTACCTAAAACAGATGTAGAGAAAACACCAACCAACAAAAAATATATAGGTAAAAAATGAGCGAAGATCAAGCCTTAACATGTAATTTTTGTGGTAAAAAGAGAGACGATGTAGAAAAACTTATTGCAGGTCCTGGTGTATATATTTGTGATGAGTGCGTAAAGTTAAGTTACGGAATTGTTAAAGAAGAGCAAGGCGGAGAGTTAGGGAACTTAGACTTTGATGAACTACCAAGACCCTCAGACATAAAAGACTTTTTAGACTTATACATAATGGGACAAGACTCTGCAAAGGAGATCTTATCAGTAAATGCCTATAACCATTATAAAAGAATATCAAATATTATTCATGATGTTGAAATAGACAAAACAAATGTGTTACTATTAGGTCCAACAGGCACAGGTAAAACATTGTTAGCAAAAACATTAGCAAAAAAATTGCAAGTACCATTTGCAATAGCAGATGCAACAACCTTAACTGAAGCAGGTTACGTTGGCGAGGACGTAGAAACTGTTCTGGAACGTCTCCTTACAATCGCAGACTTTGATGTAGAGTTAGCACAAAAAGGTATAGTGTTTATAGATGAGGTAGACAAAAAGGCTAGAAAATCCGAGAGCAATACTACAACAAGAGATGTAAGTGGTGAAGGCGTACAACAAGCCTTGTTAAGACTTATAGAGGGTACCCAAACTAAAATAAAAATGAGTACCAAAAACAAATATGGAGAGGATTTCATAGAGTTTGATACTACAAACGTATTGTTTATATTAAGTGGTGCATTTGTAGGCATAGAAGAAATTATAGAAAAACGTATTAAGAAGAAAACAAACATTGGATTTAATAGTAAACTTTTATCTGACAATGATAAAAATGAACTTTATAGTAAAATAAACTCTAGTGATGTAGTGCATTATGGACTTATACCAGAACTTGTAGGTAGACTGCCTGTAATTGCAACACTAGATAATTTATCAGAAAAACAATTAAGAAAAATCTTGACAGAAGTTAAAAATAGTATTATAATACAAATAAAGTCTTTATTAAGACTGGACAATTTAGAGATAGAATTCTCTGATGAATACTATGATCAAGTATCCAAGTTAGCAATACAGTCTAAAATGGGTGCTAGGGCTTTGAAAAGCCTGGTAGAGAATAGTTTAATAAACATTATGTTTAGGATAGAAGAGTTCAATAATAATGGTGTACACACTATAAAATTTGATAACTATCCACATAAAGGCAATAAGCCTATATTAGTTTTTGAGGACCGTGAAGAGACAGACAACAACTACAAATTATATAGAGGAATAGATGAGTTGGAAGAAAAATAACAATTACAAAAAAGATTTTAATCATAAGGCAAGGAAAAAGCAACGCCAACAAAAAGAGAAAGATAAGTTTTCAGGTCGCTCAATAGAAGTTTACAATGGTGATGTAAACGGAGCAATAAGAAAGTTAAAGAAAGTTTTAGAAAGAATGGATTTTCAAAAGGAACTTTCTAAAAGAGAGTTTTATGAAAAGCCTTGTGCTAAGAAAAAACGTAAAAAAGATCAAGCAATTAAAAGGGAAAGAAAAAACAAAGAGAATATGATTATGCGAGGCGAATGGATGCCTCCTGGTCTTACAGGCACAAAACATCTTAAAGGTAAGAGGGGAAAACGCAAGGCTTGGAATCAAGTAGAAAGAATTAAAACATTAAGAAAACGAGGAAGAGGCTCTTAAAATATGAAAATAGCAGTTGTTAGTGGAGGATTTGATCCTTTACATTCAGGTCACATAAATTTATTAGAATCTGCCGCCTCTCATGGCGACAAACTTGTAGTCCTACTTAATAGTGATGAGTGGCTAACAAGGAAGAAGGGCAGACCATTTATGCCATTTGAGGAAAGAGCAACAATACTGGAACGTATGGAGATGGTAGACTATGTTTATGGTGTAAATGATGCAGATGGTAGTGTAAACCAAGGTCTTAAAGATGTTAAAAAAGCATTTGAAGGTACACAAGACAATGTAGAGTTTGTTTTTTGCAATGGTGGAGATAGAGGCAAAGACAATATACCTGAAATGGAAGTAGAAGGTTATACATTTGAATTTTCAGTAGGTGGAGACAATAAAGCAAACAGTAGTAGTTGGATATTAAAAGAGTGGCAGTATCCTACAGAACGCAGAGTGTGGGGCGAGTTCAGTAATCTATTTGAAGATGGTGTTGTAAAAGTAAAAGAGCTAGTAATAGAGCCAGGTAAAGGAATAAGTTATCAGAGACATTTTAAACGCAGTGAAATATGGTTTGTAAGCAAAGGAGAATGTGTTGTTAAACACGGAAGAGATACAGATAAGCCAGAAGAATATGATGTAGTAAACCTAAAAACAGACGAAGTTATACACATAAAAGTAGGTGATTGGCATCAAATAGTAAATACCAGTGAAGAACCATGTCACATTGTAGAGATACAATATGGCGA
>Ga0209645_1000414_pt1 | contig 22212 bp, 16 predicted proteins | sample ETNvirenome_6_30_FD_184070 | JGI IMG/M metagenome (GOLD analysis project Ga0209645, IMG submission 184070) | Marine viral communities from the Pacific Ocean - ETNP_6_30 (SPAdes) (version 2) | ecosystem: Environmental > Aquatic > Marine > Oceanic | place: Pacific Ocean | collected 2013-06-19
GTTGATAGTTTAAAACCAGTAACTTTTGAATGGAATCAAAGAGATGGAAAAAGATTGGGTCTTAAAGACGTAGGGTTTATTGCTCAAGACTTGCAAGATGTTGATGATGAATACACGAGATTAGTGTACGAAAGCAACCCTGAAAGATTAGAAGCGACTTACGGTAGATTAATACCTATTATGGCTAAAGCCATACAAGAGCTTTCTTCAAAAGTAAAAGAACTAGAAAGTAAACAATAAAAAAATATTTAAAAAATGCAATACTACACACAAGAAAGAGCTTTAGTAGACATAAATGCTTCTTTAAGTTCAATTGCAATATGTGAAGAACTTCAAGCAATTGCTGAAGCAGACAGAACAGAAGAAGAAATAGGAATCTTATTAAGAAATAAACTTCATTTAGAATTAAAAATGGATATTCCTTTATTTGTTGAAAACTTAACTGCTGAGCAAAAGTCTGCTATTGAAACAATTATTAATTAATATATTATGGCTACAAAAAACGCACCCTCAAGAAAAAAATCCTTAGGTTATTACAGTAAAGTAAAAAAAGGTAAAAAAACTGGTAGCAAAGCAGGTGGCGGTATGTCTAAAAAAGGAGTTGCTAAATACAGGAGAGATAACCCTGGTAGTAAACTTAAAACAGCCGTTACAACCCCTCCTTCAAAATTAAAGAGAGGAAGTAAAGCTTGGAAGCGTAGAAAATCTTTTTGCGCTAGATCTAGAAGTTGGACCTCAGAAAGAGGTAAAGCGGCTAGAAGGAAATGGAATTGTTAAATTTAATATTATGTCAAAAAGAAAACAAACTTATAAAGAAAAAAACGGCACTACTCGTGTTGGGGATTTCTTAAGAAGTATTGGTAAAGGTAAAGTATTAGATGTTGTCGGTAGTTTAGCTAGTGGTAACATTAAAGGTGCTATAGACGCTATATCTGCAAAAGATAACGGTATGAGTGATCAAGAAAAAGAGTATGCTTTAAAAGTAATGGAATTGGATGTTGAAGAAATGAAAAGCGTTTCTGAAAGATGGAGTTCTGATATGCAATCTGATTCTTGGCTTTCAAAAAATGTACGCCCTTTAACTCTTATATTTTTAACCGTGACTACTGTTGCTTTGATATATTTGGATTCTTTTGATAAAAGCGTTTCTGTTCCCGGGGAATGGATTGAGCTTTTAAAATCATTGTTATTAGGTGTATATATTGCTTATTTTGGTTCTAGAGGTTTAGAAAAGTACAAAACAATAAGTAAATAATATATGGCTAGAATAAGCACAATACAAGTAGATCGTTCTGTAGAATCAACAGATAGGTTATTAGGTTCTAACGGTAATGGCGTTACTAGAAAATTTCAAATGTCAGACATAGCTGAGTTTTTGTCAAATACAAACGCTATGAATGTTTCTGGTTTTGTGCCTTATAAATATTCTACAGGCTTATTGAACAAAGGGGAAATGACTCTTTCGAGTTCTTTAGAAGAAAAGCTAAGCTTTCCATCGGGAGACGATATTGTTTTAAAAGTAAGTAAATACCCAAATGGTCAACCGACAAGGTCTACTGTACCGGTTTTAAATACTTATATAAATAAAGAAATAATAGTTAGTCAAGTTCAAGATCCTAATATATTTGCTGTATATAAAGTTAAAAGTATCCAAGTAGACAACAACCCTAACTTTTATAACATAACTATGGATCACATACTCAGTAGTAATGATTCTGCTGGTTATGGTCTATTGGTTAATTTATATTTTAACTTAACACTTTATAGTGGCGCTCAGGATAAAGATTTTAATTTACCCTTTACAACAAACGATCTTGTTCTTGACAATAATGAATACTATCTTTTGGTAAATCATAACTTAGGAAAATACCCTAACATAACAGTAAAAATAAGTACAGGTGCCGTTGTTGAAGTACCTATAAAACATATAACTAATAACCAATCTAGGGTTTATTTTAAAGGACTTAACTCTGGAACGGTATACGCAAATTAATAAAAAATAAAAAATGGCCATACAATACCTACATAACATAAATTTAAACGATAACGAACTACAGAATGCTAAGTTACACGTTACAGATTCGGCTCCAACGGCCGCAACGGGACAAATTTATTTTCATTCTACTTCCGGTACAATAAGAGTACACAATGGTAGTGGTTGGCAAACTTTATCAACCGATCAAACAGATGATTTTATAACGTATTCGACATCGGTTGTAAGTTCATCAGGTATTAAGCTTAGATTAACAGGTACGCCTGTTTCAGGTTCCACAACTACGGACGACGTAAAATTTACAGGTTCTCAAGGTATAACAATATCAAGAGCAGATGCTAGTACCATTAATATACAAGGCACAACATATACGTCAAGTAGTTTTAATCATGATGATTTAACTGGGTTTGTTGCTAACGAACATATTGATTGGACAACCGATCAAGGATCTACGAATATACATGCTGGGAATTACAGTAACACTCAGTTAAGTAATTCTGAAGTAGTTGCTGCTATTGTTGCTAGCACTGGTATCAGTGGTTCTGATAAGTCTACTTTTAGATCAAATATTGGAGCAGGTACGTCTAGCTTTGACGGGGTTTACTCTTCTCTTAGTGGTATACCATCTACATTCGCTCCTTCTTCACATAATCACAACGATATATACTATACTGAGACGGAGATTGACAACATGGTTGTAAAGCTCACTGGTAACCAAAGTATAGCTGGTGATAAAACTTTTAGCGATAACGTAACTGTAAGTGGAAATTTAACCGTTACTGGAACAACCACAACAAATAATGTAGAAGTTGTATCTACGTCAAACGGTGTAGTATTTGAAGGCAACGCGGCCGACGCAAACGAAGGTACTTTATTAGCAGGCACATTATCAGCTGATAGAACATATACATTACCTAATAAATCCGGTACAGTTGCTATGACAAGCGACATTACTGGTACTAACTCAGGAACAAACACAGGAGATGAGCCTGATGCTAGCACTACTGTAAAAGGGGTTGTTGAATTAGCAACTAATACAGAAGCAAATGCGGGTTCAGCTACAAATAGAGCATTAACACCGGCTAACTTAGGTGCTTTCACAGGACAATCTAATATAGTAACAGTTGGTACAATTACATCAGGTACTTGGCAAGGATCAACAATATCAACATCTTATATACAGAATTTAAGTGGAACAAACACAGGTGATGAACCTGACGCTACAACATCTACAAAAGGTATTATAGAGATAGCCACAGATTCTGAAGTTAAAACAGGTACGTCAACAAATAAGGCTGTGACCCCTGCTGGTTTAAGAGTTCCATTTAAAGCTGTAACTATAACAGGTGACGGTAGTGCTACAAGTTTTAATGTAGACCATAACTTTGCTTTGTCAGATCTTATAGATGTAAATGTTCAAGTAGTAGATTCTTTATCTTCTTCTGGTACATACGGTCAAACTGTTATGGCAGGAGTAGATAGAACAACGGCTAATAGAGTTGTTGTTAGCTTTGGTTCTGCACCAGCAAGCGGGCAAACATACAAGGTGCACTGTATACAAATGGGTGTATAAAAATTAAATAAAATAAAATGATAATTAAAGTAGAATATGATAAGTCAGATGCTACTTTAACGCTCACAAAAGATGATGATATAGTCGCTGTTATCAATGACAACTCAGTTGTTGATAATAGTGATACTTTATCGTTTGAAATAGCGTTAGATGTATCTCAATATCAAGAACAATATAACGAAGTAATAGCAGATGGCAACAATAACGAGTAATTCATCAGGTAACTGGGCTACAGGCTCTACTTGGGTAGGGGGATCGGTTCCTGCCGCTGATGATTCAGTAGTTATTGCACATGGTCATAAAGTTACTTTAAATACAAACATACAGTCAACAAGAACTGGAGATGTTACTATAGACGGTAATTTACATTTTGCTACTAATGGTAAAATGCACCTACATGGTCGTATGCTAGTATATAACACTAGTCACAGTTCAAACAACACTGGTGAATTTGTAGAAGGCACTACCGCATCAGGTTCTCTGCTTAGTATGGCTAATGGTACTGAAATAAAAATATCTGGTAGTAATAGCGACCAACATGGTATACAGGTTTATAATAGAAAATGGTGTGGTATTCAAATAGATGGCAGCGAACCAACATTAATAACAACAGTTAATGGTAACCATGCTCCTGATTCTTCTTATATAACAGTAGCTGATGCTAGTAACTTCGCAATTAATGATAGAATATCATTATATAAAAGAGAAGAAGATCATACGCTTACAAATGACGAGTGTTTCTTTATTCATGATATAGACGCTACAAACGATAGAATTTATTTTAAACAATACGTTTGCCCTGAAGCAACGATACAATCAGTTAGTGGATCTACTATAACAGTAGACGATGCATCTGTATTTAGAATTAATTATCTATTAATATTTGGCACAGGTAATAATAGAAACGTACTACGGGTCACAGATATAAACTTAAAAACAAATGTTATTACCTTTGGTAGCTCTGTTGACAACTCTCCCTCCTTAGTTGGTGCAAAAGTATATCAAACCGGCACCGAGAAATATCACATAAACGGAAAATTTTGTAGAAGAATAGCAAGTGCAATAGCAACAGAATATGTGGGCGCTACTAATCTTAGAACTATTACTCTTAACGACGTAACTGATTTTTCAGTTGGCGATGAGGTGTATATACACGCGAGTTTTAGCAAGTTTGGTGGTAATCTTGCTAATAATTATTATTATACTTCTAGCGGCTTTGGAAGTACATCACTAGGTAGCAATGAAGGTATATGGAGGCTTAAAACGAATTATACAGTAACAAGTGTTGATACTAGCGCTAAAACAATAACAGTTGATAGAGACATACTTTTTAACGCTGCTGTAGGTGACCCTGTTGTAAAAATGACAAGAGATGTCGTTATTAAAGCTTGCGATACTAGTGGTAATGATGTAGCTGATGGTGACCAAGACACCGCTAGAGTGTTTTTTAGTGTAAGATATTGGACAAGCACTAGTTGGTATAACGCGCCAACGAGAAGAGTAAAGATAAAATACGTACAGTTTAAAGGATTAGGGTATAATACTAATGACAGTACAAATTATAGAGCTGGTGTTACAATAGCTGGTTATAATGGTTATTATGATACAACTAGAGATGGTTCATCAGCAGATAGCAACACAATACATAATGCTAGTGGTGTAACACAAACAGGTGAAAACTATATAGATGGTTGCACCTTTAGTTCTTATAATTTATGTAGTAACGATAATAGAGACGGTGATGATTATCCATCTATATGCGTAAGACATCCATATGGTATGGTGTCTAGAAATTTAGTTGTTATTGGAGCTGGTAGAGGCGTGTGGCATTGGAGTAGTCAATACTACAATAAATCGCATGGACATATAACAGCGCACTGCACCTATGCTAGTTCACAAATAGAGGCTGGTTATGAAATGCCTAACGAATATTCTTATGGTCAGTATTATAACTCTGAAGATTACGGCTTGATGCTTTATAATATAGGTAGACAAAATGACCAAGGTAAAGTAATGCACATGCGTGTTGAAAATCATCGTGGTTATGGTTTTTACTTTGGAGGCTCTACAATAAGCCCTAATTATAGAAGATTTTTTGCTAATAGATACAAACAATTATGTAACCTAGCTGATAGTAATAATAATGTAATAGTAGACAACTCTAAAGTATACCCTAATGATTGGGATGCTACAATGAGCATATATGGTAAAGGCACGGGTTTAATATATCCAAATACTTTGCAGAGTCATGGTAGTAGTCATTTAAGTTTAAGAAGAGGTGGTACTGGTTGGAAAGGTACTTATTCTTTTACTGAACAAGGTTTTAAAGAAAACGAAAAAGTAACGGTATATCATAATATGACTAAGTTTGAGGGTGTGAAAAACTTACGTAACAACCTTTGGGTTCCTTCTTGGAGTAGTAATCCTATTGGTATGGGTATTATTAAAGTTCCGGCAAACTGTACAATTAAAATAAAATCTGTAATATATATACCTACAGACGAGCTTGATGGAACATCATCTAGTTTATCCAGCAGCCACCCTCCTTACATTGTGGCTTCCTATGCTAACAATATGCTTTATGGTGCGAATGAATATGATGTTAACGACAACAATCATAGGTTTCCTCACGATGAATTAGACTTAAATGACTCTAATGAAAATGCAGATTTAAAAAATAGCACGCAAGCTCAAGGTAAATTATATCAAGGTTTTATAGAATATACTCAACACACAACAGCTGCCGATGGTGCTTGGGAAACAAAAATATTAACAGTTCAACCGCAATATAGAGCTTATTTTTTAAGATTTGGCTATTATTGTCAAAACCATAGTTTAGTTCACGAGGGTTTTTACGCTAAAGATATACAAGTTGCAATGTCTATAGCACCTCCAAATGGATTAGAAATGTGGCCTAACAACTTTGCTAAGGTTACAGTTAGACCATCAGCAAATTTTGATGTTGGTAAAAAAAGAATATCAGGAAGAATTTAAATAATAAAATATGTCAATACCATTTTTAAGTAATATAATAATAGATGACGCTGGGCACATACAATTTAAAACTTTTGCCGGAGCTGACGCTGGTAAAATAAACCAAGATGGCGATGATTTAGTTTTAAGTAATCCCGTTGGTGATATTATTATTGGTAACGGTAGCGATGATGTTTATATTGGTGACGGAACAAATACTGTAGATATTAGGTTTGAGCAAAACATGTCTATATATGCAGACTCAAGTTCAACCAGGACACTAACTCTAGGTGGAGCTAATACTAATTTAATATTAGATAACCCCTCTGTTGTTGGTGATTTTACATTAGCTAGTAAATTAAAGTTTACCGGAGCTAATGGTTATATACTGTTTGATCACGAACCATCAAATGATACTGGTGCTTACGAGGGTACAACATCTGTTCCTTTATTAAAAGTAGATAGAAATGGTACTGAATTAACAATTTTAGAAAGAGTATCAGAAAATGCAGCTATATTGCTTGGTAACGATGATTCTGTTATAATAGCGGCTGGAGACACTAGACATGTTATCAGAACAAATATTGGTGAAAGCGGTGAAAATGTTATTCTTGCTTCTGAATCTGGTTTTCATGCATATGGTTTTCCTAATAATGATACCACTTGGTCTAATAGACAAGAGTTTAGATTTTACACCGGGGGAGCAGATAGCAGTTTAAATGGTTTATGGATAGGAGATGGTGGCAATACACAGTTTATAGATTTAAATAGAAACTTAAAAAATATAGGCACTATAACCGCTAGTGGTAAAATATCTGGTGGTGAAATAGAAGGAACTAGCTTAGATATAAACGGTAACGCTGATATATCCGGAAATTTAACAGGCGTAGATAATTTAACAATAAACGGTACTTTATCAGGTGTTAGCACCGCAACTTTTGCAGGAGACGTACAAATACTTACTTCATCTGGAGAATATGCTGTATACGCAGCAGCAGATGGACAAACTGCACTTTATAACAACGGTGTAAAAAAGTTTGAAACAACAACTGTTGGTATAGATGTTACTGGTGAGGTTCAAGGTGATAGTTTAGATATAAACGGTACTTCTGATGTTTCAGGTAATGCTGTTTTTCATGGCAAAACTGGTTTTGGTGGTGCTACATCCACTTATAATGTTCATGCTATTGGTACTGGATGGGGTGGGAGCGGGGTAGCTATACAATCAACAACAACAAACGGAGCTGTATTGTCATTAATTAATACAGCTAGAACTTTTCAAGTAGCATCAAGAGGTAGTAGTTTTGATGTTAGAGACATAACAGCTGGAGATGTAAGAAGGTTTTATATAGATTCTAATGGTGTATCTAATTTTGAGGGTAACGTACGTTTAACAAGCAATAGCTCTTCTTTTGTAGGACGTAAGTTTGTAGCTAGAGATAGTAATGGTACGGGTCTTTTTGCTGATGATGCTACTAGTGGATTATCTATTGCAGATAACGGTAATGCAACTTTTACAGGCAACGTAGGTATTGGAATTACTAGTCCTAGCCAAAAATTAGAAGTTGCAGGTAATGCTTTAATAAATAATTCAGGTGATGGTAAATTATATTTAGGTAGCACATCAGATTATGTAGGTAATATAGGCTCTGATCTTTACGTTTATTCATCTGGTCAAAATATTTTTTATTCTGGTGGTAGTGAACAAATGCGAATTAAAACTAATGGTAATGTTTTAATACCTAACGGGAACGTAGGTATTGGTACTGCATCTCCAAGTGATAAACTACACGTTATTCAAGGAAGCGATGCTTTTAGAGGAATAACCATAGAAGGAACAACTCCTGCTTTATACTTAAAAGATACACAAGCTACAAACGCGTATCACATAGCGGCTAATGATAATTATTTGTATTTTTTAGAAGACTCAAATCAATCTGGCGGCTATAACAATATACTGGCGTTTTGGGACCCTTCTAAAAATTTCATATTTCAAACAGGTAACGTAGGTATCGGTACTACTAGTCCTAGTCAAAAATTACACGTTGTATCTGGAGACACTAACCACGTAGCCAGATTTGAATCAACAGATTCTATAGCGGAGATAACAATACGAGACAATAGTACATACACTAGACTTTTAAATATAAGTACAGACTTTAAATTAATGCCAAATAATGGTGGTACTGAATTTATATTTGAAGGCGATACTGGTAACTTTGTTAACCCTGGTCATATAAGACTTGTTGATAATGGTAAAGTTCAATTTGGTGCTTCTAGCGATTTAGAAATATTCCATAACGGTACAGATTCGACAATAACAAACGCTACAGGTGATTTATATATAACTAATGAGTCGAATGACAAAGATATTATATTCAGGTCAGATGATGGATCAGGTGGTGTTGAAACTTACTTTGAGTTACAGGGTGTTTCTGGAGGAGGCTCTCCTTTTACAGTATTTCCTGACTTGTCTAATTTAGTTTTTGGTAATGGTCACGACCTTAGACTTTATCATACGGGATCTACAAGTTTTATAGAAAACTATACCGGTGAACTACAAATAACAAACTATTCTGATGATAAAGACATAGTACTTAAATCAGATAACGGTTCTGGAGGCGTGGATCCGTACTTAAGGTTAGATGGTAGTATTGCATCTTTAGTGGTTTACAAAGATATGCTATTTGCTAATGATGGTAATGATGGTAAGCTTAAATTTGGCGCTTCGCAAGATTTAGAAATATATCACGATGGTAGTCATAGTTACGTTAAAGACACGGGAACAGGTAATCTAACACTGTCAGGTACAAACCTATATCTAACTACTACTGATGGTCAAATTTTATTCAAGGGTATTACTGATGCTGAAACTGGTTTGTATTATGACAACTTACTCAAACTAGAAACAACAATTACAGGTATAAATGTTACTGGTGGAGGAAATTTTACAGGAAATATAACACTTGATGGTGACGGTAGGTTATTAAAATTTACCCCAACATCTTATGATGATGTAGAACTTGGTATTGATTCTAATGGCTTTGTAATTTATAATACAACAGATGCAAGATATGATTTAAAAATAAATGGTAGTGGCGATGCAACTTTTGGAGGACACTTAAACACTATTGACAATAAAGGAATTTATGTTGGAACAGGACTTGACTTCGGTATGTATCATGACGGTACTCACACATATATTACAAACGATAGTATACCTGGATCAAATCTTTATATAAGAAATGCTACCAACAATGCTGATACATATTTTCAAGGAGATGATGGTTCTGGTGGGCTAGCTACATACTTACAATTAGATGGAAGCGCCACTAATATAAAAGTAAGAAAAAACGCGCGTTTTAGTGATAATATTCAAGCGCAGTTTGGTGATAATGGAGACTTACAAATATTACATGATGGAACAAATTCTGTAATAAGTAATCAAATAGGAGATATACAAATAATAAATCATGCAAATGATAAGGATATTAAATTTTATTCTGACGATGGTAGCGGTGGAATAACAGGATATTTTACCTTAGACGGTTCTACTACCCATGCTTACTTTTCAAATCCAGGTAGCGTAGGTATTGGTACAACATCCCCTGGAACAATAAATGGAGTTACTTTTAGCGGTGTTGGATTACACGTAAAAGCCGGTACTCTCGGGAGAACTATAACAGAGGGTACAACTTTCGCTGAATTTATAATGAATCATAGTAATGCATCTGCAGATCAAAGAGTTAAATACTTGATGAGTAGAGCAGGTGTGCTTGAGCTTGGTTCTATGGATGATGACGGCTCAAGAAGAACACAAGTATCTATTTTAAATAATAATAACGTAGGTATCGGAACTACTAGTCCTCAAGCTAAATTGGACATATCATCTACAGGTACTGGTGATTCTATGATAATCCGTAACAATGACGCTTCTAGTTCAGCAGCTCCAGTACTTATGCTATTAAGAGATAGTGCTAGTGTGGCTAATGGTGATTACTTAGGACAGATAAAATTCAAAGGTAATAGTGACACAGGTGCTGAAAGAGTATACGCGAAGATAACAGCTAAGATATCTGATGCAACTAATGGGGCTGAAGATAGTCTTATAGAAACAGCGGTTAGAAATAATGGTTCTAACCTTATAGTATCTAGACAAACACACGATGCCTTAAAGCTAATAAATGGAACTGGTCTTGAAGTAGATGGTGATACAATATTATCAGGTAATTTAACTATAGATGGCGGTATAGTCGTTGCAGACCCTGATGCTGCTGGTCGAGCTTTCGCATGGAAAGAAAGCGATAGTAGTACGGTAGCAGGGGAACTAAGAACCTATGGTAATAGAGGAGACATTTACCTATATAAAGATGGTACAAAATTAGTTGAATTATCGCCAGGTACAGATTCTTTCATACCTGCTTTACATATAGGTGGAACAGCAGCTGCAAGCGGTGGAGTTTTACAGGTTACTGGTGATGCAACTTTTGGAAGTAAAGTTATTATTCCGCAATCAGCCACAACAATTGGTGGATCTAATTTAAGCAACGCTAGCCTTTTGCTTGGAAGTGCTACAACTGGTATTGGTATTGATACTAATGAAATTGTAAGCAAAGGAGACCATTTATATATTGGTACCGCAACGGACGGTAAGAATATTATATTTAGAACTGACGCAACTTCCCAGGTTCTTACTTTAGATTCTTCTCAAAACGCAACTTTTACAGGAAATGTAACATTTGGTGACTCACATTTTATTGGTAATGATTCGTTTGACAATTTACACATACTATCATCAAGTGGAGAAAACGTAGTTATAGAAGCCCCAAGCGGTAACTCTATAGATTTTAAAACTGCTAGTGGTTCAGCTTTAAATTTAGACTCTTCCCAAAACGCAACTTTCTCAGGTACTATTAACCTTGATTCAAGTAACATTAATATTGATGGTAATGGCGCTGTTGTGTTTGACAACACAAACAATAATAATCCTTGGTATATAAGAAACGGAGGTACTAATTCCGCTACTTTACAAATGGGGACAGGATCACCTGGAAGCAATATAAAATTTACACTTGACGGGAATGGTAACGTAGGTATCGGTACTACTAGTCCTAGCTATAAATTAGAAGTAAGTGGAAATGCGGCTCTTTCTCTTGGACAAGATAGATACTTAAGAATAGGTAGTTCTACTAACTATTGGTGGGATTTACAATCTGTATCTAATGATTTTACTATAAAAGAAGCAGGGTCGAACACAAGGGTAATCGTTAAGTCAGGTGGTAACGTAGGTATTGGTACCGCGAGTCCTAATAGTGTGTTAAATGTAGAAGGCACAAAAACAGTTGCATTAACATCAGCGGCTCACTTTTTGACTCTTGGTTTATCTATAGATGATAATAATACTTACGATACATTAGGTGCGGGCGGAGGTGTAGCTTTTAGAGGTGTCAATAATAGTTCAGGAACTCGAATTGTTTATGGTGCTATAGATGCTTTTAAAGAAAGTAGTAACCCGACAGATTATAAGGGTTCATTAAGGTTTTTTACAAATCAAAATTCAACAGGTGTTCCATTAGAAAGAATGCGTATTGATTCATCAGGTAACGTAGGTATTGGTACTACTAACCCTACAACTAAACTTCAAGTAGCAGGTAATTCAACCTATATAAGTGTAAAAAATACTAGTAACAATAAAGCCGTGGATTTAGGTGCTGATAGTTCAGGTGACGGATTATTACAGTTGCGTAATTCAAATGGCGTTGAAAAAATTAAAATATATGCAGAAGCTAATTCTAGCAGCTATATTAATAACGGTGGTAACTTAGGTATTGGCACAACTAGTCCTAGTGATAAGCTGGATGTAGGCGGTAATATTAGAGTAACAAATGTTAATGGCGGGAACGCTGTTGATTCAGGGAGTTTATTGTTTTTAGAAGGCGCAAGTCAAGCCTGGGGGTCTGATGCATATGGCTTTAGAATAAACCATGACGGCAGCGATAACAAGTTGAAAATACAAAGCGCTGCTAGCTCAGCAACAAATGACATCTTAACATTACAAAGAAATGGTGATGTAGGTATTGGTACTACTAATCCTAATGGTAAACTCTTTGTGATTGATACAACTTCATCTTCATCAGTACAGAAATTTCATGTAGGTAGAAGTAACAATGCTGGATTAACTATAACCGATACAGATGCAACATCCTTCATTCTAGCTACTCAAGACGAGGATGAGGTTGGGTATGGTAATTTAAGTATACAAGCAGATGATAGGGGTGATAAAGATGGACACATAAGCCTTGGGCATAGGTCTAGAGGTGAAGCAATGCGTATTACCGATGGCGGTAACGTAGGTATTGGTACTTCATCCCCAACTAGAAATCTAAGTGTATATAGAAATACAGCAGGGTCAGTAGCAAACTTCCTGCATTATACAGATGCTAGTAACTTCTCAGGACTATACATTGATGTATCAAATACTGATGAATTAGTAACCCTTACTGCAAGTGGAGATACATCGGCATCGTTTGCTTTTAAAACAGGAAATAATGAGCGTATGCGTATTACTTCAACTGGTAATGTAGGTATTGGCACTACCAGTCCTGGTCATAAACTAACAGTTATAGGGGGTAATATACAAACTAATGGAATTGTTTATTCAAATACAGTAAGAGATAATACTGGCGGTAATGTAGTTATTCAAGATAATGGTGGTAATGTAGGTATCGGTACTGCTAGCCCGGATTATAAATTAGAAGTAAACGGCACGTTAGGTGTTTCAAGAACAAATGGTATTATTTTTGCTGGAAGCTCCGGAACAGGAACTGGAAATAAAATATATTCAGACACTTCTAATAACTTTATTATTAGCACCGCTGTTGCATCGGCCCCCTATTCCTCTACGGAAAGGTTTCGTATATTAAATAATGGTAAAGTAGGGATTGGAACCACTAGCCCTATTGGAAAATTAGACATTGCAAGTGACAGTACTTGGAATAATTCAAAAATAGTAATTAGAAGTACTACTAATGCAAACCCACTACTTAGCTTTCATAGGCCGACTGGCTCTGGAAGCAATAGTTACCCTTGGCATTTACAAGCTGGTGATACTGGTAAAAGCTCATCTTTTTTTATAAAAACAGGTAGCGCCGCTGCTCCAGGTAGTGAAACAGTTTCGCAGGTATTAGAAATAAACCCTAATGGTAATATAACTTCTTCTGGTACAATAACAGCACAAAACTTTATATTATCTTCTGATAAAAGATTGAAAAATAATATTAAAAATATTATTAACAGTAAAGTAAATGTAAACTGGAAGAGTTTTGAAATGAAGTCTAACGAGGGTCAAAAAAGATATGGGGTTATAGCGCAAGAGTTAGAAGAAAATCATCCGGAGTTTGTGAGAACAGATGAAGAAGGAATGAAATCTGTAGCTTATGTAGATTTATTGATTGCTAAAATAGCCGAGCTAGAAGCTAGGTTAGAAAAACTTGAAAAATAATGGGTGTACCAAATACAAACACTTTTTCGCTAGCGGATGTTGTAGCAGTAGTAAACCCAAGTAGTAATGATTTACAAGAATGTTTTAGCGATGCTATTAGCGGTGCTTTTAACACCACGTATGACGAAGACAAAGATGAGTTAGATGATTTTAGAGATTACGGTAATAGTGCTAGTGCACAAAACTTAGTTAGTATTGCTAATAGCAATTATACTTCAGCAACAGCATGTAATGCTACTAGAAGCTATTCCGTATGGAAAAATAGAAACCCAGCTGTAGTTAAAGACGGTGATAAGTTCTGGTTAAATAGTGGCGGTTCTCCGGGCAGCACTTTCCCTGGAAACACATCTGTACCTGACTTAGAGTGGTATGGTTTTGGATCTGGGCTAAACTCTGTTAAATTTCAAATAGATTCTTCTGGAGTGGCTTACAACACAACGTTTTGTAGTCTACCATCTTACACATTAACCGATGTTTACTACATTTTATCAGGAGGTGGATACAGCACACCGGTAGATTATTATTACAGTAGTACAATAGGTGACGCCTCTAATTTACAAGTAGGTGATATATTATATGAGGATGCTAATCTAGAAACACCTTTAGAAATACCATCTGGATCTAACGGTAAGAAAGCTTTCCTTCAAGACGGAACAACAGCTACTACAACAGTGGGTAACGGTGCTTGTGCTAGAACTGAAATAGTTCTATATGACTCTCCGGGTATTATACAAAGAATAGAAACATACAGTATATGTTAATATAAAAATTAAAACAAAAAATAAATAAACATTAAAACAAAAAAAATGATTAATTACGATTGGAATTGTAAAACGGTAGACGTGTATACTTCTAAAAATGACAACACAAACGTTGTGTATAACGTACACTGGATAGTAACAGGAGAAGATAGCGAAACAAACATTTCGCAAACTTCAATAGGAACTCAATCTCTTAATATTGAAGAAATTGAAGAATTTATTGAGTTTGAAAACTTAACTCATGAAACAATTATAGGGTGGGTTAAAGGTTCACTAGGGGAAGAAAAGGTTCAAGCAATTGAAGAAGGTATTGCAAAAACAATAGAAGAAGTAGCTAACCCAACAACTTTAACTTTAACAGTAGAAAGTTCAGAAACAGATTAGTATTTTAATTAAAACGCTATCTATGTGATAATTATAATATGCAATATTGCATATTAACAATTAAATTAAATAAAAAATGAGTAAAGAAGAAAAAACTTTAGACCCACAACCAAAAATTAAAGATGAACAGCTGCAGGAATTGCAGAAGCTAGTTGGTAACCTTCAACAAGGGCAAGCTAGCTTAGGTCAATTAGAAATGCAAAAATTTAGTATTTTAAATGCTGTTCAAGAATTAGACAAGCAACTAAAAGATATTCAAGATAAGCTTCAGGAAGAGTATGGTAGAGTATCTATAGATATTAGTAACGGAGCCATTACAGAAATTGAAGATGAAGCTAATAAGGAAGATTAGTATTGGTAAAGATTATAAGAACGAAGCTATGCACTACTCCGTGGGCCAACAGGTTTACGGAGGACATTGCATATCTGATATTTTGTATGACGACAAAGACGGTTCTTACAATATTTATATAAGAAAAAAAGATGAGATTATACCGTGGAAAAAATTTAATTCTAATATGGCAGTCTCTATAGAATATAATTTAGAATACTAATGAAAAGTCTATATAGCTTTATAGTAGAACCTAAGAATGGCAGGTATACTAATGAGGTAGATTTAAATGGTAAAAAATTAATAATAAACACCACTTTAGAAGACCATAAGTTTGTAAATAGAATAGGTATTATTAAATCTATACCGCTTATAGGTGATACTGATATAAAAATTGGTGATGAAGTAATTGTACATCATAATGTTTTTAGAAGATTTCATGATGTTCGTGGCGTTGAAAAAAATAGTAGTTCTTATTTTAAAGAAGATATGTATTTTTGTTATTACGATCAAATATTTTTGTATAAACGTAATAACCAATGGAAAGCTCCAGGTGATTTTTGTTTTGTAAAACCAATAGTTAAAAAAGAAAAATCAATTGTAAGCGATCAAAAAGAACAAAAGCATATTGGTATATTAAAATACGGTAATAACTCTTTAAAAGCTTTTAAAATAAGCGAGGGAGACCTTGTAGGCTTTAGTCCTAGTAGTGAATATGAGTTTTTAATAGATAATAATCGTTTGTACCGCATGAGAACCAATGATATTACAATTAAATATGAAAATAAAGGAAACGAAGTTGAATATAATCCAAGCTGGGCAAAAGGCTGTGGAAGAACTTATTAAAGTAGCGAAAGAACCAATAGTAGATTCAGATGATGATATTTCGGCAGATAGATTAAAAAATGCTGCTGCTACAAAAAAATTAGCTATATTTGACGCGTTTGAAATACTTACTAGAATACAACAGGAAGAAGATATGTTAAATGATAGTAAGCCTAAAGAAAGCAAAGAAAAATCTTTCAAAGGTTTTGCAGAAGGGAGGTCTAAATGAAATATGAACAAACTTTAGTAAAAGTATTAAAAGACTATATAAAACCACATACTATAAATAAAAACAATAGGTATAATAAGTGGGAATACGGTTATAACAAAGACCATGATATTGTTGTTATATCTAAAACAGGTAAAATTGGTGAGATATACGAAATACAAAATTTAAAAATAGCTTTACCTTTAATAGAAGATAGCTATAAAAGATCTAAAAAAGATTTAGAACAGTATTGGGAGCCTTTAGAATATCCTAAAGAATTAAGTAAAATAAAGTCTGTTTTTGAATGGGAAGATTATTCGAGCGATTTTAAAGATAAATGGTATGATTATATTGATGAAGAGTTCAAAAGAAGGGAAGACGGTTTTACGTTTAATAACAAAGGCGTGCCTACTTATATTACTGGTTCTCACTACATGTACTTGCAGTGGACCAAAATTGATATTGGGCTCCCAGACTTTAGGGAATCAAACAGATTATTCTTTATATTTTGGGAAGCATGTAAAGCGGATCAACGATGCTACGGGATGTGTTACCTCAAGAATAGACGATCTGGATTTTCATTCATGTCATCGTCTGAAATTGTGCACCAGGCAACAACCTCGCGTGACGCTAGATTTGGTATACTCTCAAAGACTGGAGCTGATGCTAAGAAAATGTTTACAGACAAGGTGGTACCGATCTCAATTAATTACCCCTTCTTTTTCAAACCCATCCAGGACGGAATGGACAGGCCGAAGACAGAACTCGCGTACAGGGTCCCGGCGTCAAAGCTTACAAGAAAAAAGCTTGATTCAAAAGAGAAACTTAAAGAGATAGAAGGTTTAGATACAACTATAGATTGGAAAAATACAGGTGATAACTCTTATGATGGTGAAAAGCTAAAGTTATTAGCGCATGATGAATCGGGTAAATGGGAAAGACCTGACAACATATTAAATAACTGGAGGGTTACTAAAACAACTTTAAGGTTAGGTTCTAGAATAATAGGGAAGTGTATGATGGGCAGTACGTCAAATGCTCTTGAAAAAGGTGGTGATAATTTTAAAAAATTATATTATGACTCAGACGTTAAGCGTAGAAATCGCAATGGACAAACTAGCTCAGGATTATATTCTTTGTTCATACCTATGGAATGGAACTACGAAGGATACATTGATATGTATGGAGCACCTGTCTTCGAAGTTAGCAGCGAAAAGGTATATGATAGGTACGGAGACGAAATAGATTTAGGGGTAATAGAGTATTGGGAAAATGAAGTAGATGGTCTTAAAAATGATCAAGACGGTTTAAACGAATATTATAGGCAATTTCCGAGAACAGAAAGCCATGCGTTTAGAGATGAAGCAAAGTTATCTTTGTTTAATTTAACTAAATTATACGAACAAATAGATTACAACGACGAAATACAAAGACAAGGGGTTGTAACTGTAGGCAGTTTCCAGTGGCGAAACGGAATTAAAGACACAACGGTTGAATTCATGCCTAATAAATCAGGAAGATTTAAGGTTAGCTGGATACCAAAAATAGAAATGCAAAATCGAGTTCGTTTAAAAAATGGTATTAAATATCCCGCTAATGATCATATAGGTGCTTTTGGATGTGACAGTTATGACATATCTGGAACTGTAGATGGGGTAGGATCGAACGGGGCATTGCATGGTTTAACTAAATACTCAATGGAAGATGCTCCTTCTAATAGTTTTTTTCTGGAGTACGTTGCAAGACCTCAAACAGCTGAAATATTTTTTGAAGATGTTCTTATGGCTTGCGTTTTTTACGGCATGCCTATATTAGTTGAAAATAATAAGCCTAGGCTTTTATATCATTTTAAAAGGCGTGGTTATAGAGGTTACTCTATGAATCGACCAGATAAAACATATAATAAGCTATCGTCAACTGAAAAAGAAATAGGTGGGATACCTAATTCATCAAATGATATTAAACAAGCTCATGCAGCAGCTATTGAGTCTTATATTGAAAAATACGTTGGTAGACTAAATGACGGATATGGAGACATGTATTTTACCAGAACTTTAGAAGACTGGTCTAAATTTGATATAAATAATAGAACAAAATATGATGCTTCTATAAGCTCTGGGCTAGCTATAATGGCTTGCAATAGAAATTTATATGCACCAACACAAGAAAGACAAATAAAAAGTATAAATCTTGGTATTAAAAGATACGATAACAAAGGTTCAAGATCAAAAATAATTTAAATAAATGATTAATAAAGCTATAAAAAGTTCCTTCCCCAGCCAAGCGGTTAGTGATTTAGAAAAAATGAGTGTTGAATATGGCTCTCAGGTGGGTAGAGCTATAGAGCACGAGTGGTTTAGTTCTAAGGATGGTTACAACGGTAAAACCGATTCAGGCAGATACTCTACATCAAGGCAATCGTTTCACTCGTTAAGATTATACGCAAGAGGAGAGCAGTCAGTACGTAAGTATAAAGACGAGCTATCTATAAACGGAGACTTATCATATATGAATTTAGATTGGAAGCCTGTGCCAATTATACCAAAGTTTGTTGATATTGTTGTAAATGGTATGGCGGATAGGTCTTATGATATAAAAGCTTACTCTCAGGATCCAGCATCGATAAAAGAAAGAACAGACTATGTAACAAAAATAGCAGAAGATATGGCTGCTAAACCTTTTAATGATACGGTGGCTGCTCAACTAGGTATTGATATATATCAAACAGATCAGTCAAAATTACCTGAAACTTCCGAAGAACTAGAGCTACATATGCAGCTTGAATACAAGCAAGCTATTGAAATAGCTGAAGAAGAAGCTATTAACAGCGTGTTTGATAAAAATAAATATGAATTGATATCTAGACGTATAAATAATGATTTAACAGTTATAGGTATTGGTGCAGCCAAAAGTACATTTAATAAAGCCGAAGGTATTAAAGTTGAATATGTAGATCCCGCTGATCTTGTGTATTCAAATACTGATTCCCCTTATTTTGACGATATATATTATGTTGGGGAAGTAAAAGAAATTTATTTAAATGAACTTAAAAAAGAATTTCCAGGATTAACAGATGAGCAGTTAGAATCATATAAAGGTTATAATAATAATTATACCAATATGGGTTACAACTCTAAATCTAATGAAAATAATAGTGTATCTGTTTTATATTTTGAATATAAAACTTACGCTAATCAAGTTCATAAAGTAAAGAAAACATCAACAGGTGGGGATAAAGCTATTGAAAAAAATGATACTTTTAATCCTCCAGCTTCTGATGATTTTAGTAAAGTAGATAGAGCTATTGAGGTCATATACGAGGGTGTTAAAGTGATAGGTAGTCAAGACGTTTTAAAGTGGGAGCTTAAAAGGAATATGATGCGACCGAAGGCGGATACTACAAAAGCTCAAATGAGTTATGCTATTTGTGCACCTAGAATATATGAAGGAAGAATAGAGTCACTTGTAAGTCGTATGACTAATTTTGCTGACATGATTCAGCTAACACATTTAAAGTTACAACAAGTGCTATCAAGAGTTGTACCTGATGGTGTTTACTTAGATGCAGATGCTTTAGCAGAAATTGATTTAGGTAACGGAACAAATTACAACCCTCAAGAAGCATTAAACATGTATTTCCAAACCGGTAGTGTTATTGGTAGATCAATGACTCAGGACGGAGATATGAATAGAGGAAGATTACCAATTACCGAACTTAATTCTAGTGGAGGTAACAATAAAATAAGCGCATTAATAAATACATATAATTATTATTTACAAATGATGCGTGATGTAACTGGATTAAATGAAGCCAGAGATGGTAGTACTCCAGATAAAAACGCTTTAGTTGGATTACAAAAATTAGCAGCCGCTAATTCTAATACAGCAACAAGGCACCTATTGCAATCAAGCTTGTTTATAACCCTATCAATGGCAGAGTGTATTGCAATGCGTGTGTCTGATGTTATAGAGTTTTCTCCTACTAAAGAATCATTTATAAAAACTTTAGGTAAGTTTAATGTATCAACGTTAGAAGAAATGGCTAACTTGCATTTACATGACTTTGGTATATTTTTAGAATTAGCTCCAGATGAAGAAGAAAAGCAAAAATTAGAAAATAATATTCAAGTTGCTTTACAATCTGGGCAAATTTATTTAGAAGATGCTATAGAAGTTAGAGAAGTGCGTAATATAAAATTAGCGAACCAGCTTCTTAAAATACGTAGGAAAAAGAAACAGCAGTTAGACCAAGAGCAACAACAAAGAAACATAGAGGCTCAAACACAATCTAATTCACAATCTGCTCAAGCCGCTGCTCAAGCTGATATGCAAAAACAGCAAGCTTTAACAGAATCTAAAGCGCAATTGGAACAAGTTAAAAACCAATTAGAAATGGCAAAACTTGAAAGAGAAGCCGCTATAAAGAAAGAATTAATGGAGCATGAGTTTAATTTGAATATGCGTTTGCAAGAATTGCAGATGCAGCAAGTTAATCAAAAAGATAAATTTAAAGAAGATCGTAAGGACGAAAGAACAAAAATACAAGCGTCCCAACAAAGCGAGCTTATAAACCAAAGAAAAAATGATACCGCACCTAAAAGTTTTGAATCCGCAGGTATGGATAACTTAGGTGGGTTTGGGCTAGAACAATTTGAGCCTAGATAAATTTTTTAACTATTTAATTATATTATATTATGTCAGAAGAAAACCAACAAATTGAAGAAATTGTTGATGATAGTGTTGTAGAAACAACACCAACTGAAACAGTTCAAGAAGATATCTCGTATAAAGAGATAAAAAAAGATGGGACTATAAAATTAGATCTCGCTAAATTAAAAGAATTTCAAACTAAAAAAACAGATCAAGATGCCAAAAGGAGTGAAGTACATGAAAGCCAAGCCCAAAGCGAAGAAGAAAGTAATAAAGAAGAAAGCGAAGAAAGGGAAGAAGTCAGCTTACTAGAAGAAGTAACTGAAGAAGAAGAACAAGAAGTTATACAGGCAGAAGCTCCAGTAGCTAATACTGTATTTACAGAAAAAACAGAAACCGAACCACAAAGAGTTTTACCAGAAAATATTGAAAGCCTGGTTAAATTTATGGAGGATACCGGTGGAAGTATAGAGGAATATGTTAGATTAAACGCTGACTATTCAAATGTAGACAATGCTACATTGTTAAAGGAATATTACAAGTCAACTAAAAGTCATTTAGACAATGACGAAATAAACTTTTTAATTGAAGATAAATTTTCATATGATGAAGATGAAGATGATGATAGAGATATTAGAAAGAAAAAGTTGGCAATGAAAGAAGAAATTGCAAAAGCTAAGAAATTTCTTAATGGTATGAAAGATGAGTATTACAAAGAAGTCAAGTTGGGTTCTAAGTTATCATCTGAACAACAAGAAGCTATTAACTTTTACAATCAATACAACCAAGAACAGGCTGCTGCTAGTGAGGTTCAAAAAAAACAGTACAAGCAATTTGAGCAAAGTACCAATAATGTTTTTGACAATAATTTCAAAGGTTTTGATTTTAAAGTTGGAGATAAAAAATATAGGTACAATGTAAAAAATGCAAGTGATGTTAAGAATTACCAAAGCGACATATCAAATTTTGTAAGGGAGTTCCTTGACGAAAATGATATGATGAAAGACGCTAAA
>Ga0209645_1000416_pt1 | contig 22192 bp, 18 predicted proteins | sample ETNvirenome_6_30_FD_184070 | JGI IMG/M metagenome (GOLD analysis project Ga0209645, IMG submission 184070) | Marine viral communities from the Pacific Ocean - ETNP_6_30 (SPAdes) (version 2) | ecosystem: Environmental > Aquatic > Marine > Oceanic | place: Pacific Ocean | collected 2013-06-19
TCTCAACTTCGCTAACATTTCTTGGTCGATTTCAACAGCAATTTCTTGTGCCAATGCCTGCATAATTTCTGCTTCAACATCAACACCGTGCATTGCGTTTGCATCTTGAGCAGACTCAAAAGTCCATCTTGCTGATAGACGTCTTGATTTTGCTTCAACTGTTTGCTTCAAGATTTGGATAGACATTTTGCTACCTGCTGTTCCTTCGCTGGCCGCAGTTGCGTCAGGTGACCCTGAGTATGCTGTTGCTAATGCGAAAGGACTAAGTGCTTCTTGTCCTGCTGTTACTGAGTCTTTAGACTCTGCGTATCTTACCCTTAATGTGTGGATTTGTCCTACTGGTCCACTCATTGGTTGCACACCAAGTAATTCGTTGGCGATCAATGAAGGCATAACCCTTCTAATAAGAGGTAACATTACTTTGTTTAAAGAAGCGATGTTTCCACTCATTGTTGAACCTGCGGATGCGGCTTCTTGTAATTGAACTTTTGCGTTCTCAAGAATAACGTCCATAGTGCTCTTTTTTGATCCGTTAAGGCCTTCTAGTAAGGCTTCCTTGGTTGCGGACCAATTTGATTCAAATAATGCTTCTGCCATTATATTCTCCTATTATTTAAGTCCGGCTAGTTTTCTTAACTCATCGATCTCTACGACTGATGTGTCAACTTTTTCTTCATTGGTGGAGCCGGTCTGCCCGTCCAACGATCTATTACCAGTGTGTTCTGATGTCACTGATTCATTGATGACTGCTTTCTTAGTTCTAACTGAAACTTCTTCGTTAATTACACTTGGAAGGTACTTGTTAAATGATTCTTCAAGTTTTTCAGTTTTTACTGTTTCAAGCAGTTCAGTCATTAATTCTTTCTTGTCCTTGCTTAAAGGTGCAAGTAAGTCTGTCATGACTTGATTTCTGTTGGCTCTATCCTCAGAAATTCTAAGTTTAGATTCAACTAATTTTTTATCTTCTGCAATCTTCTCAGCATTTGCTTTGGCATTTTCAACATCACCTTTCAGTGCTGTTAATTCTGCTCTAAGTTTTCTTACTTCAGTATTTTCATTTAAATATGAAGTTCCATACTCACTTGCCATTGCTTCGAAAATTCTTCTGCCGAATTCGTTTTCACGAGCCTTAGTAATATCTTCTTTAAATTGAGAAACTTCGTTTTTCAATGCTGAAGATATGGTTGCTTCAACCTTATCTGCCGCTCTTCTAATAAATTCTTTTTTAGCATCTGCTAATTGTTCTCTTCCTTCACGGACTAACTGAACTTTCTTTTCAGCCAATTCACGTTTGTCTGCGTGGAATTCTTTAATTTCTTCTGCTACTGCGTCTAAAACAAAACTTTCAAGTTTAGCAAAGTTTTCACTTTGTAACTTTCTGTCTGCTTTTAACTCAGTAACTTCGGATGCTAATGTTTCTGTGATGAACTTGTTAAGGACGCCAGCATGTTCGCTAACTGCCTTTTTATAGTTTACTCTTTCGGCTACAGTTGCCTTCTTATCTTCAGCCAATTCTGCTAACTCGTCTTTGAGTGAATCTGTAATAAACTTGTCCATGGCTTCAACAATTTGTTGCTTGTCATGTTCAAATCTTTGAGCAAATTCTTCTCTAAGTTCTGCTGTTAGTTGTTCCTTGGCTTCAGCAAGGCGTGATTCCCATGCCTCTTGGATCTGTGACTTAGCATCTTCTGATAAGTTTCCAGATTCTAAAAGGTCATTAAATGTGGTTGTTTCCGCCATTTGCTATCTCCTATTTGAGTTCTAATTCACGTATGAAGTTACCCATCATACGTGCAAGGTGTATTTCTGCTTTTTTGTCATGTGTAACGGACTTCGCCATCTCGTGGATAGCGGCACCGCCTTTCATATTAAATAAACTTTCATAGATCGCTTTAGGGTAGGCGTCTGGGGCACTTGGTTGTGCCACTATATCAACGGTTACTATGTCAAAATCACTAACTCTACCACTTTCATTAACATTACCACTACCTCGGCTACTTACACCTAGTTTAGCACCGCCTTTTAGTAATGCTTCAGCAATCTTACCCATTGGAGTATCCAATAGTTTAAGTTTACCATATCCATTTGAGCCTTCGACTCTCATTTCTGATATCATATGACTGACACGATCTAAATTTATCTGTAATTCTGTCGGATGATCTAATTCGCCAAGTACAGTCTCCCCGCCATGTAGCCTTTTACCAATTGATTCAACTGCTGTAACAATCTCATCTTTAGGATAAACTCTACCATTTTGGTTTTTTACTTCACCTTGAATGAATAGTCCGCTCATACACAAATCTTTGCCATCATTACTAGATTCTACAATAATGTTAGCATTGTCTGGACCGTAATATTCAAATAACTGTCTTGCCATCTTTAATCTCCTTAAAATAATTTAAGTTAATTACTTAACTTTTCCTGCTATTGGACTTTCTGACTTCTCAGCACTTACTTTAGGTGCTGGGTGAGCCTTTGGCTCTTCGCCAATGTTGTCACTTGCTGGATTGTCCTTTGCTCCGCTGGCTTTTGATCCTTCGCCACCGTCACTACCAAAAAGTTCTTTTTCTGATGTTCCGAAACTTTCCTTCTTTGGGAATTTTGGTGATGCTGTGTGATCGCCACTTGCGTCGTTTTTAGCACTTTGAGGTTTACTAAAAGTAGTTGCTTCTTCAACAACTTCTTCTTCAACTTCTTCGTCAAGGTCGATTTCTTCTTCAAAAGACTCCATTTCCATTTCGTCTTCTAAATCTGCTTCTGCGTCAGCAACTTCGTCGTCGCCTTCTTCGTCGCCCATTAACTTTTCAAATTCTGCTTTTAATTCGTCTAGTTGTGCTTCAAGGTCGTCTACTCTATCTTCAACTTCCTCATCGCCTTCTTCTGACTCTTCTTCACCGTCAATTTCCATTTCAGGTTCCATTTCGTCATCTTCTTCTTCATTAACGCCACTTTCGTCTGCGCCAACATTTGCTTCTATTTCGTCATAGAAGTCTTCACTTGGTGATCCGGCTACAGTTTCTTCAACAGGCTCTTCTTCTGATTCTTCAGCCTCTTCAACTGCTTCTTCTTCGGATTCTTCTGCTTCTTCAACTGTTTCTTCGGATGCTACTTCTTCTTCTATTGCTTCTTCTAAAGCATCTTCATCTAAAAGACTTTCGTAGATAGTTCTACTCTTCTCAACCATAAAACCATGTAATAGTTCTGAGGCTTTTTCTTCGTCTTCTGCTAAAAGATGTTCAAGAACTTGCTCTAGTACACTTTTGTTCTCTGACATAGTAACTCTCCTATAATTTTTGTTATACCGATACTCGATTCGATATATCGTATTTTTATTTAATATAAATGTGCTGTTTTATTCTAAAAACGGTGTTTTTTGAAGGTGTTTTTGGTTATTTTTATAATAACTGCCGTTTATACACTTCGTCTAGTATATGTTGTGCGTATATAGAGTGTGCGTATGGTGAGTTATGGTGGCTTACAGGATAATGTGTTGTTGTGTTGCCCGCCTCATCAATTATCTCTGGATTGAATTGAGCATAGTGTCCTGCGCCATTTTCCAAGTAATATTTATCAGGTACGAAGTCCCAGTTAAAACTGTCTATATGGTGATGGTCCTCTATCAAACCCGTTTTATCAAACTCGGAATATTCAAAAGTATTAGGTGAAAATAAAAACGGTATTTTTCGTTCTAGTATACTTAAAAGACCGCTTTGTAAAACATAGTAATCGTTGTGTGCTTTTATGTTTTCATCAAATACATAATAAGCAAAGTCTTTTAATGCGTCTACTCTACTAGGGTCTATGTCCTGATAACGCCTTGCTTCTTGGCTTATAACAGTATAAATGCTGTCACACCATATCTGTGGATCGTATGTTTTACCATAGTTTATATGATGTTCGTGATCAAAGTGGTCCCAATCAAAGTCACCAAAGCATACTTGATCATAACCTTTGTTGTGATCGTAGTTGTTATCTAAGTCTTTGAGTATTTCAAATCGATTAACGCCTGTAGCATTAATGATTAGTAGATCTGGATTGAGGTGTTTTAAAGCATAGTCTATTTGTAACCTTATACCAAAGTTACTCATTCCGCATCTTGCTAGATTAATATAATTATAGCCAAGTTTCCTTGCTACTAAAAAACCATATTCAAAATTAGGATATACTGGGTCTCGGCTACTCCAACTGCAACCGCAGACAACTAGTGTCTTCATTGATTTATAATAGGCCGCCGCCGCCCGAGTCGTCGCCTGCTGGCTTACGATACATTTGCTGGGCAAGTTTTTTATGCTTTTCTGATTCTAGTTTTTTGAGTGCCCTGATCTTTCTCAGTTTACCTACTTCTTCTAAACTAAGCATTTTCTTTCTTGTATCAGTTTTATGACGTTGTTGAATTTCGTCATGTGCTGGTTCGTAAAATTCCATTATTTTCATTATACTTCTGGGCCTCCTCCTAATGTATTTAGTTCATCTAGGCCTGCTTGAGCATCACTTCCGCCTAAATCGGCATCCATACCTGGTTCTGCCGCACCCATATCAACTGGCGCCATACTAACATCTGCCGCTGGTTGCGGTCTTACACCTACTTGTCGTAAATCAGATGATGTAGTGTCTGCTGAAATATCATCAACGTCAACAGCATTTTCTTCTGCCCATAATGCCTCGTTCCTAGCAATTTCTTCTTCAGTTAAACCTAAGTACTTCTTAAGTTTAAATTGTGTTGCTAAGTAAGGTATTCCTTCTAGTGCGCCAAACAGTTGTGTTCTTGCTTGATCTAATTCTAGTTCTCTGTAAGAACTAAAGTTTTGTGGGTCAGTAAATTTAATATCAAATAAACTGTTATCGATTTCTACACCACTTGCTCTAAGATAAACTTTAAACTCGTTGTTTAAACTTTTAATAATCTGTCTTTGTAATCTTTCACAGTATTTGGCAAATCTATATTCTTGAATATATGCTACACCAACTTTACCATCGTTAAATGGTGCTGAACCATCATCAGGTCCAGTTGGCAAATAACTACTTGGTATTCTTAATCCTCTAATAAGTTTGTTATTAAAGAATTTTAAATCATCAATTTCACCTAAGTTATCACCGCCGGGTAGTGTGTCAACTTTACTACCTCTACCATCTGCCGTTTGAGCAAAGAAGTAATCTTCTAACATACTCATTGGATTGTAACTGCTGTCTGCTACGTTTTGCCCACCACCTGTTTTGTTCGGTATACGTTTTTGTTGTACTTCGTACTTAACACGTTCTAAGTATTGTTGTGCTTTGTGCGGTGGCATGTTACCTACGTCAATAAAGAACACACGTCTTTCTGGTGCTCTATGTACTCTGTAAATAATAATAGCATCTTCTAATAATTCTTTTTGTTTGAAAATCTTAAACACAGGATCTAAAATACTGTTACCAAAAGGCCATGTTGTTTCCATGCCTTCGCTCATGCTTATGTGTAAAACATGTTGTGCGTCAATTGGTACAGCATTATTGGCATCAGGGCCGTAACCTGAACTACTGCTTTTAAATCCTGAAGCGGCTTGTGGATTTGTGTAATCACTCATTATAGCACCTGATCCATATGGTCTCTGTGAGTTAGGTGATACACTTGTTGCCGCTAAATCTTTTAAATGTAAATCTAAATTCTTAATAAAGTATTGTTCAATTTTTTTACCGTTGCTTTCGTTAACTAAAACTTTTTCAACTTGGTATGGATCAACCCAGTATAGTTTTTTTGTTTCTGGGTCTCTAATGTAAATTTGATCTCCGTACTTAACTGTACTACGGAACATTTTAAATACACGTCTTGGTAATTCGTTTAGTTTACACCATTTTTGTAAACTCTGTTGTATAACTTTAACTTCAGGTGAACTTGGCTTATCGTTGTACTTTACAAGAAATGGCAGATTAGTGTCGTCGTCTTCCTGCGTACAAAACTCTGATATAATATCTAGTGCCGCATTAACTTCTAAATCTCTGTCCATTGCGTCATATTGATAATAACGCATAATTCTATCTGGTGAACCTTGGTAGACTTCAGGCAACCAACTGCTATATCTACTAGCATACATGTCAGCACTACCTGACTTGTCGCCAGCAACACCACTGGGTAGTGCACTGTTTTCTACTGGGTTAAAGTACTTTTTCCAACTCATATTAAATTCCTGAAGTTATATAATACTATATTTATCAGAATGTGTCAACCTGTGGGGTTTAATATTGATAGGTTATGTAGAGCCAACTCCAGGTTTGTCTTCCATTTTAACAATTAATCGTTCCAGTGCGTTAAGTAAACTTCTTTGCATAGCAGTATCTTCGCCATATGTATCTTTGTCAAATCTGCTTGTTAATCGTTCGTCTACATCTCGCTTGATTGCGTCAATTTCGCTTCGTTGTATTCCGTCTGTTAGGTCAATTTGACCATCTCTTACTAAATTGATTACTGATTGTCTAAATGACCTTGCCGCGGCTAAGCCGTCTGCGCCACCTACATCTCGTTTGATTTTATCAATTGTACTATCTAGTGTTCCAGAAACTTCACTATAACCGGGTAAGATTCCCATATCATCCCCTCCAAAGCCTTGGGTATTACCAAAATCAGCACGGGAATAAGTAGTGAAAGTTTCATTCACTGATTTCATGTTATTAGCATAATCTTGTAAGAAACGATTAATCCTAGGATCATTGTCTTTAAATAACTCAGTTAATTTGGCGGCTGTTACATTGCCACCTCCGACTGCTTCAAATAAGCCAAACTCCTTTAAATAACGAGCAATTTCAATTCTGTTTTCTCTCGCGGCTTGAACAAGTGTTTCTACAGTAAAAGCATCCATCTCGTAACGGTCCATCATCTCTTTTTTAAAGTCGTCCATGGTCTCGTCTGTTACTCCTGACGCGGTTTGAAATTCTTTATTAGTTACTCCAAACTGATCTGCTCCAGCAGATCTAGTATCTAATATTTCCTGGAAGAATCCTTCGATGCCGTGTTTTGCGCCTGCTCCCTCGCTACCGCCAAAGAATAAACCTTTATCGTTCATTGCTCTTGCTTCGTTCATCCTGCCTTGACGTATATATGCCATACCAGCCTGTTGCTTCATAAATCTTCCATCGGTTGCTTCGTAAATGCTTAAGGTAATGTCGTCTATAAGTTTTCTAAAGAAATCACTTACAATGGTTCCTAGATTGTTTTCTTTCATATCCTGTCCGATCTTAGCACTGATTTCATCGATGGTTTGGGTTATTAAATTGTTTAGGCGTTCTGCGGCGTCGGCTCTGTCTTGGCCGCTACCAGCATTAAAATAAGCATCTATGGCTTCGTTAAATCTAGCAAAAAATCCTGTTCCTTGGAAGAGATCGCCTATCAAAGGCAAGTTTTCTACAAAGTCTTGTACTAGTATAGAAAAATTCTTAATTACTGCTCCAAAGTTTACACCCTCTCCTGTGGTACTTACACCAAGTATGCCCATTGTGAATTGCATAATAGCATTTTCAAAAGGTGCTTTCATCATGTCGAAGAATGTATCTGCTTGAGCACTAATAACTGATATGTTTCTTGCTCTATCGCCATCGGTTGTTAAGTCATTTAATAGTGACTGCCTTGCTCTAGCCTCACTGGCAAAGTTCACAGCCTGTATTGCTGTTTGACTTCGAGTCATTAAAGCAAGTTGCCTTGCTCTGTTAAATTCATCCTCTGTGGTATCTACTAAAGAATTCATGATGCTGTTAATTGTGTCGTCGGTGATTTTACCGCTATTAACAATATCTGATTGCGCCATATCCATGGAGTCTACTAATCCAGGGAAAACTGTAACAAGGTCTGTAAAGCCTTCGTCTAGACCAACAGCACCAGTAATAACAGCATTAATCAATGGACTTGTAATAGCACCGGCATACGTCGGTGACAGTCCAACCATCTTAATACTTAATTTTCTTATACTGGTTTGTAATTCTGAAATACCGTCATCGCCTAACTCTCTTGCTCTGGCGGCAATAAGTGTATTTGTTTCGTCCTCTAGTTTTGCTCTTTCGTAAAGTTCTTCTTCTGCTATACCTGCCGCTTTACCTACGTTCCTTAATGTTCTAGCAACTTCTATAACATTACCTGCTAAGTTAGTTCCTTCGGCATCAAGTCTCATACCAAGTCTTGCTCTGATAGATATTTCTCTACCTAACAGTTTTGTCATTTCTTCGTTTTGATAACCCATATCAAATAAGCCGCCGGACAGATCCCTTGTAGCATTTCTTAGATCTCTGTAGCCTTCAGCACCTAACACCATAATTTCTTCTGATGTTTCTTGTAGTGCTTCGGTAAACTCTTTTAAACTTAAACCTGCTAAACTGGCCTGTGTTGCTATATTAGTTGAACCGTCTGTGTACGCACCAACTAATCCTGCTGTTCCGTTTGATAAACTGTCATTCATTAAGTTAAATGTTTTCATTAATTGTTTACCAATAAACAATGCTACGGCACCTGCCGCCGAGGCAATAGCACCAACAAATCCAGCAAGTTTCTTAATAGTTTTCATTACCATTTGGCCAAACATAGCAAGAGGACTAATCCTACCACCTAAATCACGCAACATACCTAACGCATTAGCACCGTCTCCACCATCGCCACCTTGATTGTTTTGACCTAATTTTACTAGTTCGGCAATTCCCTCGTCCATGCTAGTAGTCGACTTTTGTAGAGCCTCCTCTGCTTTTTGAGTTTTGTTTTGATGTTGTTTGGTTTGTGCTTGATGCTTGTCGTCGTTGGTATTATCTTTTTTCTGTTGACCTTGAAGTGCCTGAATAGCCTTAGTATTCTTGTCTAATGCCGCTTTTAGCATTTTGCCTAAACCGCCACTAGGATTAAGTTTCTTATCTATAGAACCTAATTTTTTATCAATTAAAGCCTGCGTGGCTTCTTTTGCCCAATCAGGACCAGTAAAGGTTATACTATACTCGTTACCGCCTCCGGAAGCAGTACCTTTAAAATCCTGTGGTGCTTTACCTTGTGCCATTGTTCACTTTCCTATTAAGTATGTATTTTATGAATGATAAATAGTTCTTACATACAGTATATCATATAGTAACTATTTATCGATATATTTAAAATATGTTATAATGGAGAAACTATGACAGCAAAAACATCATTACAGGATTTTTACAGATCCCCTAAACTATACATAGAACTGCCAAGCGGTGGTAAGTTTTATGACGAAAGTATTATAGATTGGCCCGAGACAGGCGAACTACCAGTATTAGCAATGACGCCAAAGGACGACTTAATTGTTAGAAACCCTGACGCATTACTAAACGGCGATGCTGTTATTAGGCTTGTAAAAAGTTGTATGCCGTGTGTAAAGAAACCAGAAAGTCTTATTGCGCCTGATATGGAACTAATATTAGTAGCAATTAGAGCCGCTTCAGAAAAAAATAAATCAATTGAATTAGATCATAAGTGTCCAGCATGTGAACACGAAATGAAATTTGATCTAGACTTATCAACAGCGGTACAAGACTTCGAGTCTATAGAAGAACTATCAGAATTCCAATTAAGTAACGGATTAACAGTAGGTATAAAACCTGCTAACTATTTGTTTTCAATACAAACTGCCAAATCCATGATAGAACAAGCAAATCTACTTACAAAAATTACCAACGAAGAGTACGATTCAGAAAACACAAGACTTAAAAACATTGGCGAAGCATTTGATAAAATGGCACAGTATAATTATAGTGTGCTTGTAAACAGTATTAGATACATTGCTATTCCAGACAGTGATGAAAGAATTGATGACAGAGATCAAATTTTAGAATTTTTAGATAATGTCGATGCTAAAATAGGTAAAGAAATCGACGGTGTTGTTAGCAGTATTAACAACGGCGGTATTAACAAGATACACAATGGCGCATGTGAAGAATGCGAAGAGCCATTTGAAATACCGATCGATTTTGATCCAGTAAGTTTTTTCTTAACTTCCTAAATAGAGCAGAGCCTGAGGAAATCAGGAACTATTTAGGATTACTAGAGGAGCAGTCAGAAGCAATTCGAAAATCTGTATACGATCTAGTAATCTACACCGAAGGCTCTATTAGTGTTAACGAAGCATGGGCAATGGATTTTGGTGATCGTCAAATTGTTATGGACAGTTTCGAAGAATTCATGAAAGCAAAGAATCCAGGTAGCAAGAACGAAATGAAACAAGAACAAATGTAATTATAGGTATATGTCGCTTGTTTCGTTGCTGTTTAGATACACTATATACTGCTTAAAATCCTCTTTAAAGTAATTTAAATGCTCTAAATCCATTGATTCTACTTGCGTATATACACCCTCGACCTCTTTATTATTGGTTAATTTAACGAGGTTTTTTAGATATTTTAACGATTTTATATAGGAATTTGTGCTCTGTACCTTGTATTTGACGCGGTCATACATAGGTATTTGCTCGTTGTCTTGTATGTGTAATAGTGCGTGATTAATATTCCTGTGTAATACCAACTTCATCTCATCGGCCTCACTTAAAACCTCGCCTAAGACTGCGTATACGTCGGTGTGTGCTGTTTTCATCAGTATACGGCATACATGTACCAGACTACCAATAGCACTTGCTGTAAGCACTCTATTGTACAGTTGGAACCATGATAGTTTATTGGTATCTTGGTAAATGGTGTGGAGGCTTAGTTTATACCGCTCCGGCTCAAAATTTCTATCAGCCACATTAAGCAAACAGTAATCAGTATCATGCTGTACAATAATCCAATCGTATATAGGGTCTACTTCCATAGTCCTAGCAGTTTCTATATCTCCGGGGTATAAAAGTACCAAAGCATCGTTATCCTGTCCGTATACTTCCTGGAATACTTGCTCTCTGAACTGTTTTAGCAAATACGGAGCACTCGCACAACGTATATACTTGTTTGCTGTATCAACGCAATGCTCACTTAACTGTAACTGACACTCTAGCAGATCTTGTAAATGTCCATCTATACCACCCATGGAGGTTGGTAATAACATTTTGAATAAACCTATGTCTTTGAACTTTTGAATGTTGTAGATGTCATACTCACATGTATGTATAAATTCACTTTTTATGTGTATCCAATTATCTTGTACTGGTATCATGTAAATATTTATGTGTTTACTTTATTAGACACTTCGTGTCTTTGCCAACTACAAACTTCATTCACTTCGTTCATATCAGTTTTTGTTTGCAATTTTTTTAAACTTAAAGTTATCATGTATGTTGAGTCATAATTCACCCGTGTCCGGGTGAACTAATGTCGATGGTGTCATCATGTGATGTCTCGTCATCTCTAACTAGGGTGCTTTGCTGGAACCGGTGAGCCTTTAGTCCCTTTACACTACCTTCACGAATCTCACGGAAACTTGTATAACCTTGTAGAGTTCAGTTATACAAACTTGTAGGTTGCTTTTTCTCAGTGCCTACATCCTTTAATACTGTTGTCGTTTGTTTGTATCTCATGTACCGCCATACATTCCAGATCTAACGCCAAGTCAATGGAGTCTCAAGGAAACCGATATTATCTGCCTCGGTGGGGTGGTGTATGGTCCTATGTGTTTGCCGGGTGTGCCGTGATGTGCCGTGTGTGCCTTAGTCCTGTTGTTCAGTAAATAGTTATCGTCGTGTAACCTTGCCTGTAGTATTTTTCGAATAATCCTAGTCATAAATATTGCTATGGAGCATTTTACAATCACTGGCATTTTGACTAAAGAAGAATGCTCTGAAATCATAAGCAAATTACCAGATAAGAAAAACAAACTAGATGTTCGTAGCCGTACTCTAATTCCTGGTAAATGGACCGATGCCGAATGGAGTAAAACTCGCAAACAATTTAACACCCACCGGATAAAATTAGAACAAGATGCCGCAGAGTATATTAGCAATATAATCAAACCCATAAGTACAGAATTAGAAACGTTGACATTAACTAATAAAGATATTTTTTATGTAAACTATTACAACGCAGGTGAATGTGCTCGTGAGCACATAGACCCATCAAAGTATACAATATGTATTGCTCTTAATGATGACTTTGAAGGTGGAGAGTTTTTTGTTAATAAAAAGCCAGTAAAATTAAACACAGGCGACGGTGTTATTTTTTTAGGTAATACTACACATGCTGTAAGCGAAATACTGTCTGGGTCTAGATGGAGTTTATGCGTCTGGGTTTTTTGAGTCTTGTTTAAGGCCTTCACGTAATACTTTTGAACCACCTATGCGAACGTTGATGATTCCGTTGTAGTAATCGTCTGTGAGCAGTACTTCTCGTTCAAATTGTTCTCTTGCTTCTAAGTAACTTGCTATGCCTCTACTGGCACAGAAGTAAAGTACTTCTCTAGTAAAACTGTCTTCTCCTAATTTTTCTACATCTTCTTTTAGGTGATCTGAACTGCCCCAATAGTCTCGCCAGTCACTTTCTTTTGTACTGCGTCTTTTATTCTTTTTGCCTTTAAGCGGAGGGCGAGTAACTTTACGTTTGGCTAATTTTTTGCCAACGTATTTCATGCCGTTCTTTTTGTTTGTGATAAGATAAACGATTGCTTCGCAATCTTCTGGCAAGTTGTCTATTACTTCTCCGTTATAGGTCCACTTGCTCATTATGCCTCAACATATTCTGTGTCTGTGTTGTAACTTGTAAAGCCACCTTCTTTTATTACATACAGCACATCATTTACTCTACCACTTAGTTCTTCTCTGTGTGATATAAGCATAATATTTTTGTTTTGCTCTCTGCTCATTTTCTTAAGTATGCCCAAAGCATTTTCAACACCAGTAGCATCTAAACCACTGTCAATAAGTTCGTCAATACACAAGAAGTTCATTGGGTGATTAAGACTTTCAAAAATGTCTCTGAATGCCCAACTTAAACTTAGTATAAGTCTATTACGTTCTCCTCGGCTTAAATTATCAAAGTCTAAGTCTCTACCGTATTCAGTAATCTCAACACTTAGGTCACTGTTAAACTTAACGTCATGCGGTAAGCCAATAGCATTTAAGTAGTGTGCTAGTCTGTGATTCAAGTAAGCAATATTTTGATCAATAATACGTCTACGGATAAAACTATCTTTACTTGTTAGCAGTTTATACAAAAACTCTTGATGATCTTTTAGTGCTGTGAGATCGTTAATGGTATCCCAACTAATTTCTTGTATACCTGTTTGCTTCATAGATTCAATTTGTTCTATGTAAGGATTGTCCTCACTATGCTTTGTACTAATGCTGTCAATTAAGTTATCAACATTGTTACGATGTGTTAGTGCTTCTTCTAGTGTTTTGTAGAAGGTACTTGGTCGTTCTTGAATAGGACCAAGTGTTTCAATACCGTCTTTGAGATCCGACTCTTTAATTGTAAGATTGTTAAAGTATTCCTTTTCTTCTGCTATCTTGTCTTTTAATTCTTGTGTGTATTCTTCGTGTGTATCTAAATGAGCAGTATTTTGACCACAAGCAGGACATACGCCCTCTTCTGCTTTAACAAGATTTGTCTCAAGTTCTGTTAATTTAGTTTTACTTCTTTTAAAAGAGTTAAGTGTGTTAGTTAAGTTGTTTGATAAAATGTTTAAATTGGCTTCGTGATCTTTTATTGTTACCAGTGTATTGTGCTTTTCTATTTCTGTATCAATGTCAATTTCTTTTAATTGCTCTAAGGCATCTGCCATTTCTTCTAATTTAAGAGATTTGTTCCTTTCCCAAGCATTACTTCTGCTTTCTAACTCTTGTATATTTTTTTCCATACGAGCATTACCGTCCTTCATGGCGTTAATGCGTATTTCTTCTTCTTTAATACTATCTCTAGTATCCTTCATTTTTTCTTTTAATACTTCGGCTTTTTGCGAAAGTTCTTGTATGCCTAAGAGTTGCTCGATCATGTCTCGTTGATCGTTGTTCTTCATTCCTAAGAAAGGTTCAGTGTATGTGTTTAGTGCTACAATATGTTTGAACATTTGATGACTAAAACCAACAATTTTTTCTATTTCTTTTTGTGTTTCTCTACTGTCGCCCTGTTGTTCTTGATCTTCGTGTTCAGTACCGTTTACAAATAAACGCAATACGTTAGGACGCCTGCCTCTTTCTATGCGATACTCGACACCATTAAGTTCAAAGTCACATGATACAATCATGCCTTTGCCGTTAGTTTTGTTAATTAAGTTATCGCGTCTAATGTTTGTTAGTGCCTCTCCATACAAAGCATAACTGAGAGCATTGATAATTGTAGTTTTACCTGTACCATTTCTACTACCATCGCCACCTAAGTCTAAGTTGTTACCTAGTACAAGTGTTAAATGTTTATCATCGAATCTAACGCCTTGTACGTTATTTCCGACGCTCATGAAATTCTTTACACTAATATTTTTTATATTCAGCATTTTATAAGTTTTGGTAAATGTTAATAAGTTTATCTGTGTCTACGGTGTTACTTTCGATAGTTTTTAATTGACTAATTACAATCTGTTCAACACTTTCGAAATGTATTTCGCCTGCTTCGTATTCTTCTTCTACTTCTTTAACTGGAACAAGTTGTAGTTCTCTACATTTGTATTTGTCCATAAAGTTTTCTTTAATAAAAGATGCTTCTTCATAACTAATATCTACATCTAATTTAATTCTAGCATAGGTTGTAGAATCTAAGAATTTACCTGGATTATCAATAAGTTCGACTAATCCACATGTAACATATTTAGGGCAGTCAGGCCAATTAACAAACATTGGTTCTTTATCCCATTCAAGGAACATATACCCTCTGTCGTTATCTTGTGCGTCTGCGTAATTGTGCGGAAACGCATTACCGATATAATGTATGTTGTTGTTATATTGTCTTTTGTGAAAATGCCCTGTAAAAACATATTCTGGTTTTGTAAGCATTGATGCTGTTATGCCTCCGTGGTCAGGCATTTCTACCATAGCATTCATTTTAAAGAACGGCAGTTCAAAATGACCAAACATATACTTACAATCAATCTTAGCAACTTTTTTATACTCGCTACCTACAAGCCACGGAATGATAGCACAATCGCCCTCGTGAAATATTTCATCAACCATAACAAAGTTAGGTAAGTCTCTAGCAAACTCGATGCTATTGAGTTCTCTTTTGTCTCTGTAGTATAAGTCGTGATTACCAGTTATGAAATAAACTTTATCAAAGTTGTCATTTAGTTTTTTTAGATCACGCAAACTAGCATTCATTGTAGCAATGTTTATACTTGCTCTATGATGATGCCAGTCGCCTAAAAAGAAGCAAGTTTCTGCTCCACGCAATTTTGCTTCTTCAACAAACCAGTCAACGAAATTATTACAATCTCTAAGATGTTGGTGGCTGTTTTGTTTTAAGCCGTAATGGATGTCTGTAAATACTGCGGCTTTATCAAATAATCTATCAGTCATTTTTTGTAGCACTCGACGAATTTGCTTCTCTAAGTTCTTTCATTTCGTTTTCATGTGCTATCTGCCTGCTGTAACTAGGCAAGTGCCCAGAGTCAATAAGTATATCGTCTCTGATATTTTGGTTCCTTTTTTCAATGTTAAGAACTCTTGTAAAACTATTAGTAATAGCGGCAGTATAATAAGCAAATGGGTTATCCGATTTTGCTTCGTTAAACTGTAATCCAATCATTGCTAACTGTAATAATGCTTGTCCACGCATTTCGTCAATGTATGTGTAGCCTCTCCAGTTTGCTCTTTGACTATACCTCTCTACAAGTTTAAGATACATTTTACCTAATTCGTTTGTAATGCTACCGTGATCAACAGAAAACTTACCGCTCTTCAATCCGCCCTTCCAATGGCTTCGGGCAACTTCAGTAATCTCTCCATTTATTTTAGCATAGTGTTTAAATGCTGGAAAGTTTACTTTTGCTTTTGTTTCTGCTTCGTTCCTGGGATTCTTTTTTCTGCCTGGCTCTAATGGAATGTGATCCATGTTCATTACTCTTATAGTAATGTCTTCGTCAGGTATAGTTGTTGGGTCAACTAAAAATTCTTTTTGTTTAGGCTTTTTGTTTGCTGGACCTGAGTAATCTGCTACTGCGGCCTGATAAGCAATATCCTTCATTCTTCCTGCTTTGTTCTGTTTTGCTTGTTCAAATACAGATGTATTAATATCATTTACATCATCGACGATAATGTCGGGTCTGTCGTACTGTGGTGACTTGGTCCACGTGAAACTCATTTTACTTTTATGAATTTCAGAAAGCAAGTCTTTATTATTTAAATATTTTTGTGCCATTGTTTGTAATCTCCGTTTAATGTATTATACATTTATTTTTTCAGAAGTCAAGTAATAATTATCCACTTTTTGGAATTAACGGCAGTTTTATTGAAACCGATAAATACATTATGTAATTTAGGAGAGATAATGGGATTATTTGATGGAATTATAAAAAAACGTATAATGCAACAAGGTGGCCTGACAGCCGAACAGGCCCAAGACCTGATGGATGGTACAACCGCCGCTGAGGCAGAGGCCAACGCACTGGCGGCTAATGCCAATAGATCTATTGGCGAAAAATCTAAAAATTCAGACTATAGAGCAAGGTTGCAATTATATAAGAAGAACGCAGACATGTTTTTTGACAAGGAAAGCGAAAATGTAATGACACCACTACAGTATAACAGAGGTGTTGTATTTCCGTATACTCCGAACTTGTTCTTATCAAGAAGTGCTACATACGGCTCAATGGAATTCAAAGGCGCAAACTTTCCTATTTACACATACATGAATTCACAACCACCTGTACTTCCATTAATTGCTACATTTACAGCAACTACCAAACAAGAAGCCAAATACATGTTGGCGGCATGGAGGTTCTTTAACATAATGACCCAATCTGACTTTGGTGAACAAGCAGTTAAAAGTAATAGATATGGATCTCCACCACCTGTATTACAATTTTCATATATGGGGCCATTTGGTTTTGACAGAGTTCCTGTATTACTAACAGACTTCAACGTTATTATTGGTAACAACGTTGATATGGTACCTGTAGAGCATCCAGTGAATACTAACTTAAAAGGCGGTAGTGCTTTTGGTGACAAGGAAGTAACATATATGCCAGTTGATGTAGAATTTACAATTAACATGGTACCACAATACTCACCTAGACGTGTAAGAAAAGACTTTAATCTTGATGAAATGCGTATGGGAAGAAACATAGGATTTATTTAATGGCTTATTCAAAGAACAGTTTTTTATCTTCTGCTACAACAAAATCATTTTATACTGGTTTAAATTATAATAATTTGCCAAGGATCAAGCCGAGCATTTCTGATACCACAGTTGTATTAACAGAAAAATATAATATGCGTCCTGATTTATTAGCACAAGATTTATATGAGAACGTAGAGTTTTGGTGGGTATTTAGTTTGAGAAATTTAGAAATATTAAAAGATCCTATTAATGATTTTAAATCAGGACTATCTATAAAAGTACCCAGCAAAGCAACTATAGAAAAGTTATCTAGAGGATAGTATGGCAAATAATGATGCCCAAAAAGAAATACACATTGCCGGAGATTCTCCGTTACCCAATGTTGTAGATTCTTATTCCAGTTATACCTACAACATTACATTTAGTATGTTACCTCAGAGTTTTTGGTTCTCTGGTATATTACCAATTGGTAAAGACCAAGTAAATAAAATGATCATTGCCCAAACTGGAGTAACAACAAAATTTAATATTGACAACCTAACCATACAAACAGTCGCAGACAACTATGGTAGTACATTTACTTCCAGTCTTGGATACACTACCAAAGCAACATTTGAAATTACAGAACCTTTAGGCTCTAGTTTAGTTACACTTATGCACGAAGGATTTAATCAATTAAAAAAATTAGATGCCAAATTAGGCAACGACAGTGATCAATTATATAATAAAAAGGAAAGCATGGGTCCGTTGGACTTAATGTATTTGCTAGAAGTAGATTTGATTGGCCATAGAGGTTACAAAGACACAGGCGAGGAACTCTTTGATAATTTAGGACCGTTTATAGCAACAGGCGATGGTGGCGAGGCAGAAATATTTGGAAAGTATGCGTGGCCTGTATTTTTAACACAATTTGATTTTAATCCAGACAACGAAGGTACAAGGTATAATTTTGAAGTTGTGTCGACACAGAATTTTATAAAAAAATTACCAACCCAAACAAGAAAGATAGACAGCGATTTTGAAATTACAGCACACAATATTCCTTCCTTTTTGTCACAATTATCTAAAAAAATTAATAATGACATTTTAGCCGCTCAACAACAATTACACGGCGGAAGCCGAAGCAGTCCAAAAAACAGCCATAGTATAACTATCAAACGTGGCAAACAATATTTTAGCACAGATAATAAAGAAGGTAGCCAAGACTGGCACGAACCAACAGAAGGCATTGACCCAACACACTTTACCGAAAAAGTAACTATAAAATTACCTCCGGCAAAGGAAGCAAGTGATCAAGGAACAGGTGCTAAAGAAGACACAGTTGATGCGGCAAAATTAAAGTTTACCAAAGGTGAAAGCATAAAAGATGCCATTATAAAAATATTAAAATTAAATTCTAATTTCTGTACTTTTATTAGTAATCGAAAATTCAAAATGGATCAACCCAACTCCACCGGAGAACCAAAAGACCCAGAAAAAGATTTAACATATTCTATTAATTTTCACAAAACACTAACAGCAAAGGGCGACCCCGCACCAACTGGCGGACCAGCATTTAATATAGTATATTCTATTGATCTTAAAGCACAGGCAGGCGTACAGCAAGAGCCAGGAAAAGACGAGACAAAAGAAAAGCAAAAAACCATAGTTGAAAAATGGGGAATTGTAAAAAAATACGATTATATATTTTCTGGTCTAAATGATCAGGTGATAGATGTTGATTTAAGTTTTCCACAAGGTCAAGTATTTTTATTTCCAGAAGCAGGTGGTTTAACTCCTACTTACAGAGATAGCAAAGCAAAAGTTAACGATCCTAAAAATCTTGAAGATCAAAAGGGCAAAGACAAGAAAAATCTATTAGCAACAAATAATCCAGATATCATATTACAGCATTTTGAAAAATTACAATCAGATTTAAAAGGAGCAGTTAGCCAAATAACCGAAGACGGTAAAGACTTTTTACAAGGACTTAAAACACAGGCCGCACTTGCTAAAGACCCAGCAGGAGCATTAAAGAATTTGAACGGCAGATTGCCCAGTTCACCCGCAACGGTGTTTCACAAAATAAAAGCAATACAAAGTACCACAGAATTCTTTGATGGTTTATATCAAGACGTTGTAGACTTTCAAGAGTCACTAGAAGATGCGGCAGAAGACTTTGTTGGCGGTATTGATTTACAAGGAAAGATAGCAGGATTAGTAAAAGATGCTGTTCAGCCTTTTGAATTTGTAACAGAATTTAGAGATGGCCTCAGCGGTAAACTACAAGAATTTTCCGGAGGGATAGACGGGTTTGCTGAAAGTTTAGGTCTTGATGCTAGTGCTATTCCAGGACTAGGAGAAATTCAAGGTGTTGTTGATTCACTAGACGATTTGATATCATCAGCAGGTGGAGGATTCAGTCCAGGGACAATTGGCGGCGGAAGTTTTGAATTACTCACGCAGGTTACTTCAGAATCTGGTAATAGTTATTTAGAGGAACTTGATTTCTCTTCTACTGGCCGATTTGAAGACGCAGAATTTATAGAAAAAGCGGCAACAGGTCAAGCAGTAACACCAGACAAAGAAGATACATCGGTAATTCCAGCACAGCATTACATGTCAACAGCATTGAGTTATAGCAAAACAGGTATACCGTACCTTGTTAGATTGGGATTAGAAGTTAAAGGAGATCCATATTGGATAGGCAGTCAAAATTATGTTACAGAAATTAATAAAGGCAAACCAATCACATTGATAGACGCCTCTGGAGAGCAAAAGAGATGGAAGCCAGAGTTTGTAGCAGATAGGACTAATACAGACTCAGCACCGTATGACTCGGGGTCGATATTTTTAGCATTTAGATATCTGTTCCCTAAAGAGTACGAACACTATCAAGAAGACCCAGAAGACCATACAGGCATAATGAGATTTGGAGGTATGGATTTATCATATTCCGGATACTATATGGTAGTAAAAATACAACATAGATTTGCTGAAGGAAAGTTTTTACAAAATATAGATGCTGTAAAAATGACAACACACCCAAATAAAGTAATATTTTCAGACAAGTCTAACATTGAAGAAGAATCAGCAGAAACAACACAGCCTGAAAATGTTAAAAATGAATCAAATACAGCAGTAGCAGGTAATGATGTAACAACTGGTAACTCTTCTGAAGAGGTAAAGCAGGGCGAATATAGGGGAACAGCAACAGGACCAGGAGACGAAAGATTAAATTATAATAGTACACAAGATTTCCTACAACAAAACGGATATATTTCTGGACCGGCTCCGTCTATGGGAGATTTTGATCCTAGTGCTGTTGATTTATCACAGTATCAAAATATTACTGTAGATTACGAACCATTTGACGTAGGCGCCTTTGATGCTTCAGAAATAGTAATATCAGATCCTTTTAAAAGTAGCGGCGGTGGCGGGTAAATAGCAGTATGCCAAATCTAACTCATACAGAACAAAAATATTTAGATCAATTAGAAACTAAACAGTTATGGTTTGGTGAAATTAGGTCTACAAAAGATGCTTCGCGAATGGGCAGGATGTTAGTTTATATACCTGACATAACAGGCTCAGATACAAGTGATACAGCATTGTTTGATTGTGCTTGGACTTCTCCTTTTGCTGGTGCTACACAATACAGCGGCAACCCAGCAGACAACGAAGGAGCAACACAGACTAGTTACGGTATGTGGATGCGACCACCAGATCCAGGCACACAGGTTGTAGTAGGTTTAATACAAATGAAGGGCATACAGGAACCTGTGATACTATCATGCTTATTTCAAAACTACAGAAACTTTATGGTGCCAGGAATACCAGCAAGTAGTACACCCGAAGGACCAAACCCATCAACAGAAATCAACATTAATAAAGACGTTAAAAGTCACAATGTTCAGTATACAGTAAAAGGAAGTGATGTAGATGTAAAGTCTGATACCAGACCAAAATCAAAATTAGCAGATAATTTATTTTATCAAGGATTGGGCAACGACTTTATTAGAGGTCAAACTACCAGTGGAGCAAGACGTGAGGACAACTCAGAAGTATTTGGAATACTTACTCCGGGTAATAGAAAATCAGGTAATCCTACAAAAAGAAATCCAGGACACCAATTTGTTATGGATGACAATGAAGCAAATAACTTAATAAGACTGCGTACAGGTCAAGGCATGCAGTTTTTGTTAAATGATACACATAATATCATTTATATTATTAATAAAACTGGAACAGGCTATGTAGAAATAGACGGCGACGGCAACATAGATATATTTGGTAAAGGCAGTTTCAATGTTAGAACTACAGGCGATTTAAATTTAAGAGCAGATCAAAACGTAAACATTGAAGCAGGGCAAGACGTTAATATCAAAGCGGCAAATAATTCACCGCACCCATACGATGAAAGTAGAGGACTAGGCGGTATTGTTGACGACATCGAATTGGCCCTTATGGATCCAAACTTCGGACCAGACTTTAAAAAAGCAAACAACAAAGGTACTGTCACAATAGAAGGTCAAAAGCAAGTAGAAATTATAGGTAAAAATATTGGCTTAACTGCTATGCCAAGTTTGATGGGAATTAAAGAGGGCACAGATGGTAAAATTAAAATTGTTGCTTTAGGTACAATGGATACCCAAGTAGCAGAATTTAATGTTAATTCTGTTGGACGTGCTTCTGAAAAAGGACCCACTCCTGGTTCTGTTTATATGCAATCCACAGGGCCGGCACAGTTACGTGGCACAACATTAACACTAAATGCTACAATCAAAAATAATATTGAAGGACCTGCTGTAGATATTGCTACGGCAATAACCCCGCCTAATGAATTGGCCTTGCTAACACCAAGCGATTATATTAAAGCATCATACAAGAAAAACACATTGTTTGGATTCGAAACATCACCACTACCTGTGCCTATGCCAGGGCAACCAGAAAAACAAGTTCAAGGTTCTGGCTTACCAACCAGTTTAGGAAAATCTACAGATCCAATGTCACCGCCTATACCTGCTTGGGAAGGAACTGCATTTGGTGGTGTTAAAAC
>Ga0209645_1000417_pt1 | contig 22071 bp, 36 predicted proteins | sample ETNvirenome_6_30_FD_184070 | JGI IMG/M metagenome (GOLD analysis project Ga0209645, IMG submission 184070) | Marine viral communities from the Pacific Ocean - ETNP_6_30 (SPAdes) (version 2) | ecosystem: Environmental > Aquatic > Marine > Oceanic | place: Pacific Ocean | collected 2013-06-19
CAATCCTCTCAGCAGACGATTGTACCGGGATCTTCTTACCCCGTAAGGTCGCAATCTTCTTCATTACCTTCTTCACAGTCGGTTTCACAACCTTTAACAGAAGGTCAGCAAGAGGCTTTGCAAGCAACGCAGAACTTGTCGCTACCACAGCAATTGAGGCGGTAGTTGTTATCGTACCAGCTGAAGGTATGTTTTGTACAATTTGATCAGGAATTGATAACTTCTCAAACACAGGGATACATTCTTTTCCGACTGTTTCATATCTAATAATTTTTCTATTACCCTCTAGGATTTTTCCTACAGGGTCTTTTAATTGCTGTGCCCTGGTAGGACACTCAGGTAATGGTGCTTCTGTCTTTGGAACTGCTGGTGCTGGTGGTGCCTCAGGTGCTTCAGGTTTTGTTGGTGCTTTAATTGGTGGTGGAGGTGGTGCCTCTTGAGTGATATCTAATTTATTTGCATCATAATCTAAAGCATTATATGTAGGTGTCCCTGCATCACACAGAGTCATTGTTCCTTTATCATCCTCATCTCTGAGACTCGTATTCTCATTACTATCCTTATGTGCAGTAACACACCCAGGAATATTCACAATAGGAATTCCTATCTGAGAAGTAACAGGAGGGTAGATTGGTATTGCTTGTGGTGGATCTGTTGTTAACCATCTAGGCATTTCAGGTATATCAACATCACCAATCCTAAGATTGTTTAATCTAATATCAGGAATTGGCATTAACAATCACTAATCATAGAATTTACAGTAGAACCTGCTGCAGAACCAAGATTTTGTCCAAGTAATAATGCCCAACCAGATGCTAACCATCCAACATATGGGATGCTTGATACTGCAGGGACAAGGACACCAGCAGCAATACTAGTTCCCGCCATTGCACCTTGTGACTGTGCTCCAGCGTCCGCCACTATGCACTCTACGTTTTTGGCACTTAACTTTCCCTCATCATCAATTGCACCTCCTATATTTCTGGTGCCTTCTCTAGTGTATTGATCACGTCTGTATTCTGTTCTTTGCTCTCTACCACCACCAAAAACACCTCTTCTTTCCTTATCTAAATCAAGTGATCTTTCAGACTGTAATACTTTTGGATCATCAGAGCGATATTCAATTTCATATCCATCCTTACCTGCTTTGATTTTGTAAGATGAATATGGACCTCTTGGAATATTGATTGTAGGTACAGTGGCTATAGTATCAGCAGGTCTCCTGATGACATATCCCAATAAACCTATGTGTGCTATGCCAACAATGCTTAGAACACCTATGGCACCATACTTGATTGCTTTATTCATTTTTTGAAGGGGATAGCAGAACCACCTAATCCACTAATTCCACCAGTTGACGCAGGAAGTTCAGGCATTGATGAATCAACAATACCTGGAAGTGCATCAGCAACTCCTTGAGTGGCAGCTTTGATGATATTTGCTTTTGCACTCTCAATGATTGAGGCTCTATTCAGATAAACATAACCTGTTGCACCTACCAATGTGATAGACACAACACCAGAAAAAATTGAGATGACATTAACAATTTTCTGCATGATTTAAACTACTATAATAATGTATATAGTAGGTTTTATTTTTTCTTAGCTTTGTCTTTTGTTTTGTTATAGATGATTACTTCAGTTCCATCATGTGTGAAAACTAATTCATCATCATGGTCCCAACAAAGCTCTTCATAAAGAGCATTAAGTTTTTCCATGTCTTCATAAAGAGCATTGGGATTGGTCATCAGTAAAGTTCCTCTTCTTTTTCTGTTTCAATTACACAATCTGAGGTTGGATAACTGACACAAAGAAGTGCAAAACCTTCTGCAATCTGGTCATCATCCAGGAAAGATTGATCTGACTGGTCTATTGTACCAGAAACTACCTTTCCTGCACAAGAAGAACAGGCACCAGCACGACATGAATATGGCATGTCAATACCTTGTGCTTCTGCCTCATCTAAAATGTATTGGTCATCAGGGCAATCAATAGTGTGAGTGCCATCAGGTGTTTTGAGTGTAATAGAATAGGTCATTTCTAGTTATTTTACGTGAATTGTACCAACCATTCCTGCGCCTTGATGAGGACCACAGAAAAAGTCATAGTCACCAGCATCAGCAAATTTGATGTCTTGTGACTCACCAGGATTAAACATAAGTGCTTCTCTAGAAAGATCAGCACGACCCTCTACAATAATATTGTGAGGAGGTAACATACCATTAACGAAATGGATAGTGTCACCTGCATCAATTGTAACATCAGATGGGTCAAAAATCAAGTTACCATTTGATCCCATAGTGATATCTACTGCCCAAGTTGGAGCAGCAAAAAGAAGAGTAGCAAGTAAAGCAAATAAAAATCTCATTGGATGTACCTCTCTATGACTTCTAGTTGATCATGATAATGTGCCATTTGACCTAATTCTTTTTCAATGGCTTCCATCACATCTGGATGCTCACCAATCCCAACAGGATTGTTGAGATAAACTTCTACATTCATTTTATGTTTAGCAATCTGACCCTTAGCATGTTGGATCAGTGCAGCAATCATTTTTTCTCTAATTGGATTCATACTAATGTTCCGTGTTGTCTTCTAATTTCTCTTAATTGTTCAAAGTCTTTTTGCTTGGTTCCTCCATCATATTCCCAAGCATATCCCTCTGTAATCATTTGCTCATTGAGGGACAATTCTGCGTCGCCAATATATAACCAGCCAAGAAGACGCCCATATTTCCCAACCCCACCAACAAGTTCAGTCCTAACAGACAACTCATCATCACCAGATATAGCACCCTCCAACTTTCCTTTGAGCCAGTTGGTTGCATCTTTACCTAACTCCTTTTCTTCAAGGTCTCTGGTTCTTTTTTCTGGCGTATCAACTCCTGCAACTCTAACTCTTTCTTTCTTGTATAGGTCAAACCCAAGATCAATTGTGACATCAATAGTATCACCATCAAGTACACGATTAATCTCCACTACTCTGAAGTTGTAGCAACTCTTCCTGCTGGGTGGCGTCATTGCTCCCATTTGCTTCCCTCTCATCAATGCCTAATATATAGACAATTATGTATAGTGCAGCACACAAAAGTATGGCAATCATGACAATGACAGACCATACTGGATCATTAGGATTTTCAAGAGGACGTAAAAATAAATTCATAGATTAAGTGCTGAATCAAATGCTTCTTTTGCAGACATAAACATAAAATGAACACCACCAGGATTCTGTTCATATATATGCTCACCCATCACAAAACCTAAGGTGTCATCCTCTGGACCACAATCAGGTCTTAATCCAATTGGTTCTACAAAATAGATACCTGCATGAGCAATGGTCTTCCAACCAATCTCAACAAACCCCAACTCTCTTAGAGCACATTCAAGTTTGAGTGAGTAACATGCTTCTTCTAATTTCATCCCCTATATTTCAAAGGCCAGGTAATATGAAGTATGTAACAAAGTAATGATATAAAACTGAAAACAAATAAAGCGCTCATGGGTTTCTAGGGTCCATTCCTAAAGATTTAAGATACTCTAACCACCAGTCTTGGTCTTTTATATATCTCCAGTTTGGAACTTTTTGACCACGTTCAACAACATAGTATTCGTAGAGAGCTTTATCTATAATCTGTGCGACTTGTAAACTCCTCTTCCTCTGAGTCAACGTCTTCATATGGGTTTGCCACATATGGTCCATGTGGTTTTCTTGATTCTGCTCTGACATATCTTTGTTCATCATTAACTGCTGAAATCCATAGACTTAGCTTCATAACAATCCAGATAATTCCAATTGGGAGGAAACAAGCAAGTAATATGAGAGGTTTCATTTATGTGTCTTTCCAAATGGTTCCCAGTGCTCCCAACCATATTTATGAACTAGGTCCATTCCTATGATTGGAATAACAATTAGGATTAGAGATAACATTCCTAGTGACCATGGGGTTTCCATGGTATGTCTAACAAATAGTAGAATGTTATGAGTCATAAACTATTCTGGATAATCCCAGTTAGTAATGTTTCTTGTTTTATGAATTGGACCCCAAGTGCCTTCCTTATAAACATAAGGTGCTGTTCTAATGGGACAGTGATCACCTACGCATAATAGATCATCAACAATTCTCCATGATTCTAACACTTCTTCAGCATGAACGAAGTGTGATTGATCTCCATTCATGGCATCATAGAATAGTTTTGTATAACCATCTATGGCACCCTGTGGATAAGGGTGTGTAAGTGTAGCAGTCTCTACCTTATCATCAAGTCCTGGCGACTTCATATCAATTCTAATATCAAGATGAGGATCTGGTTGAAGTCTAATTACAATTCTATCATTAAATTCATGACCAGTGAATAGATTTAATGGTGGTTCCTTCAACTTAATAACAACTTCAGTACAGGTATAAGGCATCTTTTTTCCTGTCATAAAGTTAAAAGGAACTCCCTTCCAACGCCAGTTATTGACATATATCCTACCAGCAACGTAGGTAGGAGTGTTACTGAAAGGATCAACACCCTCTTCAGATTTGTAAGATTCATATTGTCCACAAACTAAATTTTCCCCTAGACTAGTGGCAGCAAGAACTTTTACTTTTTCTCTTCTTATCTCTGTAGCATTATTTTTACAGGGAGCTTCCATAGCAATCAAAGAAAGAATTTGAAGCATATGGTTCTGTAGCATGTCACGAACCTGACCAGCAGTTTCATAATATTGAGAACGACCTTCACAACCAATGGTCTCTGAAGCAAAAATCTGAATTTCTTCTATGTAATTTCTATTCCAAAGTGGTTCAAGAAGAGTATTACTAAACCTTGTGGCAATAATATTATTAACAGTATCCTTACCAAGATAGTGATCAATTCTATATACTTGTTTCTCTCTCAAACAACCACTAACCACTGATTGTAGATGAGTAGCAGATTCAAGATTTGTTCCAAAAGGTTTTTCAATAACAACTCTTGATCTATCTGGATCATTCAAAAGTCCAGCAGATTTTAAATTGACAATAGCATCAGCATATCTCTCTGGTGGTACAGAGAGAAAGAATGTCATGTCATCTGTAACTGGTATTGATCTAAGAGAGTCAACATTAGCAAGATCACATTGATGATAGTCCATTTTAAGGGACAATCCAGGATCATAATATCTTTCAAGACTGTCAAGCCAAGACTGTCTAGTATGCTCTCTACGAGCAGCACCAATAATCTTATACCTTTCAGGAAGTAAATTTGATTTGTAAAGTAATTCAAGAGCAGGTATAAGTTTTCTCCTACAGAGGTCACCTGTTGCTCCAAAAATAACTAATGTTTTAGTGTGCTGTTCCATTTCCATTATACTTATCTGACTCATAGTAGACATTTTCACCTTTTCGAAACCCGAAATATATTGTGGATAATACAAAGGGTATTGCCAAGACTGCAAGTGCATTAGCGAACATTGTGTCCTCCAAACATATATCTCATACCATTTAAAATACGACTACCAAAATTTCCTAGTCCTCTTGAGTTAAAGCGCTCATACAAAGCAGAACTAATAACAGGGGTGGGAACACCAAGATCAACAGCGCTGCTGACAGTCCACCTACCCTCACCAGAATCTGATACTCCTCCAGAGAACTTATCCAGTTTAGGATCACCTCGTAAGACACTCGCAGTAAGATCAAGTAACCAACTACCAACGACACTACCCCTGCGCCATAACTCAGCCACTTCAGCAACATCAATGTCGTAGCAATAATTTTCTGGGTCTGCCATGGGAGCAACTTCTGCGTCTCCTTGTCCAACATAATTCTTTCCTAAATCTGCTGAATTAAGGATATTGAATCCCTCAGCGTATGCTTGCATGATGCCATATTCAATACCATTATGTACCATCTTTACAAAATGACCTGCACCTGATTCACCACAATGTAACCAACCATATTCAGCAGATGATGCATGGGTTAATGGATCAGTGCGGGTTGCAGAGGCAATGCCAGGTGCCAATGCCCTGAAAATGGGGGAACAGACAGATACTGCTGTATTTGTACCACCAACCATAAGACAATATCCACGCTCAAGACCATACACACCACCAGAAGTGCCACAGTCAATATACTGGATGCCCAGTTTGCTAAGTCTTTGTGCCCTTCTCCTTGTATCTTTAAAATTGCTATTGCCATGATCAATAATAATATCACCTTCTCCACAGTATTGTAGAAGTTCATCAATAGTATCCTCAACGTTTTCTGCTGGTACAACCATCATAAAAATGCCTGGACCATCACGCTTAACTTCCTGACAAAGATATTCAATTGATGTAGTTACACCATCTACATAACCATTTTCAAATGCTTCCTCTGCCTTTTCATAATTTCTTCTATAACCCCAGACTTGAATCTCATCTGCCATCATGCGACGAGACATTCCTTCACCCATCCTACCTAAACCAATGAGTCCAACCTTCATCTTATCCTCTCAACAATACTTTTGATAATGTCAATGTCAATGCCCATGAATGGTGGCACTATTCCTAACAGTCTAAGAAGACCATCAAGAAATAAGGCAAGGACAATAGTTCCTAGAATCATGCTAATAATAGACGCATTATGATTGTGTTGCCTGATAGCAGCAGCAATCATAACCTCAACTTCTTCCTTAGAGACAGGGTGGGATGGTTTGATCTCCTCAAATCTATGTGCCATTAGATTAGTAATTTGTACCTGCTTGACTATATGTATTCATTATACATAAGTCTGTGAATTTGTCTATGTGCCTTTCAAGACATCACATCTTGTAAGATTCGTCTGTACTAATCTTAACAGGTCCTTGTTCAATTCTAATTGTTTGTGCAGGTGCAGTTTGTGCTGCCTTTTCAATTAATCTTTCCATTTGTTCTTTAGTTACACCACCACCAGCAGCACCATTAGCACCTTTCTTAGCAGTTTGAACACCAAATGTGGCTAAAACTCCGGTGAAGACACTGGCGATGAAAGTTGGATCTAGTTTTTGTTCTGGAATACCAAGTGCTGGTGGAAGTTTGATATACGCCAACGTGAGTATTCCCCCAGACCAGATAAGAATACCAAGGCGGACAAAAGTAGACAAAATTGCAAGTTGTTCTTCCTTATCATCTGTTGCCTCCTTTAATTTAGAAAATATACCTTTCTTTTTTGTTCCCTCTTCCTTAACATCCTTTACTTCATCTGGCATTTTAAGAAAGCAGCTAATAATATTTAGAAAAAAAGGGACCTAATTAGGTCCCTGATCCTTGAAATGCTGGTGTCATTAATCCACCATCTGATCCATCATCATCTTCATCTTTTCTAGCAAGAGCAAGCATAAGGAAGTATGGTGTGATGATAAACACCAATGTTTGTAACAGTGTCCAGTCGTAAGTCATGAGTCTCTAACTGCTGCACCAATAGGAATAAGCAACAGCAATGCTACTGCTATGAATCCCATCACCAGATACCAGGAATGATTTGACCTGATACTGCATATGATCCCATTGCTGCAACTACACCAAGCATAGCTGCCCAACCATTAATGCGTTCTGCTTTTTCGTTCATTGTTTTTACCCTTGAATAGATGTTTTTAAAAGTGCTTTTGAATAGTCTAGTTTTGAACTTGGTGTATTTTCATAGGTAGAGGAATCACCATATGTTTTGTGATCACTATACCCAACCATTGCTCCTTTGGTGCGTTGTAGTGCAGGCATAAAAGCAATGAAGAAGAATACCCCAGGTGCTCCAATAATAAGTGCTGCTCCAAAGATGTATCCTGCAAGGAATTCAGCAATGGTGTGATTAGCAGCCCAGGCAAACTCAGTTTGCGTCAAGAGTTCAATCATTAGATAAGTGCCGTATCCTCAAAGAATACCAAAGAAAAAGTTGCCAGTCAAGGCATATGAGGCAATGCCACAAATAAAACCGACCATTGCAGTACGACCATTCAGTTTTTCTGCTTTCTCAGCATAGGTTTCATACCCATAGCGCTCAGCAGCGGTTTGGTCAATATACATGCGTGGTTCCTTGGCCCACAGATTTTGTTGTCCAAGGTCATTTGATGTTACAGTCATTTACCTAATGTAATGAAACTTTACATACTATATATCATTTCTAAAGTTTTGTCAACACATATTTTCTTAAGATTTCAATCTGAAGACATGGACTTACAAGTATCAGGGTTTTGTCTACAGTATTGCTTGACATACCCATGCACATCTACCTCTATGGCACGATGAGTATGTTCATGAAGCACTCCAATAAAAACTAAAATACCCACTAACATCAAATTGATATGGGTAACTGGGGAAAGCAGGATTTTTTTCATAAAAAAAGGGGTGCCGTCGCACCCCAGTATAGCATCTAGATATTGATTGTCTATCAGATCAGAAGTTGTACTTCACACCCAGTTTGCCACCCAGACCAAAGTCATCTTCATCTTCCGCAGTCAGGAAGGATACTTCACCATAGACTCCCAGGTTATCACCAACAGGCAGTCCAAGACCAGCCTTGCCAGAGAATTGGGTATCAGACTCTTCGCCATCAACTGCTACGATCGCAGGACCTGCCTGGACATAGTATGAAGCAGAATCACCCAGATTGCCTTCGTAGCCTACGTGCAGGTCAGTGGTGGCACCAGAATAATCATCACCTACCCAACCTGCATTGGTTTCTACGTTAACGTAGGGTCCTGCAATAGCAGCACCAGCAAACAGGGGAGCAGCAGCAATTGTAGCGAGAACAGATTTGATCATTAGAATTTACCTCGTAATTTTTACTTGTGGAATGGTTACCCACAGATGAAAAGAACCTCGACAAGGTTCTGTTTGTATCCTTTTATTACTTTAATTACTGAAAGACAAAAGGTTAAGTATTTATACTAGCAGAACTATGGAGGTCTGTCAAGTGTGTTGGGTAATCACCCCTTATTGCCTGAAGACTCTGCAACTCTACCCAAATATGGGTCATAGTCCATAATCTCCTGGATGGACTGCTGAGCACCAGTCTGTGCCCAGTAGTTCATTTGAGCATCATAGTTCCCTTTGTGGAATGCGTCAATGTGCTCAGGGTGGATACTGGAACCCAGTTCAATGCGATAAAGAAGAAGAGGAACAGCATAGGTGTTGCCTGAATTATAGATAAGATCATCTGCTACTGGCCTTGGTCTGACTCCATTATCTAGTTTAAACTTGTCACCTCTGCAATGCAGATTGATAAGTTTCTTCGCATGATGTCTAGTAATCAGATAGCAAGCAGTAGAAAATTCATTCACAAATCTCTTGTGGATTTTAGTGAAGATATCTCCTGTACTGATAATAGCAATCTGAACGACATCCCAATCATAGGGCAATTTTGCTGTGACGTCTTTCCATGTAAAGTTCCAATACTTTACTGTGTCCAAACAACAATCATCTTCCATCATAATTGCATATGGTTCATCTGTCTCCTCATAAAACTTTTTAATAGCTTTAAGGTGTGAAGTGGTACAACCAACTTCACCAGGAGTCATGAAATCAGGATATCTTCCTTTAAGAATATGTCCTAAGTCATCATCCCTACCATCAAAGGCAGAGATTCTTTCATAGTTATTGATTTCCCAATACTTATACTGGTCCTGCATGTATTGCCATCTTTCTGGTTGTCCATCAAGATTGATGCAATAAATGGGAGCAGTGCCTTGCAATTTGTATGCTGCTTTATTTTTATCCATCAGTAAACTTTCTCCCATTCAAATCTAATAAAGTCAGTTGACCACTTACCAGTTCTCTTTCTCTCTTCAAAAAGATTTCTATTTGGATGATTGAACTTTTCATTATCAATCACCTCTGCCTCATCAATATAATCAAGAGGGAGTTGAGTAATCATGATGTTAATTTTACCTTGTGATCTCCACCAGAATGATGGATCAGTATATCCATACTGTCCCACAAGGTCTTCTTCACACCCACCAATGTTCCAATAGTCTTCTTTACGAATAATACAGATGGCAGGATGAGGATCACCATGCTTAGGGTGATTTGGATTTTTAGTTCTGCGTGTGAATTTGTATGCATTATGTCCACCAAGATTTGCAAGTTGCAGCATACCCTCAGCAGTCTCCTGTGGGACAAAACAATCCATATCCAGGATCATCATCCATTCAGTCTCACACTCCTGTGCAGAGAGGTTTCTAACCCCTGCTATGTTCCATTTAATATCTTCCTTGACCCTTAGGATAGAAAGATCAAGTTCAGAAAGATCTTCATCTTTAAGAACTTCTGTAGCAGGAACTTCACTGCCATCATCAATGATACAGAAAGAATATTGGTCTCTTATTTCTTTCCTCCATGCTTTCCAAGATTCAACTTGTTCAATCAGAATATCACTCTGATTGTAAAATGAAAGGTTAATAGTAATTTTTTTCATTTTAAATTTTTCTTAATCCAATCAACAACTTTAATACTCCACTTCCACCCAAGAGTTTCTTGAACCTTATCAATATTTGCTCTGGAGTGCATGACCTCACCCTGTCTAGCAGGAATTTTAATTTGATAATCAGAAACTAAATCAGCAATAGTTTGGATTTCAGTGCCTTCACCAGTTCCAACATTGAAAACTTCACCATAAGTTTCAAGTTCTCTTTGAGAAGCAAGAATGTTGGCATATACCACATCAGATACATGAACAAAGTCTCTTGTTTGATATCCAGGTTCTACTATTGTGAGTGGCTCTTTGTTTTCTTTCTGTCTCTTGAAGATAGACATAACAGGAGCGTATTGTCCTGACTGATGTTGTCCCTCACCATATACATTAAAGTATCTGAAGACAACTGTCTTAAGACCATAAAGTTTATAGTACATTTTAAACAACATTTCACCAGAATACTTTGAGATTGAATAAGTATTCAGGCAATCAACAGAGTTTGTTTCATAATTGGGATTGAACATTGTATTGCCATACACAGCACATGTGGATGAGAACACAGCCCTATCTACATTATGAATTCTACAACACTCCAATACATTCATAGTTGACAACATATTGTTTGCCATACTCTCATTGGGTTTCTCAACACAATATGAGATAGCAACCTCTGCTGCCATGTGAAATACATTGTTCACACTATCAAAAAGATGAACATACTTTGTGTAGTTTTCAATCAAGTCAACAAGATAATATGTTGCTTTAGGATTTGGATTATGGTGATGAACTCTATCCAACACAATAACTTCATGTCCTAAGTCAACTAATCTATTAACAAGATGAGTTCCAATAAATCCACATCCACCAGTTACAATACTTCTAATCATAATTCATAGTTATCTGTTGACATTGAAAGACATTCAACTGGAGAAACCATCTTATTGAATTTCATATTACAATTGTCCCACATTTGTTTATATGTGACATTGTGCCAACAAGATTCCCAGACCAGTGGAAGAACCACACCTTCTTCAAAATATCCACTGTGTAGTGCTATGATATTTGTCTTATGACAATCATACAGGGGAAGAGGGAATGTCTTGATATTATATATCTTGAACATCAGAGACAGTATAGACTGGTCATTTTGATGTTTGATGAAGTGCTCACTCTCTCTTCCACTTGATGGTGAATAGTCCATCAATCTAATTATACTCCATGTGTCAAATAATTCTTGGAAAAACTTAACTGTATAATCATTCTTTTTCACTAAGAAGATACCACCATATGCTTGATTGGTGTCCCAATATAGTGAATCAGTAATGTTGAAGTGTTCATACAAATCATTCTTAGTGAACAGTCTTTCTAACCAGAACTCACTATGAAATCCTACTATTCCTTTCTCTGAATTGTTGGCAAGATTATAAAGATTCTCTACACCATCTTCTTTTAAATCTTTTATATCACTATCAATCCAAAAGATGACATCACCATCATCACACTCCTGAAGACCTTTATGCATCAAGTATGCCTTTGCTGCCCAAGGAAAGATGCGATTGTCATCAAACAATGATTGATGTTGTTTGATATAGTCTGGATCAACATCAGATAGATTGAATACTTTTACTTCATCAATGATAGGATACTTCTCAATCTTCTCCTTGAATGCTTTCATATTAACTTCTCTTTCCCTATGCCTATCAGCAAAGGTAAAGACTTTATATTTACCTTCCTTTACTGATGGTCTCATCTCATTACCACCAGAGAGAATTTTATCCCTATTTTCAGGGTTTCTATAGTAGTAATTTGTAGTTACATCAAAAAAGTATGGGAGATATTTTTTTACAGATTCAAAAGATTTTGACATTTTCTATATCAGGATTATAAGATGATAAGGTGTATATTGAGAATTCTACTTTGTTATAGAATTTAAATAATCGTGTGTAATCGTCCTTGATTGACTGACATTGCTTCTTTTCAACCTCATAGTCATGTTTCTGTGGGACCAAATATTCTTTTTCATAAAAATCAAGACCAAAGATATTTACCTTGTCTGCATTATAGTAGTTGATGGCAAGCATAATACCCCATGCTAGAGAACCTCTAACACATCCATGTGGCCATACACCTGGATAACTATCCCCCTGCTTGAGTTTACCACTCAGATGAGCATATTTGTAGTCCTCTACACACTCTGAAGGGAAGCAACTAAAATTACCTTGAGCAGGACAATCTCTATCTGTACCAGAACCAGGAGGAAAGACTGTATTATATTTGTTCTTAACATTATGATCTGATTCAATACCTTTAATCAAAGGTGATAAATCTCCAATGGTTGGTGTACAAATAAGTGTAAGATCTTTTCCAGTAATGAACTTAGAAACTTCAGGTACTTTGTAATATTCGCATGGGTTTCTAGGCGATTGCCACCACTCATTAATCAAAATTACGTCAGTACAATCAGATTCAAATTTATCAAGTTTTTTGAGAGATTCACCTCTTCCCAAAATAGTAACTTCCATCTATCCTCCAAAAATTAATCTATGTGAGTCATCATCAAAATGCTGAGTAGAAAATTCAAACAACTCAGTATCCTCTAAAGCAATGAGTCTATGTCTTGTGCCTCTTGGCAAATCAACCTTATCACCACGTGACAAAATTATACTCTCTGAGTCCTCAATAGAATCTCCTTGAGAGTATAATAATTTAATTGATCCTGATTGTATGTAAAAGGTTTCTCTTTTTAATTTGTGAAAATGCCATGAGGACATTTTACCTTTAATAATAAAAAGCAACTTACCACAATATTCTTCATTGTTAGCAATCCACTTTTCATACCCCCATACTTTTGGAACAAACTTAACTAAAGAAGTGTCCATCAGTTACAGCTCTGTCATCTACGTAGTAATCAGCATTAGGTTTGCCAAGTCTTAGTTCTTGATACTTACATCCCCAACCTTTCAATTGGTTTTCTGTAAAGTTGAACATATTGTTATATTCAACATCAATATCAGAATTAACAACACCAAAACTGGGATCCCATTTACTGGCACCCCTAGCAGTCATGTATATTATGTAGTGACCTTCATCAAACAGTTTATTGACCTGAATGATTCTATGTACCATAGGTTCAGCTTGTTCATACTTTCCCCAAGTATTGGTGCATATGGTGCCATCAATATCAAAGCAATAGATTTTTCTATCCATTATTCCTGAGTTTTTTCATGATGGGGATTTCACTATCATATACCTTTTTCACACCATCACCAAGCATCCTTGTAAGAAAATTAATTTGCCTTACAAGTTCTTCACTATGCTCAATAGATGCTGCTTGGTCTGTGCCAAATTGGGTTCTACTATCAGTGATATGAAATTCAATACATTCAGACCCAAGAGCAGTTGCACCTAGACTAGCAACAAGTCCACTATAATGATTAGAGAATCCTGCCTTAATATGTGGATACGTATCCTTGAGTGTATGAATATATTTGAGATTCAACTCATCAATAGCAGATGGATAGGTACTAGTGCAAGCAAGAATATACTTAAGACTATCACCCAATGCCACTACAGCAGCATCAACCTGTTCAGGGGTACACATACCTGTTGATAGGATGGTAGGTTTTCCTGTAGCAGCAAGTTTTTTCAAGAAGGAAATATCTGTTGCAAGTGCTGATGCTACTTTGTGATAATCAACTTCAACATTTAATTCAATATCATCAATACTCTGTTCATCCCAACAGGAGACAATAAAATCCATCCCCAACATCTTTGTATAGTCACGCAAGTTTTGATATTGCTCCACACTAAATTCAATTTTCCATTTGTATTCAAGATAAGTCATCTCACCCCAAGGTGTTTCTCTAATCTTATTCTTTTGATCCTCAGGGACACAAAGATCAGGATTTCTTTTTTGGAATTTTACAGCATGGCAACCAGAACGATGTGCTTGATCAATCAATTTTCTAGCATGATTTTCAGAACCATTGTGATTGATTCCAATTTCAGCAATTACATAAACATTTTGCATAAACCTACACCTAACTTTTAAATTATACTATAATACTATTATTTTTTCAACATATACTCTTTCATTACTAAAGAGCATAACTTAAAATCATCAATAGAATCTATCTCAAAAGATTTCCATCTATCCATTGGAACAATTCCAATTTTTCCATACATCCTATTGTTATACTTTTTAATTAAACCTGGTTTGAACAAATAGAATGATCCATTTTCAATGTATTGGATATCATTATCTTGTCGCCTTTTTCTATTTTTATAATCATACCCAATACTTTCTAATCCATATGGGTATCCATTTTTTTTCCTTTTCCACAAAGAACACTGATCAGTTTCTGTAGCTGCAAATAAGGAATCCCATACCCCACTCTTTGCCATCAACAAACCATTCTTAATGTCAGTTGATTCTCTCATTGGTGAGGTTACTTGTGGAGCAAAAATCCAATCATAAGTCAACCCCATCTTCTTTAGATAATCTATAGAGTAAATCCAAGAAAGTTCAGAGGATGCATTATCATCAGAAACATCAGGTGTTCTAAGAATAGAACCTACACCATATTGATGTCCAATGTCCAAAATTTCATGAGAATCAGAACTAACAAAAATATCATCTTTACTAATTCCAGAATCAATGCATTGTTCAATTGTCCATGAAATTAATGGTTTACCACAAAAATCCCTGATATTCTTGTTAGGAATTCCTTTTGAACCACCTCTAGCTAAAATAATAGATGATACTTTCATTGATAACTTTCAATAACTTCTTTGATTTCTTTTGCTCTACTTTGCCAAGTAAACTTTTTCATAAAGAGATTTTGAGCATTGTTTACAATTTTCATTCTCTCTTCTTCATTATCAAGATAGAACTGTGCTTTTTCATAGAACTCATCCTCTGAGGAGAACATGGCACAATTAACACCATCAACAGCAATGTCTTCATAAACTTCAAAGTTTAATCTATTACATAGAATCAAACTTCTACCAGCAGCATAGATTTCAAAGAATCTAGTTCCAACTAAATCAGCAGGACCAGTTGTTACAAGGCATAATTTTGAATCTGATAGATGTCTAGCATACTCATCATCACTAAACATTGTTCCAGCATAGTTGTTTCTATGTGATCTTGCATTGATAAAGTTGCCAAGTTCACCATTAAGTCTATCTAATTGTGACAGAACTCTTTCTCTAAGATTTTCAAACTGCTCTGGTCTAGTTACACCAGAAAAGAAAAGGTCATGTTTGTAATTTCCACCATAGTTTCTAAATTGTAGTTCACTTGCTGACCACATGATTCTATGAAAGGGGACACCTGTATATTCTTCATATACTTCAGTATCATGATGAACTGTAAGACCAGCAGTTGGATTCATTTCTCTAATCCAATCCAGTTTATTTTTAAGTCCTGTATATTCTTTATTCAAGATAGGAAACAAGAGAACATCATTATCTCTTATTAATGAAACAGGTTTGCCTTCACTACAATCTGTATGACCAAAACCTAAGAATACAATATCATATCCATTAAACTCACTAGTTTTTTGTGGGATAAAGTTTTTATGATCAATGTCCATGACTTCTTTCAAGGCATGATACATTTCACTGTAGTAAGAGCAATAACCACCACTCAATGGTTTGTTGGGATGTTCACAAAATAGTGCCTTCATGAACGCTTCCTCCAAGTCAAGTTAACTGCATTATCAACATTACCTTTGTTTCTGAAGAATGTAAGACCATATCCATAAGGCAGAGTACACATCTCAAGGTCCTTATCCTTAGCAAACTCTACAGCAGCTCCCATCATACCATCACCTAGAGTATGATGTCTTGTATCATGAGTAATCAGAATACCATCATGCTTTAGATAGGGGTAGATGTTGTTTAAATCAACTAAAACTTCACTGCCAATGTGTGACCCATCATGGAGAATCACATCATATTGTTGAAACTCTACATCATCAGCAAATAGTTCATTACTATTACCATGATAAAAATTCCATCTTTTACTTGCTTTTGTAAAGTCAGTAATATTAGGATTGTCACTGTAGTTTGTTACATCACAACTAGTCAGTGTGCCACCAGTTTTTTCTAATGCATGAAGAATGACATGGGTTGAAAACCCACTACCAAATTCAAATACATTCTTAGTCTCCATACCTACAATACAAGAATACAGAAACCCATAGTGAAGGGACATTCCTGTGTCACCCCTCTGTGCCTTTGCTGCAATCTGTTCTAAGATGTTCATGATGTTCTACTATGATTTGAATAGACTAATTGAGGCATTACTGTATTACCTCTGATCGTATTTGCCCTTCCAGGAAGGATGCTAGGTTTGATACCTAATTGATGACATACAAATGGGAAACTAATTTGGTCTCTTGAAGAGAACATACAAATTTGCTCCCACCACATCCAACCCATTCTCTGAGTTAATGGTGTATTTCTCTGTACTCTGACTGGCAATTCATACAGTCCATTGTGCTCAGGGTAGCACATGTGTCTGTAAAAATCAAGTTGTTCTTCAACTAAGTTTGCATGATCAAAATTGATTCTTATAACTTCCTTTCCTTCATCATATACACAGTTCTGACTAGGATGCTTGAATACAGCAACATCAGTGTTGCTCAGATATTTATCAATGACCTCAAGGGGATTAGTTTCCAATCTATGTGTTGAATCTACCCAAAAAAAGTAATCATAATCTGGAAGAAAAGCAAAAGGTAAAATCTTATAAACCTTTGCATTTCTTCTATTCTTATAGGTAGGGTCTGAAGAGAATGGCAAAACTGGATGAACTGTCCAACCATTTGCAGGAGAGTTATCTACAAAAGCGTGATAGTCAACTCCCTCAAATGGTAATGGTTTAATTAATTCATTGGTTCCAATTGATGCTGTTACTACTGCTATTTTCACTTTGATCTCTCCTTACAGAATTCAACTATCTCACTATCATTTAATTGTTCATTTGTTGGAACAAATAGTGCCCTATATCTCTTCTCTGTAGTGTCATCTACATCAGTGAGATAATAAACTGCTAAACTTTTTCTATGTTTGTCAGATGGGCAGGTCAGTGGTTTGGGTAACCCATGCCAAGAATTTTGTGTGGTATCAAATAAAATTGCCCTGTTGAATTTAGGTTCAATTGTTTTAATTAATTCTTTTGGTCTATTAGTATCAGGATTGTTTGACCAAAACTCTAGACCACCACCCCAATCAGGATCCCAATTTTCAGACATATAAACTATAAGATTTAGTTTTCTCTGCAATTTGAGTTTAGGATGTATAGAGTAATCTTTATGAATGTTTAAATTACCACCTCTACCATGCATGTGGAGACCACCACCATGCAATCCATAGTCTGGATACAATTTAAAAATGCCAGTTGTTGACTTAACTGATTCAATAAAATCATAAGAGCATAAGTCTTGAAGTGTTTGATAAATCTCTGGAGGAAATTTACCCCACTCTTGGCAAGCTTTTTTATTTTCTATTGGATTATTATAACCAAACCATATGTCTCCATCATAAGATGGAAAACTTTCTGATATTTTTTGTGCCTTCTCTTTCTTGTAGAAGTCATCAATAATCCAATGATCAAAGGGATCTTTATACGCTGATAAGATCATACTTTTCCTTACAATATTTTGTCTCTTTCTCTACATAATAATCTCTGTTTTTATGAGATACATTTGTAGTAACTGAGAAGTCACCAACTCTATTTGAAATCAGAACATCATTTAGAAAAATAGGTTGACCATACTTATGATTCATACCATAGTAAAACTCACAGTCCATGAAGTAAACCAAGGTCTCATCAAATTTATTTTTGATTCCATTCCTAAATGACAATACTGAAGGAGAACTAATAGTATTAACACCTTCTAGAAGTCTATCATTCCATTGTGGATTCATCTCCCAATAGAAAGAGTGTCCATCATCTTGTGTATGATTACATCCATTCACCAACCACATTTTATCACTATTACTGAATTCAGTATAGATCTTTTCTAGTGCCTCATCATCATAGAAGAAGTCATCTTGAAACATTACTTTGATAATGTCACCCTTACACATACTAATTGCCTTATTAGTATTGGCAGGACCATTACCATAGTCTTTCTTATTCTTGAGATACTTAATTTTAAATTTATCCTTGAACTTATCAACAGCATTCAGGACCATATCATCTTTACTATGATCAGAGATACAAACCTCAAAGTTTTTAAATGATTGTATCTCAATGGTTCTCAACAGATCATCAATAAACTCATCACCCCTACCATATGATCCCCAGGTAGGGATAGCAATAGACATTTTCTTGGAACTCATACTATTTCCCACCCTCTACAATAAAGATCTTTAGTATTTAAGTGTGCATTGTTAGGACCAAACCATCTCTTTGGTGCAATGACCTTTTGATATGGATTGGTTTGTAACCAAGCACCCCACCAAGAGAATGATGAGTTAGCAATGATACAATCATCACACTGAGTCATCAAATAAAGGTCATGATATGGTCCTGCTGCTTCAGATACAAGGAACCTATCAGCATCAAATAGTTCTTGCTTCATACACCAGGCAGGGTCATCACTGAAAATAACCACTTGCCTATTGGCATCAAACTTGCTTAATGCTTTCTCATAATATTCCAATGACTGATTGAAATGATTAGCAGAATTAATTAAGAAGTCACCTCTACGAATATGTAATGCAATAGGTTGTTCAAAACAATCACCTACAATTTCATTGCACTCATCAACAATTCTTTTTTTGAATTTGAATTGCTTTCTTACCTCATCTTCACAGTGCTGAAAATATTTGTCTGTCTGAAAGAATCCATACAGAGAGAAATTCTGTCTTCTGTCTGCTGCAAAAATGTAACTATTAAATTCAAACCCCTTTTCTTGTAGGATATTCTGTGAGTTGATAAACCCAACATTGTCTGGTTTGATATCAAAGCAATCAAATAATTCAATTCTTAATTTATTCCCAATGCCATCATCAAATACTTCTTGATGATTAGGAATACTAAAAGGCACTCCTAGTTTTCTAGAAATGCCAAGAGTGGCAGCATACTGAAACATCTGATTGCCCAGTTGTCCCAGTTTGCCAAGATAATTAAATCCAACAGTCATTACAAGTTATGTGAGGTTTTTGATTTAAGTTGCTCATTAATCCAATAATATGTGTAACGAATACCTTCTTTAAGTGTCATTTCATATTCCCAATTCAACTTCTCCCTAATCAAATCATTATCAGAATTACGTCCTCTAACACCCAGAGGACCATCAATATGAATCTTAGTGACCTTTTTTTCTGCAACCTCAGCAGCAATATCAACCAATTGATTAATTGTTACCATCTCTTCAGAACCAATATTTACAGGTCCCATGAAGTCAGAATCCATCAATCTTCTGGTTGCCTCTACACATTCATCAACAAACAGGAAGGATCTAGTTTGCTCTCCATCTCCCCACACTTCAATAGCGCCACCTTCTCTTGGAAGTGCTGCAACTTTTCTACAGATTGCTGCTGGTGCTTTCTCTCTTCCTCCATCCCAGGTTCCCTCTGGTCCAAAAATATTATGATAACGGGCAACCCTAACAGGAATAGAATGATTACGATTGTAAGCAAAGTATAGACGCTCTGAGAAAAGTTTCTCCCATCCATATTCAGAGTCTGGTTGTGCTGGATACGCTGATTCTTCACTACAGTTGGGATTATTAGGATCTAATTGATTAAACTCTGGATATGCACAGGCAGAACTTGAATAGAAAATTTTAGTATCATTCTTACCTTTATCTTCATTCATCTGTTTCTGTGACTCAAGCACATTGAGATTGATTGTCACAGAATTATGCATGATGTCAGCATCATTCTCACCAGAAAAGACAAAGCCTGCTCCACCCATATCAGCGGCAAACTGATAGATCTCATCAAATGGTTGAATATATCTTGATGGAACAGAGTAATAGAAGTTACCTCTATCACCCTTATATTCTAAAACTCTCTCTACAAATCTCTTGTCTGTGAGATCTCCTTGCACAAATTCATTTGCTGCAGAATCACCAAACTCAGGGTATTTGGTATCAACACCCCTCACCCAGTAACCCTCTTCACGCAGTCTCTTGACCATGTGACTTCCAATAAATCCACCAGCGCCAAGAACTAACGCCTTCTTTACATACTGTGCCATAGTAAATTTAATCTATACTGTAATTATATCAACCGCCAAATCTTTTGACAAGATGGTCAAAGTTTGGTTCCATAGCATTCACAATTTTCCAAAGCAACTCAGTTTTTGTTGAGTCACCACCTGATGCAGGAGCAGCTGCTCTTGCATCACACTTAGCACTGAGTTCTGCTACTTTGGCTTCCAGTGCTCTCAATCTTGCTTCAACTTCTACATCATACTTGGACATTGCTGCCCCACTTACAGACTTTGCTGCTTGTCCTCTAGCTGCCATTTTCTCAATTGATAAGACTGCATCTATTTAGAACTGAATCCACCTTTCATTTTCAAGAGTCCATGTGACCACTTCTTTGATTCTTTCACGAATATTCTTAGGTTGCCATCCCATTTGTTTCATCTTTTCACCTGACAGAGCATATCTAAGATCATGTCCTGGTCTAGCAGAATGAAAGTCAATCAATTCATACTTAAGTTCTTTGCCTTGAGCATCAGCAATAATCTGTGCCAACTCAAGATTATTAAGTTCCTCTGCCCCTACAATATTGAATTTAGGACACTTGGCACCACCCCAATTAAATTCTTCAACAGGAGGTTGATCAAGCAAGAAGAGAAGGGCATCTGCTACATCTTCAGCATGAATGTAATGTCTTGAACCAGGAATCTTCTTGGTTGGATCACTATGAATAGTCACTGTCTCACCATCCCTTGCTCTTTTGATGCACATTGGAATGTACTTCTCTGGATGTTGGCGTTGTCCAAACACATTCATAGTATGTGTGATATAGACAGGGACTCCATAGGTATTATGGAAAGCAACTGCTAGTTCCTCACCACCTGCTTTAGAGGCACTATATGGGTTGGTAGAATTATATCTATCATTCTCTTCATATAAGATTCCATCTGGAGCAGGTCCAAAGACTTCATCTGTACTAAAATAAACAAATCTCTCAAGATTATTTAAAGTGCGTGCATAGTCAAGAATATTACAAGTACCTACTACATTATCCAGAACAAATTCCATTGGATAATCAATACTACGATCAACATGTGAACCAGCAGCAAGATGAAGAATATAATCTACATTACCAATGTCAGCAGCAATCAATGGATTCACTGCTGCTTTCAAATCATGAAATACAATCTTAACCCTAGATCTATCAGCAGGACTAAAATCTTTTAAGACATCCTGAAGTCTATTAAGATTACCACTAAAGTCAAGTCTATCTAAAGTTACAATTTCCCAATCAGTATTCAAAAGAATTTGAGAAATCAGATGGTGGGCAATAAAACCAGCACCTCCAGTAATAAGTGCTCTCTTCATAATTTTACTCTATACATTTCTATTATACAAAAAAAGACAGGTTTTAGCAACCTGTCTTTGAGGGTACATGCACGCCACTTGCTCTTTAGAGAAGCAAGAAACTCTTGGGGTTATCCCGACCAGGGCAGGTTTTAAGTCACTCCGC
>Ga0209645_1000418_pt1 | contig 22029 bp, 18 predicted proteins | sample ETNvirenome_6_30_FD_184070 | JGI IMG/M metagenome (GOLD analysis project Ga0209645, IMG submission 184070) | Marine viral communities from the Pacific Ocean - ETNP_6_30 (SPAdes) (version 2) | ecosystem: Environmental > Aquatic > Marine > Oceanic | place: Pacific Ocean | collected 2013-06-19
GCTACAGAGTATGATTTGGGTATGAAGTTTAACAATGGGTATGCAAAACCCGAAATTAAGTCTAACGACGGTGAAGTTATTTACATAGATAATAGAAGAGCAATTGGTCGTGCAAATGACCAAATCGAAGATATCAAAATCGTAATCGAATTCTAATGGCACAGAACACCAATCTCAATGTAACCCCCTACTACGACGATTTCGATAAGGATAAAAACTTTTATCGAGTATTATATCGTCCTGGGTATCCGATTCAGGCAAGAGAACTCACGACGATGCAGAGTATTCTGCAGAATCAGGTTGAGAATGTTGGATCTCATCTGTTCAAAGATGGTGCCATGGTTATTCCTGGTCAAGTCGGTTATGACCTAAATGTCCAAGCAGTTCTTCTTCAGGAATCATTTTTAGGTAGTGATGTTGAAACATATAGATCTCAACTCACAGGTACGATTATTGAAGGTCTTACTACTGGTGTAAAAGCAAAAGTTCTTTATAGTATCTCTGCATCAGAATCAGAAAAGGGATATATCACCCTTTATGTAAAATATATTGATTCTGGAGATACTACATCAGCAACTAGTCTGAAGACTTTCCAAATCAACGAACAGTTAGTTACTGATAAAGAAATTACATTCGGTTCAACTCTGATTGAAGTAGGAACTCCGTTTGCTCAACTTCTTCCTGTTAATGCTATTGCACAGGGATCTTCTGCATATATTAGTGATGGTGTCTATTATATTAGAGGACATTTTGTAAATGTACCATCTAACTATTTGATTCTGGATCAATATGGTAGTAATCCTTCTTACAGAGTTGGTTTAGAAGTTTTAGAATCTATTGTTACTCCAGAGGACGATGAGTCTCTGAATGACAATGCTGCAGGCACTTCAAACTATTCTGCACCTGGTGCTCATAGATTTAAAATTCAAACGCAGTTTGTAAAACGATTAATTTCTGATGAAGCAGATAAAGACTTCATCGAACTTTTAAGAATTAATAATAGTAGAGTAGAAAGTTACGTTCAAAGAACTGAATATAGTGAGTTAGAAAAGTCTCTGGCTCGTAGAACATATGAAGAATCTGGTGACTATGTAATTGATACATTCAATGTCACAATGCGAGAGCATTTGAATGATGGATTTAATAATGGTGTTTATATTAAAGGTCAAAATTCCGATCAAGGAAATCCTGCATCTGATGAGAAGTTAGCAATTGAAGTTTCCCCTGGTAAAGCATATATTAGAGGATATAGAACAGAATTTATTAGTCCGCGTTATATTGATGTAGATAAACCTAGAGATTTTGAGACTCGTCAGAACGGCATTATTAATTTCAATCTTGGTAATTTTGTAAAAGTATATGATGTTTATGGTTGGCCAGAAGTTTCTGGAGATGGTGTTAGTGATGCATATCAGATTCTAAATCTATATGATGACTGGGCGGCAAATGCAACTAGTTCAGTAAAGTCTGGTGCCAATAGAATTGGTAGATGTAGAACGGTACAATTACAAAAATCTAGTAGTGCATTAGCAGCAACGTCACCCTTTGGAATCGAACCCAGCATTACTGGTGGTGTTTATGATCTTTGGTTCTTTGATGTTCAGATGTTTACTGCTCTGAACATTTCAAGTCCCGTAACTTACACCGTAGGTACTAAAGTTGTAGGTAAAACTTCTGGTGCTGTAGGTTATATTGCAGATACAGGTAATAATACACATTACATCTATCTTGAGCATGTAAGTGGTGTTTTTACTAATGGAGAACTCTTATCAATTAATGGTAGAGACTCTGGAACACTTGAAGCAGCACATAGTTATCAACTAAGTGATGTTAGATCTTCCTTTGGTCTTGATGGTTCTCAGAATGTTAGATTTGGTGCAAACTGGATCTTGAATGATTCTCGTCCTATCGAGTCTTCAACTGTAAATATTGACGAAACTACGGGTGATATCCTTACTGTAGATACCATTGGCGCTGCAGATTCTTCTAGAACAGCAGGTACATATACTATTGGTACTTCTAATTATTCTGTTTCTCCTAGTGGTGGTACTGGTGCTACCTTCTCTATCGTAGTTGATGGTAGTGGTGCCGCTACCGTTACTGTTACCGCTGCTGGTAGTGGATACTCTATCAACGATACTATCACCGTTGCCGATGCTCAACTTGGTAGTGGCGGCGGCGCAGCATTGACATTTGATGTTGCTAGTGTCGGACGTGAAAATGTTACTGGTTTCCGTACAAGATTTGAAAAAGACTTGAGACCTGGTGATGTTATTACTCCAACAATCTCGGATTTGGAGGGTACGAATACTGTTCGTGTCAAGAGAGTTGATCCTACTGCTATTGCTACAACTGCTACAAACAGAAAGTCTACTGTTTTAGAAGGAGATGCAATCTTTGATTATACTAATCAAACTGCTAGACTTGATACCGCGTTAAAAGTTGGTACAGTTGGTGCTGGTGAATACGGAGAATTAGTAAGATTACGTCCGTTTATCTTCCAGAAAGATTATCAAAATGGAGAACTTTCTTTTGACCTCCCTGAAGACACAATGAAGTCTCTGGATGACGAATCGTTCTTCGTCTTTAGAAACTTCGCTTCTAAGACAGTAACCTCTGGTTCTATTACATTCACTCTTCCCGAAACTGAAGCATTTGGTGCATTGTCTGGTGATAACTATGTTCTCACGATTATTGACAATGGAAGCTCTGTAGTATTTGCTGATGGTGAAAACGTAGACATTGATGCCGAGGTAGATGCTGGTGTATTGACAACATCTTTTGGTTCTGATAATCAGTCTTTCTCGATCAGTGGTCTTACTGGTGTTGCTACAGTTACGCTCACAGCATTAGTTTCTAAAAATACTGTTGCTAGAAAGATTAAAACTGCTTCTAAGATGAAGACGTTAAAAGTCTTTAAAACAGATAGAGATGTAGAGGAGCAACCAACAGGTCTTGTTTATAGTGCTCTTTATGGAACTAGAGTTGAAGATTTAGATATTTCTTTTGGTGTTAATGACGTTTATAATGTTCATGCAATCTATGAATCATTTGATGATAATGACGCATCTTCTCCATATGTTGTTCTCACCGAATCCGTCTTCTTTGCTGCAAGTACACTGATTATTGGTAAAACTTCAGGTGCTAGAGGTAGAGTCATCACTTTCTCTAACTCAGATTTAAAACTTTATTATGTTGCTCTGAACGAGATTCCCTTTATTACAGGCGAAACTATCACGGGTGAAAACTCTGCGGGAGACGAAATTACTGGTATTATTGATGATGGCGAGGATTCTATCTTTGCTGGAAGTAAAGTTATTACTGATCAATTTGAATTTGAACCAGGACAAAGAACTAACTTCTATGATGTTTCGAAACTTGTTCGTCTTCCCTCTACGGTAGCACCCACAAGAAGATTGTTGGTAATCTTTGACTTCTTCTCTCATGAAGCATCTGGCGATTACTTCTCAGCAGAGTCTTATAGTGGAATCAGTTATAAGGATATTCCCAACTATAAGTTAGATGGATCTATTAAGTATATTAGAGATCAGATTGACTTCCGTCCTGCTGTTAAAGAACTGAGAAATGGTTCAGGAACTGTTAGTGCTCCCTACTATGTAAACTGTACAACTTTTGACTTTGTTTCTAGAGTCTTTGATACAACTGGTGGCGCTGGTGGTGCTACCATCTTTGATATTATGCAAGTTAACTCTTCGTTCAGAGCAGACTATGCATGGTATCTCCCAAGACTTGACAAACTGTATCTCTCTCATGATGGTCAACTGATTGTTAGTAAAGGTGTGTCTGGATATTATCTCATTCCACCTCCAAAGATTGAGAATGCTATGCTCTTAGCGACTCTTGAATACAAACCATATGTATTTGATCCAGAAAGAGATGTTCTGATCAGCACTGAGGTTATTCGTCGTTATACGATGAAAGATATTGGTGATCTTGAGCAAAGACTTACTCATGTTGAGTATTATACTTCTCTCTCGATGCTTGAATCACAAGCAGAAAACACTAAGACTTATGATGAAAATGGATTTGATCGTCTGAAGAATGGTTATGTTGTTGATGATTTTACCGATCATACAACTGGAGATGTTCTTCATCCTGATTATAAGTGTTCTCTTGATTTCAGAGAGGGTCAACTACGTCCACAACACTATACTACAAACGTAGCACTTCAGTATAATGCAGATGATTCTACAAATATTGTAAGAACTGATGGTAATGTTTTGATGCTGCCTTATGAAGATTTGGCACTCATCACACAACCTTATGCATCTAGAACTGAAAACGTTAACCCATTCAACGTCTTTACCTTTATCGGTCGTATTGACCTTACACCTGCATCTGATGACTGGATTGATACTGTTCGTCTTCCTGCTCGTGTTGAGAACGTTGAAGGTGACTTCTCTGCCGTTTCTAGAGACCTTCAGGTTGACCAGAATGGTTTTGCTCCTATCCAATGGGGTTCTTGGCAAACCAACTGGACTGGTGAAACACTAACATCTACTTCTCAGCAACAATCTAGATCTGGTACTTATGGTATTGGTCGTCAGTTGGGTCGTGCTGGTCACGGTCAACGTCGTCAAGGTCTGTTCTATCTCCACGAACGTCGTACCTTCCGTGTTGTTAATAACCAAGCACGTCAGGGTATTCGTACCAGAGTTGTTCCTAAGATTGAGCGTAGATCTTTAGGTGATTCAGTTCTTTCTAGGAGTAATATTCCTTGGATTCGTTCTCGTAATATTGGATTCAATGTTGATCGTTTGAAACCTCGTACAAGAATGTATGGATTCTTCGATGGTGTTGATGTAACCAATTACATCACTCCTAAGGTGATTGAATTGATTAAGAACTCCTCTACGGATGCAAGAACAAATGAAACTCCTTTCGTTGTTGGTGAAACTGTAATTGGTGAAACCTCTGGTTGTCAATTAAAGGTTGCTGCACCCGATGATGGTTATAAGACTAATCCTTATGGCAGAGGCACAGAAGTTCTTCCCACATCATATGCTTCTCAGACAGCACTTATTAATCATGACATCACTGCAATTTCGGAAACTGTTTCTCCAGACTTCTTTGGTAATATGCAAGTTGGTGAAGTTTTAGTTGGTCAAACATCTGGTGCTAGAGCAGTTGTTCAAGATCGTCGTTTGCTAACTGATAATGTTGGCAACATGCAGGGTACATTCTTTGTTCCTTCTCCTAAGAATGATGCAAATCCACGTTGGGCGACAGGAACTCGTGCATTTAGATTCACAACTTCTTCAACGAATAGCAAATCGCCTGGTGCAGTAGATTCTTCTGCGGATGCAACTTACTCGGCAACAGGTACTTTACAAACAGTTCAAGAAAATATTCTTGCTGTTCGTAATGCAGAAATCGTTAGAGATACTGTTTCTGAAGATAGAGTTGTTCAAACAACCAGAACTGAGACACGTCAGATCGGTTGGTATGACCCTCTTGCACAATCCTTTATCCATGAGGAAGAAGGTGGTGTATTCGTCTCTGCTGTTGAAATCTTCTTCAATACGAAGGATGATAATATTCCTATCTCCATGCAGATCAGAACTATGGAAAATGGTTATCCCACAAAAACCATTCTCCCCTTCTCTGACGTTACCATCACACCTGATCAGGTAGAACTTTCCGAAACTGCTGCAGTTCCTACTAAGTTCACTTTCAAAGCACCTGTTTATCTCAAGGCATCTGTTGAATATTGCTTTGTTCTTCTGTCTGACTCGAATGAGTATCAGGTTTGGATTTCTAGGATGGGTGATGTTGAAGTTAGCGGAGATAGAACTATCTCCGAACAACCTTATGCTGGTGTTCTGTTTAAATCACAGAACGCATCTACCTGGACTGCCGACCAGTACGAAGATCTGAAGTTTACAATTTATCGTGCAAACTTTACCGAAACTCAAGGAACAGTTGCATTGAATAATAGTGCTCAGGGCAAAGGTAATGGTGGTGTTCACAGACTGATTGATAATCCTATTCAGACTATCAAACCAAAACTAACTCTCACTGCTGGTCCAGCTGGCACACAATATACATTTAGTATTGGTGCTCGTTTACTGCAACTTACCTCTAATGCTGAGGCAACTGTAGTTTCTTCCACAACATCTAATAGTGTTGCAGATACCATTACAGTCAATGATGTTGATGGTAACTGGTTAGCGGGATCATCGTCTACCTTCTTAGTTAGATCATCTGAAGCACTAGCAACTATGGTTGTTGGTAACGTATCTGGAAGTCTTCAAGTTGGTGATGTTGTTACTGGTGCAACTTCTAATTCTGTTGGTATTGTTAAGACTTGGAATGGATCTAATGCATTGGTACTTCATTATATTACTGGTGCATTTACTGACACCGAAACTCTAAACGAAGCAGGAGGTTGGACTGCAACCGTAACATCATCTACTGAAAGTGGTGATTCTTTCGGCGCTTATCTATCTGCTGCACCTACCTATGCAAATGACGAGAAAGAAATTCTTGTTTATCATAGAAACAATGGTATGCATAGCAGACAGAATAATGTTAAGATTGAAGGTGTTATTTCAGAAATTTCTGACACATCTTTAACCAGTGCATTAGCAGCAGCTGCAACATCAATCTCTGTAGATAATGCAACTGCATTCCATACAGTTGTAAATGGTTCTGCAATTAGTGATGCTAATCCAGGATATATCAAGATTGGTGATGAGATTATCAAATATAATGCTGTTTCTAGTGACGGTAAGACAATTACTGTTGCTACTTCTGGTAGAGGATCAAACGGCACTACTGACGTAACTCATGCGTCTGGCGCGATTGTTCAGTGTTATAATCTTGATGGTATTCCTCTTATCGACATCAATAAGATTCATACAAGTCTTGAATGTCCTTGGATGGATACTTATATGCTTCAAATGGCAGGTGTTGCAAATAACGGCATTCGTGCAGGTGGCAATCAAGTCTTTGCTTCTCAGAATGTTCAATTTGAAACTCTTACACCAACTGTTTCTGTCATGAATATGCCTGAAACAGATATCACTGCTAGAATTAATACAACTACCGCAACATCTGTTGGAGATGGTGGTGGTGAAGGCGGTTCTTCTCCTAGAGATCAAGCATCATTCGTTAACGATGGTTCTTATATTCCCATCACACTGAATGATCTTAACTTCTTCCCCAATCCTAAGATGGTTGCTTCCGAAGTTAATGAGAATTCTAAATTGGATGGTCAGAAATCACTGACTATGCTCATTGATCTGTCTACAACTAAGTCTACACTTTCTCCTGTTGTTGACCTTGATAGATGTTCTCTGATTACAACATCCAATAGAATTAATGAATGGCCAGGTGGTTCTTCTCCTTATGGTCAGCAAGGTCTAATTGATCGTACACAAGATGTTTCTCTTCTCCCACTGGGCGATCAGAATGATTGTGTATATATTACAAGACTTGCTCGTCTGATTAGAGAGTCTAGATCTCTGAGAGTTGATTTCCAAATGTCTCGCCCACCCGAAGCAGATGTTAGAATTTACTATAGAGCATTTAGCACTGGCACTAACGAAGATCTCGATTCTATCGGTTGGGTTCAAATGGACAAACCTCTTCAGTATGATGATTCACCTAGTGAAGAAATTCTTTGGAAGGATTATTATTATGAAGTAAGTGGTTTAAACTTCAATGCATTCCAACTTAAGTTTGTATTGAGATCTTCCAGTCAGGCAAGAGTACCACTAATTGCTGATTTACGCGCTATCGCACTTGCAACCTAATGAATGAACTAGAAGGATTGATTCCAGTTGAAGGTAAGGAGGGTCTTTATAGAGATCCTTCTTCCAATGCTATCGTCAGGGGCAACGTTGACGAATATGATAAATATATGGCATCTTACAATAAGAGGCAAAAAGAAGAGGCAGAGAAGAAGGCTTTACAAAAAGACGTTTCTGATCTAAAATCTGAAATGGGTGATATCAAGTCGCTCCTACTAACGTTAGTCCAAAATCAAAGTAAACATTATGACGATTGAACAAGTTGCTCAACCTGAGATGCTCCGTCAATTCAAGGAGCGATTCACTGCATTGCTTGAAGAAAATAAGCAGTTGGCGGAGAAAATGAAAGAGAATGAAGTTACTGCATTGAAACTGCAGGGTGCTATTGAAGCACTTGAATATTATAATCCTGAAACTATGTCCGCACCCCCTGAAGAAGAGGATGCAGAAGAGGAAGAATCCGCAGAATGAACACAGGGGCAGTAATGCCCCTTTTTTAATGGCATAAATAACTGAGAAGCATGTTCTCATAGAGTTGTCGTAAACAATGGCAAATAGAATTCAGTTAAGACGTGGTGGCGCTCAGGAATGGCAAAACGCGAACCCAATCCTCGCTCAAGGTGAGTTAGGAATTGAACTTGACACTGGTCGTATTAAGATTGGCGATGGTGTCACATCATGGAACACTCTGAGATATGAGCGTCCCATCGAGTCTGTATCTAATACAGCAAATACTTTGGTGCAAAGAGATGCCGATGGTAATTTTTCGGCAGGCACCGTTACCGCAACTCTGATTGGTAACTCCGCAACTGCTTCTAGACTTGCTTCTTCCCGACAAATTCAATTATCTGGTGACGTTGAAGGTTCTGAAATTTTTGACGGATCTCAGAATATTACAATTACTGCAACTCTTGACTTACTGTCATCACTGCCTCACCACGACAACACTGATACATCAGAAGGAACTTATACAAAAGTTGTTGTAGACGCTAAAGGTAGAGTCAAAAATGCTTCTAGTCCAACAACTCTTGCTGGATATGGACTGGACACAAACATTGAAGGAACTGGTGCTCAACCATATGATTTAGATCTTCAAGCAGTTGCTAATCTTACTACCACTGGTTTGATTAGTAGAAGTGCTACAAATACTATGGTAACCCGTACAATTACGGGTACAGCAACTAGAATTGCAATTACTGATGGTGGTGGTATTAATGGTAATCCCATTATTGACCTGATTACAACTGCTGTTCAAGCAGGTAATTATAATACTGAATCACTCACATCAGTATCTGCTGCTGGATCTAACAGTGAACCCTATGGCACTCAGACTGTAAACGCTACGAAATTTACAGTTGACGCTTATGGTAGATTAACCAGTGCAACAAATGTACCTATCGCTACCGCCACTGAGGGTAGTAAGTATCCTAACTATGATGCAGGGACTGCTTACACTAGATATGCAATCATTCAGAATGCATCAAAAGTATACCAAGCAATTGCGGACATTAGTGCTGGTGCTGGTGCTCCTACTCATTCCAGTGGTGATACTGGATCATGGCGTTACCTCGCGGCTGAAGCAACGGAACAGAAGGGACTGGCTTCCTTTGCACAGGAAGATTTCGATGTTGACAGCAACGGGCACGTCACCATCGCTGCATTAGGCGTAGATAACACACAATTACAAAATAATCGTATTGGTTTCGCTGACGGTAATACCGTAGAGAATTTTGAACTTGATCAAGAACTAACTGCAACTACTGGTTACAGAGGTTTCAACTATCTTAATTATGTTAAAGTTAATGATACTAGTGGCAACTTACTGTTTGGCGCTAATAATACAGGTGACAGTGGCGCTGGTGAGATTGATGTTAACGTCCGTTCCTATTTTTCTGATCCTGATATTACTCTTGATGGAGCAGCTTCTCAGACATTGGATAAGTCTGGGGATGGTAACCTTACCTTCTCTCTGACACAGGACAGTGCAAATGCTAGAAACCTTAGCATTCTCTCTACAAATGCTGGGGATGGCACAAGCACAGTTACTATCACTGCAGAAGATGTTGTTGACATTGATGCCTCTGCTGCAACTGGTAAGGTTCATGTAGAAAATTCTAGATTCCAAGCAAACTACATCGCCACAACTGATGCGACGATGAATCTTGACCCTGGCGATGATCGTGCCGTAACTGGTCTGGTTCGTGTCTGGGGTGATCTTCAAGTTGACGGTGTAACAACAACTGTAAACAGTACAACCTTACAAGTTGATGATGTCATCATGACTCTGGGCGGTGACACTGCTCCTGGTTCCGATGACAACAAAGATCGTGGTGTTGAGTTTAGATATTATGATTCTCAAGCACGCTTAGGTTTCTATGGTTGGGACACTAACTATACTGATTTGGCTGGTCATGAAGGTGGTTTTACTTTCCTTCATGCTGCTACAAATACTTCCGAAGTCTTTACTGGTACTGCTTCTGGTATTACTGCTGGCAACCTTAAGTTAACTTCTGGTACTGCATCATCTTCCAATACAACTGGTGATCTGGTTGTTGCTGGTGGTGCTGGTATCACTGGTGCGGTTAACATCGGTGGTAATACTGATATTGATGGCACTCTGCGTGTCACTAGCACCTCTCGTTTCGATGACAGCATTGTTCTGCAAGGTGCATCCAAGACCCTGCAATTGAACAATGGTTCTGGGACAACTAAGATTGAATTCCAATCAACAACTGGTAATGCAAGCATTGGCGGTGTAACTGATGTAACAGGTAACTTCAATGTCAACACTAATAAATTCAATGTTGTTGCTGCTTCTGGTAACACTACTATTGCTGGCACCCTAGGTGTCACTGGAGGAACTACTCTAACTGGTGCTCTTGATCTCAACAACACATTAAATGCTTCTGGTGATGTTCATTTTGAAAGCACTAATGACATTACCACTGCTAAGAATGGCACGACTGGTGAATGGGAGATTCAATCTAACGATTATGGTGCATTAAGAGTTGATGGTGGTGCATATGTTGCAGGTTCTGCTCTGGTTGATGGTACACTACACGTTAACGGTGCTATTGAAGTTAAGGATAGTGCGACCGAGGCAGAATCGAGACTTAACTGGTTGAGAGTCAGATATAGAGGTCGTTTCGGTGACACCTATCAGGCAGATCCTTCATACGCATCTCATAACGTTTCTACCATTAAGGCACATGGTGGTGCAGGTATCATGAGATCCCTGTATGTTGGTGCTACTGGATCTGGTGAAAGATTCTCTGTTGGTAAGAAAAACTCTGGAGATACTGAGAAGTTTACTGTTATTGGTGCATCTGGTGATACTACAATTGAAGGCACACTAACTGTTAATGATAATGTAAACTTCAACGGCACTCTGGATGTTGATGCAGATTTCGCTGTTAGAAACGGTACAACTGACAAGTTCTTTGTTGATAATATAACTGGTAATACTAACATTGAAGGCACTCTGACCGCTGATGGTCATACTGAATTAAATTCAACCTTGAATGTTGATGCTGCTACAACTCTTGGTAGCACTCTGGTTGTTACTGGCAACTCCGAGTTTAATGGCACTGTTGATGTTGATGCTAATTTTGCTGTTAGAAGTGGCACTACTGACAAGTTTACTGTTGCTTCTTCCTCTGGTAACATTGCAACTGATGGTACTTTGGTTGTTGCAGGTCAGACAACTATCAACGATTCTCTGATCATTCAAAGCGATAATGAAGTCCTGAACATTAACAATGGTTCTGGCACAACTAAGTTTAGTGTTGATACTGATAATGGTAATACTAATATCATTGGTACACTTACTGTTGGTGATGCAACTCAGATTAATGATACTTTAGGTGCTTCTGGTGTTGTAACTTTCACAAGAAACACGCAACAAACTCTGACTGGATCTTACGCTGCTGATGGTGCATTCCGTCTGACTGGTGGTGCTGCTATCGGTAAGAATCTCGCAGTTAGTGGTGATGCTAGAATCTATGGTGCTACTGAACTGACTGGTGCTTTAGATCTCAATAGTAGTGCAGACATCTCTGGTGCTCTGGTAACTCACGACAATGTGACTATCACTGCAGATAACAAAACATTTGCTATCCAAAATGCATCTGCTGCTAACAAACTTACAGTAGATACCGACAACGGTAATACTGATATTCGTGGCACTTTGGATGTTGGCGGTGACGTAACTGCTGAATCTAATCTTACTATTACTGGAAACCTCACTGTCAATGGAACAACCACTACTGTTAATTCTACGGTCACAACTCTCGATGACCCTATTATTACTGTGGGTGGTGACACAGCACCATCGTCTAACGACGGTAAGGACCGTGGTGTTGAGTTCCGTTATTACGACGGCTCTGCGAAAATTGGTTTCTTCGGATATGACAGATCCGCCAACCAATTCGCATTCCTGACAAGTGCATCCAACTCCTCTGAAGTTCTTACTGGTACAGATGGCGCTCTTCGTGCTGGTAGTCTCAATCTTACTGGCGGTGGCACATCTCTCGATGTTGATGCCAATGCCAATATTGATGGCACTCTGACTGTAGATGGTCAAATTGTTTCTCAGGTTTCTTCTGGTCCTGCTCTGGTTATTCCTACCACTGCTAAGATCAATAATCTGAACGCTGACCTTTTGGACAGCATGACAACTGCAAGTGCAAACACTGCATCTACAGTTGTTAATCGTGACTCCTCTGGCAACTTTGCTGCTGGAACTATCACTGCTGCTCTGGTTGGTAACGCTTCTACAGCAACTACCTTAGAGACTGCAAGAGACATTATTCTTGAGGGTGTTGTTACTGGCACAGTATCTTTCAATGGATCTGCCAATGTAAGTATTACAACATCTTATAGTGATGCTGATATCACTGCACTTGCTGCAATGAGTGGCACTGGTCTGGTGGCAAGAACTGCTAATAATACCTATGCACAACGCTCTGTAACCGCTACATCATCCTCTGGTATCACTGTTACCAATGGTGATGGTGTTTCTGGTAATATCACCATTAACGTCGCTTCTACAGCGAATAACTCAGCAAACAACCTTGTCCTTCGTGACGCATCTGGTAACTTTGCTGCTGGTACAATCACTGCAGCACTGACAGGTAACGTAACTGGTAATGTTACTGGTAATCTTACTGGTGATGTAACGGGTGACGTTACTGGTGATGTGACAGGAACTGTTTCCAGTCTGGCTAATCATGATACTGCTGATCTGGCAGAGGGCACCAACCTTTATTACACTAATGCTCGTGTCGATGAAAGAATTTCTGCGGGATTCGGATCTAGAGATACTGATGACCTGGACGAAGGTGTTGCTAATCTTTATTATACAGAAGCAAGAGTTCAGGACAAACTTGATAATGCTTTTGAACAACTGAGAGCAATGCTCAATAATCTTGCAACCAGCACCACTTTGGTTCTTAACTTATCAGGTGATCCTACACCTGGTGACGTAACTGCACTAAACAATTCTTCTTTGTCTGGTGGTACAGGTTATAACACAGCAACTGCAGTTGCCACTACATCTAGTGGTGATGGCACAGGTCTTACAGTTAATATCACTGCTTCTGGTGGTATTATTACTGCTGTTGCTATTAATGCTGATGGTTCTGGTTATGCAGTTGGTGAGACTATTACAATCACAGGTGGTGGCGGCAACGCTACTATCGATGTCTCTGCTGTTGTTGAGATGGCAGTTGGAGATACTCTCACTGGTGGCACATCTGGAACCACTGGTGTTATTACTGCAGTTGGAACCAACCAAGTCACCGTAAATACTGTCAATGGTTTCTTCAAGAAAACTGAGACTGTTGCTGCTGGTGATGTGTCCACACTTACTATCCAATCATTTGCTTGATAACTAATGTCCGCTACAAGACCCGCTACTAAAACCGAACTAAGAGATTACGCTCTTCGTCGTTTGGGTTATCCAACGATTGACATCAACGTTGCTTCGGCACAATTGGATGACTTGATTGAAGAAGCTATTGATTACTATCAGGAATACCATTACAATGGCAGTTACAAGTCCTTCATCCGAATTGAAGTGACTGATGCTATTAAGACTGCTGCAAAGTCTACAACTCAAATGGGTTCGACTGATTGGTATGAAGGTAATGAATATGTTTCACTCCCACCTGGAGTGATGAGTGTTAATAGAGTGTTCAGTCAGATTGGTGCTTCTAGTATTGTCCCTGGAAATATTTTTAATATTAAATATCAGATTTTCTTGAATGATATTTACTCCATGACTCATGGACAAATTTTACATTATTATATGACATCCCAATATCTTGAGACATTAGATTGGGTTACTAATAATAACAATAGTCGCAGGGTTCGCTTCAATGAACATCAGGGAAGACTCTATCTTGATTTTGATTGGGAAGAGTTGCAGGTAGGTGATTTTATTTTAGTAGAAGTTCTGATGCGTCAGGATCCTGAAACCTATACTGACATGTATAATGATAACTGGATGAAGGATTATGTTGAAGCATTGTTCCAACAACAGTGGGGTCGTAACCTAAGTAAGTATGACGGCATTCAAATGTTAGGTGGTGTTACTCTTAACGGTCGTCAAATTCTTGAAGATGCAAGTCAATTCAAGAAGGATCTTGAAGAAGAGATCCGTTCTAAATATGAAATTCCTCCTATGGATCTGGTAGGTTAATATGGCGTTTACAAATTCACCAGCAGGGGACTTTGTTTTTAGAGATCATACCAATCTTCTAAAGGCAAATGGATCTGCTCAAGAACAAACTTTTATTGAAAATCTGATTGTAGAAAGTATTGAAATCTACGGTCAGGATATTTATTATCTACCTAGAACTTACGTCAATAGAGATACTATCTTAGGCGAAGTTGAAAATAGTAATTTTACACAGGCACTTGCTGTTCGTGCTTATGTTAACAATGTAGAAGGATGGGAAGGTCAAGGAGAACTTCTTAGTAAGTTTGGTGTAAGGATTGAAGATAAGACAACGTTTGTTTTTTCTAGAGAAAAGTTTACTTCAGCAGTAGATGATAATGCTGTTCTGAATGTTGAGGGTCGTCCAAATGAAGGAGACCTGATTTGGTTTCCATCAACAAAACACCTTTTTGAAATTAAGTTTGTAGAAGCAGAGAGACCGTTCTATCAACTGGGGAAAGGATATGTCTGGGAGTGTCAATGCGAACTCTTTGAGTACAGCGACGAAGACCTCGACACTGGTGTTGCAGAGATCGATGCTATCGAGACTGCCTTCGCCAATGCTATCAAGTTGGTTATGGATGCTGGCGGTTCTGGAGCATTTACAGTCGGTGAGGAGATTGTTGGCGATCAGTTCCGCGCAGCAGCGACTGCAACGATTAATTCGGGGGCAGTAAACGCAATCACGGTTACAGATGGAGGAGAGCACTATAAGTCTGCTCTACCACCTACAGTTACTATTACAGGAGGAGGGGGAAGTGGTGCTACAGCGACTGCTACGGTATCTAGTGCTGGTATTGTCACTGGCATTTCTGTCACTGCTGGGGGCACAGGTTATACTAGTGTTCCTACTGTATCAATTGACTACTCCCCTAAAGACAGTAGAGCAGAAGTCAAGTCCTGGAACAGTTCTACAAGAGAACTCCAAGTCATTAACCGTACAGGAACCTTCAACACTGCTGAGACAGTGAAGGGTCTGACCTCTGGCGCTCTCTGGAGTCCTGAGTCTTACAACACACTAAATAACACTAATACCGCTGATAGCATTGATCAGAACTATAGTTTTGAGACTGCTGATGACGATATTATAGATTTCACAGAAGGTAATCCCTTCGGTTCTATTGGGTCCACTACTGACACTACAATCTGATGTTAGGTACATATTCATATCACGAGATTTTTAGAAGAACTGTTGTTGCGTTTGGTACGCTATTCAACAACATCGAACTTCGTCGTTCAACTGAGGTAATGAAAGTACCTTTGGCATATGGACCAAAGCAAAAGTTTCTAGCACGTCTGGACCAAAATCCAGATCCTACAAACAAGAGAGTTCAAATCACTCTGCCTAGAATTTCATTTGAGATCAATGGCATTCAATATGATTCTAGTAGGAAAGTATCGCCTACACAGAAGATAAAGTTTGCAAAGGATACTGATGAGAACAAAAATGTTTTCATGCCAGTTCCATATAATCTATCATTTGAATTAGCAATTATTTCAAAAAATCAAGAAGATGGTCTTCAAATTCTTGAGCAAATTCTTCCCTTTTTCCAACCTCATTTTAATCTAGCAGTTAAGTTAGTTCCAGATGTTGATGAAACAAAGGATGTTCCTGTTGTCTTGAATAGTGTTGACTATGAAGATGACTACGAGAATAACTTTCAAACTCGTAGAGCAATCATTTATACACTTCAATTTACTGTGAAGACATATCTGTACGGTCCTGTTACCGATGCAAAAGTCATCAAAAAGGTTATCACCGACATGTATACAGATACGAATACAACTTCTGCACCAAGAGAAGTTCGTTATACTGTTCAACCAGATCCTATTACAGCAGATGCTGATGATGATTTCGGATTTGGTATTGTTGATGAAGACTTCACGGACTTCAAGAAACGTAATCCTACTAGTGGCGCTGACGAGGCAATAACCTAATGGCAAATCCTTTTGATGGACTAAATGATGCTTTTGGAACAGAACCTTCTGAACTCCAGAAGCATGTTGAAAAAGTGAAACCAGAACTTAAGAAAACAGATACTCCTGATGTGAAGCAGGATTATGAGACAACTCGTGCTCAACTTCATAACTTAGTAATGAAAGGTCAGGAGGCAGTCGATGGCATTCTTGATGTGGCACGAGCGTCAGATCATCCTCGTGCTTATGAAGTTGCAGGTCAACTTATTAAGAATGTAGCAGACACCGCTGACAAACTCATTGATTTACAAAAAAAGATGAAGGAGTTAGATGCCGAGGATAAAAAGTCGGGACCGTCTACTGTTAATAACACGATGTTTATTGGCAGTACTGCGGACCTCCAAAAAATGCTAAAGAAGCAAAAGGAGATAAATAATACTGACACGAACTAACATGACATGACAGTATTAAATGTTTTAAGCACCAATGCAATCGCTGCTGATGCTACTGAGTATCAAGTTGTACAGACTGGATACTATCGCGTAGTTGCAACTGCAGGTGATGCAACTGTTGCATTCAATGGTGGTCCTGCGATCACCCTCATCCAAGATCAGGCACTCCTGCTTAGAGGTGGCAAACCTGGTCAAGCAAGAATTGTCAAGGCAGTAGATGATTCCACTGCAGACTATCAACTTGGTACAAATCTTGGTGAACTTAGTGATACTCATCCATTCTCTGTAGGAGATTTTATTGCTGTAGAAGATGCTAGCACCTCTCCTGCTATCGATTCCAACTTCCTTTCTGCTGGCACCGCTGGCAAGAAAGTCACTGCGGCAACAGGAAACACAATCAGCACTGATATCGATTCATCTTCTGCATCTGCTGATTACACCTATGCTTACAGCGGACCTCAAGCAATCGTCAAACGTTGCGTGAAAATCGCTGCAACTGGTAATGCAATTGTTGTTGAAGAAGTACAAGTTGTAGGCGGTTGATATGGCTGAGGGTTTTAAGTCTGATATTCCACCTGCAATTAATTCTACCGCTAAGAAATACATTAGGGGTATGATGAAGGGTAAGTCACGATGGGCTAAGTTATATGGCAGTCGTGACAAGGAAGTCATGCATAAGACCGCAAATAAGATGGCGATGGGAGAAATGCAAAAAATGCCACCTACATATAGTGATGTGTTTGGTGGCATCAGTGAAAAAGCAGTCTCCAAAAAGCAACAAAGATTCTTCGGGATGGTTAGAGCGGCTCAAAAAGGGGAAATGGAAAATCCCTCGCCTGAGGTTGCCAAAGTTGCTTCCTCCGCCAGCGTGTCCGACGTAAAGAAATTTGCTAAAACCAAACACAAAGGATTGCCGATGAAGAAGAAAGTTGAAGAAGCAAACAAAAGTGGTGATAGTTCTCTGCGTGACTGGTTTGGCAAGAGTAAGTCTTCTGATGGCAAGCCTGGGTGGGTTCAGTTGGGTGGTAAATATGCAGGAAAACCCTGTGCCAAACAACCAGGACAAACAACTAAACCCAAGTGTGGGTCTAGTAAGATGAAGAGAAACCTAAATAAAGACGAAGAGGAAGCAGCATTCCGTCGCAAGAATGCTAAAGATCCTAATCCTAATCGTAAAGGTAAGGCAATCAACGTGAAAACAGAAGATCTCGATCTCAAAAAAATGTCTAAGGAATTGGCTGGTGCATCCAAAATGCACAAGGGTCAATCCGAACGCATTAAAAAGCATTTGAAAAAAATGAAAGAAGCAGTTATTTCTGAGCGTGGTGATTACTGGCATCCCGATCCCGATGAGGATCGTAAACTAGGTGGTCCTGGTGCAAACCAGCGTGCTCGTGAAGATCGTGCTGCAGCATCTAAACCCGCTGCTAAGAAGGCAGATCCTAAGAAACTGAAACCAGGTGAGTCTTACATGGACTATGCCAAGCGTCAGAAGGGTTATAGTTCTGCTAAACCTAAGAAGAAGTCTTTACTTGGTCGTTTAGGTTTGAAAAAAGAAGAAGTGCAACAGGAAGATTGCTGGGATGGATACGAGAAGAAGGGTATGAAGACTATGTTTGGTAAAAGATATCCAAACTGTGTTAAGAAAAAGAAGACTAAGAAAGAAGAGTTTGAAGTCCAAGAGGGCGTTGGTGATATGGTGATCAAAGCCATTGATAAAACCAAACCTCCCTATCTTAGTAAGCGTTCTGAATTGATTCGTAAGATTAAACAGAAGCAACTTGATAATTATCTCAAAAAGAGAGATAAGAAAAAGATGGGTGAAGACTTTGAGTATCAAGGCGAACTGATGACTGAAGAGCAGTTCGATGAGGCAGCAGGCGAGAAGGATGCTTGCTACAAAAAAGTTAAGGCACGTTACAGCGTTTGGCCAAGTGCATATGCATCTGGTGCTCTCGTCAAGTGTCGTAAAGTCGGTGCAGCAAACTGGGGGAACAAGAGTAAAAAATGAAAACATTTAATCAGTTCCAAGCAGAATGCTGGAAAACACACAAGAAAGTAGGTATGAAAATGAAGGGTGGCAAACTTGTCCCCAACTGTGTACCTAAGAACGAAGAGGTTCAAATCGAAGAAGGACCCAAATACGACAAAAAAGGTTATGATAAGTTTGATCGTTACAAGCGTATGGTCCGCCATAAGCAAGACAAGTATGGTGTCTCTACACTCAAGCAACGTCTGATGCATGGTGGTGTGGACTATAACATTGATAATGAGAAGAAATCCAAGAAGGTTAAAAATGAAGGAGCTGCCTGGACTAAGAAGGCAGGAAAGAATAGTGAAGGAGGATTAAATGAAAAAGGTAGAAAGTCGTATGAGCGTGAAAACCCAGGAAGCGATCTTAAGGCACCTTCAAAAAAAGTTGGGAACCCTCGTAGAGCGAGCTTTTGTGCGAGAATGAGAGGAATGAAAAAGAAGTTGACATCTAAAAAAACTGCTTCTGATCCCGATTCTAGAATCAATAAATCCCTTAGAGCGTGGAATTGTTGACAAACTGTGTCAATGTGCTACAATAAATAGGTAAACCCACTATACAAAGGATACTGCATTTTATGACTGATCCAAAGGAAGTTTCGTCTTTTTCCATGGAACGGAAGGAGTGCGAGAAGTGTGGTGCCGTTTGGTTGAACGGTCAGCATATGTGGACAGGAACTGGTCAGAAAGGTAACGAATTAGATCTGGCGGGACTCGTTTGCAACAATATTTCAAAAGAAGATCCAGATTATAATAAATGTATAAACGCTAGTCGTGGACAGGTAGGTGGACAGACCTGGGACTATCGAAGAGGGTATGTAGATGGTCAACTTGACGCTGCTCTCAAAAAGTCTCAAAACCCTGACAATTCAATTTGAACCTTAAACTTCATTGAGTAAATAGCATTAGTTGCTAGAACTTAATGAAGTTTTTTATTGCCGTTTTCGCTTCGTTGTTTCTTGCCCTCCCTGCATGGGCAGTAGATGTTCAAATGGGATCAAATGGTAATCTTGTGTTTGATCCTGCAGAGGTTACTATCTCTGCTGGCGAGTCGGTGCATTTTGTTAATAATATGCTCCCTCCTCATAACGTTATTGTTGAAGATCGTCCTGACTTAGGTCATGAAGCCCTTGCAATGATGCCTGGTGAAGAGTTTGATGTTGCATTTCCAGAGGCAGGTGACTATACTTACTGGTGTGGTCCCCATAAAGGTGCAGGAATGATCGGTACAGTTCACGTCGAATGAATTCAGACCAAAGAAGAGAGTTTTACAAATCTCTTAGAGAAAGAATAAAACAACTCAGAATGGAACATTTATTTGAAGAACCTTGCCCCCTTTATGAACCAGAGTGGGAAGAAGACCACTATTGGGACTGTCGTTTAACTTACGATCACGATGAAGAAATTTAACGAGATTATTTTAAACATCACAGTTGCTATACTCGACTTTTTATATCGGGGTCGGGATTATCAAAGATTCTGGGTGCTTGAGGAAATTGCTCGAGCACCCTATTTTGCGTTTTTAAGTGTATTACACTTTCGTGAAAGTATGGGACTTCGCGGTCCCGAGCATCTATATTTGATGAAACAACACTTCGAGCAGTCAGTCAATGAAACAGAGCATCTGGAGTATATGGAAAGCAGGGGTGGCAATACTTATTTTATCGATCGTTTTGTTGCCAAGCATCTCGTCCTTATCTACTATTGGACTAACGTGGTTTATTATTGGGTATCTCCTCGCAATGCTTACCATCTCTCTTACGAAGTAGAGATCCATGCAGCAGAAACTTATGCTAAGTTTCTTGCTTTTAATGGGCATGACGACAAGATCCTTGAGATTTTGAATGATGAACTACACCATTCAAAAGAATTACATGATGCAATGGAGTTAATTAATGTTTAAAGACTGGGGCAAAGGAGTTGAACCTCCTGATCATATAACTAGAGAAGAATGTCAGCAAATGATTGATGATGCTATACGCAAACACAATCGTAACGCTGGCATCATCAGCATGTTTGTTGGGTTCTTCATTCTAGGACTTTTCTCTGAAGGTCTTCTTAGATTGATCGGAGCAATACCACCACTCTTCCCATGGCTCAAGATAACTTTATAGAATGGGTAGGAGTAGTTACACTATTTTTGTTTGGAATCACTATAATATGTCAAGGACATTTTATCTTTCATCAGAAACATGGCTACTCCAGAAAAGAAACCGAAGATCCAGAAGCAAGAGACCGAATCAGACGACAAGTCGAAGCGGTCCTCAGAGGAAATAGCAAGGATGATTCATCCTCATGATGATGAACCTGATCCTACAGCATACATGGGTAATTACAATTTTCCCCAGATGTTATTCGCATTCTGTGTAGGTTTTGCTACTATGTTTGTCTTAGCAGTCGATGAGATAAACGATTTTAAGGGATGTCCACTCCCAGAATATTTTCAAAACGAGGTAAAAGGATGAAAGTCGGAATGATCGGATTAGGACGGATGGGAGAAGGAATGTCCCGTCGTCTTATCAAAGCAGGGCACGAAGTACATGGTTACAGAAACAATTATGCAAAAGCTGAAGAACAATTTGAAAAGGGTTATATCAGTGGATGTACCACTTCTCTGGAAAGCCTTGTTCAAGTAATACACGAAGGATCGCCCATGACTGGCAAAGTGCCAGGAGTATTCATGATGGTTGTGCCAGCAGAAACAGTGGAGGATACACTCGATGAGTTACTACAGTTTTGTAGTGAAGGAGATATTATTATTGATCACGGCAATAGTAATTTTAAAGACAGTAGGAGGCGAGCAGAACGTCTTGCTAAACTGGGCATGTCGTATATTGACTGTGGCACTAGTGGCGGTGTTTACGGTTTGGACCGTGGATACTGTCTTATGGTTGGTGGTGCAAATTTTGCAGTATCCGCCTGCGCTCCTATCTTTAGAGCACTCGCACCAGGTATCGGAAGTGCTCCCAGGACTGACCCTCTAGATTACTACGAAACAAGTGCTGAGCATGGTTGGTTGCACTGTGGACCACCAGGAGCAGGTCACTTTGTAAAGATGGTCCATAATGGAGTTGAGTATGGAATCATGCAAGCATACGCAGAAGGATTTAATATCCTGCATGAAGCTAATGCTGGG
>Ga0209645_1000419_pt1 | contig 21958 bp, 21 predicted proteins | sample ETNvirenome_6_30_FD_184070 | JGI IMG/M metagenome (GOLD analysis project Ga0209645, IMG submission 184070) | Marine viral communities from the Pacific Ocean - ETNP_6_30 (SPAdes) (version 2) | ecosystem: Environmental > Aquatic > Marine > Oceanic | place: Pacific Ocean | collected 2013-06-19
TCCATGTCGTTGTTAGCGTCATCATAAGTGACTGCGATGAAGGTCTTGGTTCCTCCAGTAGCTACAAGCGGCCCTGCAATGTCTTGGACTTGTTCAGTGGAGAGCTGTGTGTTAGTATCGGCAGTCATGTCATCGACAACCAAGTCTATGGTTCCGTCTCCGTCTTCATAGGTCGCGCTTATTCTCGTCTCTGTATTGGAAGTGAACATAGCACCCACTATGTCTTGAACCTGCTCTGTCGTGAGCTGTGTATTCGTATCTGTGGAGGCCAATGTGAGGCTATTGCTCGCATCATCATACGTCAAAGAGATGTTCGATCCTGCGGTTAGAAGTGCATTGACCCTATCATCTACTCTTTCATTGGTGAAGTAAAGATTGCTAGAGCCCTCTGTGACATCATCAGTGGTTGATATCCCTGCACCTGCACCCACCACCAAATCTATGGTTCCATCAGCATCTTGATATGTTGCAGTGATATTGGTTTCCGTATTGCTACTAAACATAGCTCCTACAATATCTTGAACTTGCTCTGTGGAGAGTTGTGTGTTGGTGTCTGTCGATGCGAGAACGCCGTTTGTGGCCGTGAGATTAGAGCCAGCAATAGATGCTACAAAGTCTGCTATGGCCTCTTTCTTAGTGGCACCGGTAGCTCCTCCATCTAAAAACAAGAAATAGTCATCGGCAACAGCAACGGTCTCTTCCGTTGCCTCTGATAAATCAACAGCTATTGACCCTGAGCTAATATCAATAAGACTCCCAGCAGAGATGTGCTGTTGAACGGAAGATGCAGATATTCTACCATCAGCAAAGGTTCCACTCGTTATTTTACTGGTTGCTAAGCTAGGAATATCAGATGCCGACAAACCATCATCAAGGATGTTTATCTCTGCAAGGGAGGCTGTTATGCCTAGATTGGTCAGAGCGTTTCCTTGTTGTGTGCTATTGAGACCTTGGCTATCAACATCTACTCGTAATCTATTGCCCAAAGCCGTAGCCGTGGTTGTGGAGAACGATGCATCATCTCCCAAAGCCGCAGCTAACTCGTTCAATGTGTTCAGGGCTGCTGGTGCTGAATCAATTAATCCACTAACCTCGTTATCCACATAAGCTTTGATGGACTGTTGGCTCGCAGGTGATGTAGCACTATTGGAGGCAAAGTTATCTTCATCTAGGAGAGTCAGTTGATTTGCTACCGACAGATCAATCGTACCATCGCCATCTTCGTAAGTGACGGTTATTCCAGATTCCGTGTTGCTTGAGAACATAGCACCTACGATATCTTGGACAGCTTCTGTCGTCAGTTGTGTGTTGGTGTCTGTAGCCGTGATGGTCACAGCACCCCCGCTTTCTGATATCGATATGTTAGAACCGGCGGTGAATGCTAGTGTTTCGCCACTAGCTAATGTATTGCCCCCCGCTGTGACAGCTCTTGGTTCAGTAAGAAAGCTGAACGATTGTATTTTGTCTTGAATGGCGGCCGAGGTCATCAAGCTCGTATCATTATCCACAAACGACTCACCACTTGTCTGAACAGCTCCAGATGCTATGTCTGAAAATGCAACAGAGGAAGCGGTTGATAGGGAACCTAGTCCGAGATTGGTTCTCGCGGTGCCCGCATTGGCAAGATCAGACAAGTTGCTAGATTTAGCTAGCTTTGTCCCTATGCTGGTTGTAATTGTAGATGCGAAACTGGAATCGTCATTTATTGCCGCTGCAAGCTCATTTAGAGTATTCAAAGCTCCCGGTGCAGAGTCTATGAGGCTTGATATCTCACTGTCCACATATGCTTTTATCGACTGTTGTGAAGCGGCATGTGTCGCTGAGTTAGAGGCCATGTTGTCCTCATCTTTGAGGTCAATGGCAATTGTAGCAGAATAGTCGCCACTGCCTGTGTTTGTTTCACTTTGAATGAGAATGCCGGTTCCACCCGTTAAATCTACACCGCTTGTAAAGCCAGATATCTCAGCCAGTATTTTATCTTGGATAGCAGCTGATGTCATCAAAGAGGTATCGTTATCCGCAAATGACTCATTGCTAAGCTGGATACTGTTCGCGGCTAATTCTGAAACAGTAAGGCCACTCACATTGAGCGTGACGGCACCTGATGTACCCCCACCCGACAACCCCGTGCCAGCAGTAACTCCGGTTATGTCTCCAGTCTCCTGTGTAACCCAATTGCTTCCATTGCCCACTATGGCCTGACCAGCAGTGGGTGTAAGCAACGATAGCTCCGTCAATCTGGTGCTCAGAGACTGAAACACGTCCGCACCTGTGATTTGATTGTTGGTGGGATTGATGAGCGTGGTATCGCTTCCAGCGGTCAAGCTGAATGTAACTACCTCACATTGCATGGTGTATCTGAACAGTTTTTTCGACCGATCAGATAGGTCGGTTCTAGTTTTGAAGATGATTCTGTCAATATTCGTGTTATCTCCCTTCCTAAACCCGTGAAGAATCCTACGAACTTCGTTACGCAGTACGGACAGTCTTTCTCTGCTTTTGACGGTCCTAATGTCTAAAGTCAGGTTGATATGCTCATTTACGAAATCGTACAGTAGCTCCGGTTGAGCCTCATTATGGGCGGTCTCGAAAATACGAATAACGTCCTTATCTTGTAGCCTTACTCTCTTTCCATCGCCCTTGTCAAGAGTCGCTATGTCTTCTATTGATGGCTTAGGTGCTTTTGACCAATTAGCATCCAGAATATTTACGATAATGGAGATAGCATCCGTCATTCAAAAACCTCCTCAAAGTCGGACATCGCCTTCTCAAGCTCTGCGTAAATAGGGTGGTTTTTCATTTGTACGTCAACTATCTCTTCAATCTCAGTATCTGAATAGTTCAGACCGTCCTCCTCAGAGGATTGTTTTTCTACGGCAAGAAGCTTTTCATGAACAACGGGAGCGATGTCGTTAAACTTAGTGAGCTTGCTACTCAAATCATTGGTAGCTTTCTGAATTTTTTTAAGGTAGACATCCACTTAACCACCTACTCCTGCCACGATTATAGTTTCCTGATAGGGGATCAATAGACGCTTAGTTTCCTCTTCTAACTTCTGTACCTTTGAATTTAGGTCTATATTTTGTGTTCCTTCGGGGAACAAAGCAGTGTAGTCATCGGAAAGCAGTATATCCTTGACAACCATTTTAGTGCAAGCTTCTTCTATCGTTTTATTGACGTATCTCTGACCATAGATGTAAGATACCTTCAAACTATGATTCTCGAAAAATGGATATTGGTTATTGAATAAGACCGCGCCGTTATCTTCTATGGCCCACCAGTCCTTCTGTCTCTCCTCATCTGAAACGTCGGTCTTAAAACGCAATTGATTGATTGTTACTGAGCTACTAACAGCTGCTATGAAATTGCTAGTGAGGTCAGAAACTATGGTAAATGTATCTCCAGACCGGGTTATGAGAGCAACTTTATTCACATTCGTGCCATCTTCTATAAATACTAATCCAGATCCTTCCACAAAACCAGAGGAATCGGCCAGAGTGAATGATGAAACTGGAGTTCCTGTGGTAGTCGCCACAGTGGATGAAACAAGTGTCCCTTTGTCATGAGTGAGTCCGACGGGGTTATTCACTGCGATGGTGCTGTTAATTCCATCCTCGCCAGCCCTCATACTACTGATACATATCACTCCGTCACCGTCATCGCTATTTGCTGTAGCTAGATATTCGTTGGATACATTTAGGTCTTTGCCGTTTTGTGTCAGCGTTCCTATTTGTATCGCGGCCTTGCTAGTATCTGGGTCTTCATTTATCAAGCCCGCTATTTCATCGGCCACAGACTTAGCTCCGAAATCATGAATCCACTTAGAGGTGGATGTATCTCCACTGGCGCAGCCTTGTAGAGTAGCTGCATGAGCTACGTTTGGGCATAGGAATATTTTACTAGAGCTGGATATACTACCCATGTCTGAAACCTTTAACTTGATTCGACCAGAAGCTAGCTCCCGATAGTAATCACCCTGCCATACCCCCATTCTCAATATCTGTCGAATATTTCTATGGTTGAGATACACAGCACCCACATAGTCAGTGTAGTATCTTCTTCTGTACGGCTTGAATGTCGTGAAGTTTTTGTATTCATCGACCACTATTCTAGGCCTCCATGCGCTTCTCGTAACCTGATCGATGTAATCCTGTTTCTTCTTAATTAGATTCTCAACATTGGCCTTGGTTATTCCCCTTTGCTTACTGTTACTAAGTATAGCCGAGGGTTGGACAAACCCATTATTGTCCTTACTAAACGTATTACCATCATTTGGTGCTATCAACCATATTGCCCCGCTGGACCCAACCGATTGAACGCTTCCAATTACATACGTAGCACCAAGAGCATTTACATCATCATAAACAGTTACGGTATCTCCTGCTCCTACACCCCATCTCCTGTAATCGGCACCTGCGATTGGAATCCTTATGTTGCTACTACTGACGCTAGTCGAATCTACAAGAGCTATTGGCTCAGTTTCGGGCAATTGTAAAAATTGCACAACTTTGTCAACAGTAGTATAGACAAGATCGTCAGGATAGAGGGGCTGACTGGGTCTATGCCCCGGATTGAATGTTCTTGGCATTCTTCATTCTCCTCCGTCCCCTCATATATATTCTGTGCTATAACCGGCTTCCATAGCTCTTCGGCGGAGCTTACAACGGTTAGCAGGTTGATTTGGCATCCCCTTTCCTTGGCATGGCTGCCCTCCAGCTGCGAAACAAAGAGGACAAGGGCTAGCCTTTACTATTTCTTCCCAACCGTCTTCAAACGCATCACTCATGAATAACTCCCCATGTTGTAGTCCATTTTACCGCCGCAACCCGCACAGGCCGGGGTCCAACAAAAATGAAGTAGTCCGCACTCTGTGCATCTAGTTCCAGACCCTATATTCTGAATATCAAATCTCTGGCGTCCCCTCATAGGAACACGGACAGTGTGTGAGTTCTTAGCCATATTCTCTTTACTGAATGGAGACTCGTCAGTCCTGACCTGACCAGTGCTAAGTTCAGCTAGACGCTTGCCCCTTCTTTTCTCAATCTCCAATACCTCTTGGAGATTAATTTCACCTACTTGGAGTCCCATCGGGTATCACCCCGATTACGCTCTTCCGCCTGTTACTGTGATGAAGGTCACTACTGTTGCGAGGTCAGTAGCGTTAGCTACCTGATCTAAAGCCGCACCATCTGCGCCTGCTTCATAGGCTAGTACCTTTGCATTGGTTCTATCGTACTGGAAGACGTATCCTCCACTCACTTCAATTCCTACAGTTTCTATGTTCGCCACATATGCAGTGAGGTCAAGTGCCTCTCCGCCGGTAGGGTAGCTATCATCAAATGTAATTTTTAAGGCAACCGTCAAACGATTGCCAGTCACGTTCGTTCTTCCAAGTTGCTCGACTGTTAAGGCCATACAGAACTGTTGACGGGACAATCCTATTTAACAGTGGCTTCAAAAAAAGCCTCATTCATAGATGAAGACCAATCTTGCAGTGCCACCGGTGAAAGCTCCAGCAGTGGTTGCTAATGTGATTGTCAAAGCTCCACAGACCAACCCTGACCATGGTGCCGGCTCGTCAATGACAACTCCGCCGGTCTTTGAACTTGCAGGAGCGGTTACTGTGAAATGAAGTCCAGTGGTAGCTCCAGCATCGGCGTTCATGTTTCCTCCTTCCGAAGTCTGGAAGTTTAGCGGTGTATTGCTAGCTGTCCTATAGTCAAGGAATGATACAGTATCACAATAAGGATATTCGGTGCCACCTGCATCTTCAATGTCCATGGTCAGCTGTAATGTTCCGCTTGTAGCCGTCACTGATCCATTAGATGTGATTCTGCTTGGGTCAAGAACGACGCGAGATATCTTGCCATTGAGTTGGATAGTCTGAGAGACTGTAGCCGCAGCTGGCATATCTATCTCGACAAATTCCCTATTGACACGGGTTTTACTCCCATATCTGCCGTCACCGTCAAAGATTGACGTAGGATTGTCGGTCATTCACCGCCCTCCGCAAGATATTGACGGGCCTTACCTGTAAGTGATGCCTTTGTATCAGTGTTGATAGTGGCTATGCCTCTACTTGAACACCAATTCTGCATCTGCGCCCTAGTCATACCTGCGGAGAACCCTACTCCCATTAGCATTTCATCAGTTACATCGGAAGCGGCCAAGGTAGCTTCTTCTGGCTCTGCTGTGACTACTTGAGTCTCAGGTAATATGTCCTCACTCGTGACGACTTCAGGCTCTGGTTCAGGCTCTGGCTCAGGTTCTGGCTCTGGCTCTGGCTCAGGTTCCGGTTCCGCTTCTACTACGGGTTCGGGTTCTGCGGCTGCCTCAAGAGCAGCTATTGCAGCTTTTCCTTGATCCTCTGCCTTTGTGTCAATGACTTCCCACATGGTTCCGCCATTGGCTATTGCTGGGATTATGTATTGTTCGATCCACCAATCGGGAACATCGTCGCGCTCCCTTCCTCGTCCGAAGCCATACTTCACGCCTTTTATGGCGAATTCTGTGTATGCCCTCGCCCCCACATACTTCAAGGTCAAAGCCATTTGGCTCACCTATGAGTACAACAGTGTCAATCGCATTGTGTCGGTGTTAGTTCCAGACGGGGATGTGAAGAGCACTGTTGCACCAGATGTTCTGATGTCAGCAGGAATCTCAAATCCGCCTGAGTTGTTGTGAAGTCCGAGCACTGCGTGAGCGGTTGTTCCTACTACGCCAGTTATTCCGGTGTCCGTCAGATCAAAAGTGGTAGCGGAGGATGCACTGGTAATGACCAAATCTACAATCATTATCTTGACGCCTTCTGCGGCATCTCCAGCAGATACACCTGCTATTCCATTCAACCATGCGGTTGAGCTCTCAATCGTTCCCATCCATAGTCCAGTATCTAGGACTACGGAGCAGCTTGCTTCTGTCAAATTTACGTTTGCCATATTTATTCACCTCTTTATTCTCCACCATAGTCTCCAATCAGGCACTCAAGTCCCTTATCTTCCCGTGGGCTCCGTAGAACAGTTGCCATAGGTCTCCCATTGTGTGGAACATTCCCATCTGGCCAAGCCTGTTGATTCCGAATGGATCGCCAGTCTCTATACCAGACTCGTGGTAAAGTGTTGGTTTTGCTGTGCAGAAGTACATGTAGTCAGTGTCCATGTAGTAAAGTCGGCTTAGTCCACCGCCGTCTTCGATTACATCCTTAGAAGGAATTAGTGGTACGCCGTTGTAGGTAGCTACTATGAAACCGGCTTCCATACCGGGTACACCTGTTACTCCGTTGACTCCGGGTACTACTCTCTTCATCTCTGTGAACCTCTGCTGAGGTTGTAGGAGCTGCTGGATCTTCTCCAGAGTGTCGTAGCCTGTTAGGATAACCTTTGGCTGTCCACCTCTCTCCCAGATGCTTCGGAACATACCGTCAAGGATGTTGAGAGTTAGTGCTCTCTCGGTCCCTGAGCTTCCTGCATCGACGTTTGCATCATACCACTGTTGCGAGCTTCCATCGTCTGCTCTGTCGATGTTGTACTGCTTGTGGTCTCCAGCGGAAATGTCGCTGAAGCTTGTAGTCTCGATGTTTGTAGCAGAGATACACCTGTCGATTGACTCGAAGTTGTTCAGTGTTGTCTCTCTGTTACCCACGTCGTCAAGAAGCATTTTGTTGATCATCTCAGCGTGATGCTTAGCCATCTCCATCTTCATGACAGCTCTTGCATCTCCAAGACCATCATCCTTGTCAGCAAGGAACATTGCAGTCTCGCTCAGATCAAATGTGTGAGCTACAGTTCTTGGCTTATCGCTAACAGCAGCGAAGGTAGGCTTGCTGGTGTCAGGTAGTGTTCCGTTCTCAGGTAGTCCGCCACTGATGGTATCTGATGGCTTTGCAGTGACGACCCTCCATCCTGACTTCTCCCATGGCTTCTTTGGTAGTATTGAGAAGGCGTTGAACTCTTGATTGAGCTGTGACCATACCTTCCTTCCAAAGATAGCTTGGTAAGTTCCTGTGGTCGAGCTCATTAGTGGAGAGTCTGCCTTTAGCAAGTCAGTGCCACTGTACGCCCATGCGTTCTGTCCCGCACCTGCACCGTAGTACATGCGCTCCATGTCTTCTATTGTTCTGATGTATCCTCTTGATCCACTCATTTTTTCACCTCGTGTTTTAACTCAAGACGATTACTCGCCTCGGACGGCCCTCCTTGCCAGTTCTTCGACGGCCCTCCAGCCTTCTAGGTCATTGCCCATTGCGGCAAATTCCTCATGGGAAGGGACACGAATGTCAGTTGTTGGGGTTGCATCGGATTTTGCGATATCTGTTGCGCCAGCACGTAGGGTCTGAATTTCAGCACTTAGAGCTGCGATTTGTGAGGAGTAGTCCTGAGACTTTCTCATCTCTTCAGCCCTTGCTGTTTCAGCAGAGTATCTCTCTTCCCACTGTGCCTTGACCAGAGTCTTGAGCGCTTCCTCGTCTTTCATAGTTGCATATGCCCTGTAGCCTCTCTCTAGGCCTTCTGGCGTAACATCTCCAGCCTTGATGACATAGTTGTTACCTGATGCCTCGTTGTAAGCCATGTTGTCTACACCGGGCTGCTTGATGACGTACTGATTGCCACCGGGAGCTGGTAGAGCTGGTTTTGCGGTCTCGGTTGCGTCCTCGCCGCTGCCGATTTCATCGCCCTGTCCTCTGTGAGAGTAGCCACCGTCTCCGTATCCGGGCAGATATGCCTTCTCAAGACCGAAGTGCCCACGTAGTTTGTCAAGATCAATTCCCTGCTCGTGTGCAAACTTCTCAAGAGTATCGATGTAAGCCACTGCGGAGTCTTCGGATTTCTGTGGGTCCTCATCCTCTTTCATCTCTTTCATCTCCTTTTCCTCGGAGTACATCTTGTCTTCTTTCTTTCCTTTGGCGACATCTTCATCCATGTGCTTCAACACACGGGAGAGTCCGTCCCTTATTTCGTTCAATGCTTCGCTTTCTGTCATTTTTTCCACTTCCGTTTCATCCATTTTCAAAATTGTATATCGAGCTTCGGGGTTAATCCCTTTCTTGCACAGAGTAACCTCGTGTAGCTCTAGCTCGGTAATCTCACGGTGGTTGCCATGCTCAGGGGTATGCTTGCTTACCCTAAACAGTGCCTGTCCACCTATGGAGAAAGCTCGGAGGTCTCCGTCACGGATTTGCTTCTGCACCTCTCTCGCTTTCTGTATGTCGCTGCGTATCTTGCATACGACGAATAGGCCGTGGTCATCCACTTCGGATTTCCACAATCGGCCTTGTGAATCAGTGTGGTCGGCTACAACCTCTCCAACCTGAATACCGCTATGAGCTAGCTGTACGTTTCTGAACGCTTTGTTGCCCATGAATTTATCAAATGCCTTACCTAGAGCATCTGAAGGAATCCTGTCACCCTGCTTGTCCACCATATCCACACTGGCGTATCCTGCGATATAGAGATCCCCATTCTTCGTTTCCGACTTCATGATGAAATCAGAACCTACCGCACTCCATCTTAGGGAGGGTTGTAGTGTAGCCTCTGCGGACATTGTAGGGGCATCGTTATTCAATCGTATATGAATGATAGGATGTTAGTCCTGACAGGACTATCAGGTTATAGAATCCGTGCGAACGCTAGGCTGAGGCTCTGTTGCCGATTTTTTTTTCTTGGGTGGAACACGCATAATCGCTTCTTCTTCGCTAATTTCAATTTCGGGTTTTTCTATATCTTCAGATATGATATTCAACTGTGCTATATCCTCTTCTTCCCTTTCGTCGTCCTTACCTTGCCTTGGGTCTCCGAAAGTTGTATTGATTTCTTCGTTGATCTCTGTTGGGCCCATAGGTGCTGTGATATCTGCTTGCATACCTGACCACGCACCTCCATCGGCAGAAGCTGCATTCATTCTAGGATACTTGAATTTCTTAATCGGAGTATCTACAATGTCGTCATCAATAGCTTCATTGAGTGTGAATTTACCATCCTCGGTTCTTTCTATGCCATATTCTCCCCCGAACCTGAGAAGATGGTCATGTTTCAAACCTTTCACCTTTTCACACAACTCATCAGAGGTCAAAGATTCATCACCGACTTCTATGGCCGAAACCGCCCGTCTCATCATATGCTCTATATCGTCACTTTCTTCGTCATTGACAGCAGGTGCTTTTTTGAGTCTCCTCTTTTTCTTTTTTCGAGTAACAGAATGAACTGGGTTATATGTCCCTGCATCTGTAGACATTACGGTGCCTGACCCTCCAGAGGCGGGAGCTGCGCCTCCGCCCCCCGCTTCCTTTAGAAGAAATGCCACAGGGGGTATCCATAGGTCTTGTTGTGATATCGCTTGTTTTACCAAATATGATAGTCCCTCGTAACCGTCAATATATGTCCCTTCATCATCCATACCCAAATCAACTTTTACGACGGATACTATTTCTGGATACTCCAAATATAGTTGAGACCCGTTTATTGTTATCTCAGGAAGAGGAGGATATACTTTTGATTTTGATATTTCATCATTAGCGAATAAAATCCATTTTGGGTGTAGCTCTTTGTCTTTGATAAATGTCGAAGATGCATCTCTAACTAGAAATTCACCCTTGTCAAAAGCGGCTATGGCTTTAACCAGCCCATCGTGATCCGAAAACGAACAATTCGACGGAGCAGGAAAGTGCACATTATCTGTAGAATGGTACAATGTCTTTAGAACATTAATTCTATCCTCTAAAGGTTCAAAAGATAAATCGGTCCCCTTATGGACTAACAAATCCACCACACTCAATTTGTCGCCGTCAAGGTAAGCGTCCAAAGTAAAATTGCCTTTCATCTCCTTGAGGTCTTTACTAATTCCCTTCGGCATGCTTGGCTCTAATCTCTTCCCCTCCTTTTTGATTAGCTTACGATCTCCTTCTGGTTTCTTCTGAACTACCCAGCTTCCACTAAATCCCTTCATCGTTTCTAAATCATCCAAGTCCTTGACAATATGTGCGGGCTTAATGAGGTCTTTACCAAACACTCCAGTCAACTCATAATCATCGGCTTTGTGTAAATCGGTCAATAAAGCTGGAAATCCTCTTGCCCCTCTCTCCAATAGATTGATTTCTTTCTGTTTGCTTCTTATTGCTTTGATATGGAAAGCCGGGTCTACGGCCCTAATGTGTTCCTCGTGTGCCGTTCTTTGCATGATGTTGAAGGGTTGTTCAGTGACATTAAACTCTATGTCCCCTGTGTCCGAGTCATATTTCCAAGTCAAAGTTGCTGGCATTAGATGCCCCCAAGCATCTGTATTGCCTGAGTTGAAGATGGGAGGCACAACGGCTCTAGCGGTCGGGGAGAGTGGCTCAAAGTACCCATTACTAGCGATTAATTTCATAGTGGTTGTATCTGGCAGAGGCATTTCTGTGAATTTTGCTGTATCTCCGTTTCTCATTAAACGGTAGTTTACAGCAGCTAGAAGCTGTTGAATGTTACCTCTTGCGATAGTATTTCCTTCAACATTCATAAATTGTTTAGTATCGTCTTCTGATTTACTTCTAAGAACCTCAATTCCAAATTTTTCCATGACTTCATTGGCCATTCTTTTTGCTTCAAATGTCATCGTATTACTTGCGTACCTATTCAGTTGATTGTGAAGATCGTGAAACTCGGGGTTTGAATTGGGATGTTCTTCCCCAATGAACGGTGCCAACGCAGCACCGTGCTCACCAACATTCATCATAGCCCTTCCAAATGGACTCATTGTGTATGCGGTGTGTGGTATCATCATAACTGAGCCTTGACCCTCTATTTCCGATGGATGTAAATGATGATGATGTGCTGACCCCCCACTCCAATTAGCCCTCTTTCTCTCAAAATCTAAATTCATCTGTGAATCGGACGAAAGAATGTCTGCGTATTGTTGGCCGTTAGGCGAATTAGATGCGCCGGGATAATGTGACCCTGCAATCATATGTTTGCCTATAATTGGAAGTGCGTCCATTAACAGGTTACTTAGCCAAGAGCCTGTAAATATCTTTGAGTAAGATTGCATGAAAACTTGTTTGAGTGAGTTAAGGTCTCTGCCAACACCTCCCCAATATTGGTATGGCTCCCACCAATGATAATTGTGGTTCTTCTCCCCCGCTTCAGTCCACGGAGAGCTGTGATAGCGGTCGGGAGAGTTGGGCATATCAGGTTGTGTAGGGCCGGATTTGTCAGCTGGTCTTGACCACCATGCTTTGAGAGGAGTGGCTCTGTCTCTCCAATTTCTAAGTAGTCTATCAAATGTTATGCCACCTTTCTCTTGCATCTTATTGATCACGGTTCTAGCTTCGGGTGAATTCGGTTCTGAAGACATTGATAATTCGGAAAGCAACCCCATTATGACCTCCCTTTGCTCGCCAGTTTGATATTCAAGACCAAATAAGTATGATAGCAAGCCATAATCACCCGACAACTCCTCCTTCTTTTGTTGCATATAGCCCTCATCGGTTAGCTCACGGTATCTGTTTCTATCAACCGAGTATAGATCAAACATGCTTTCAGTGGGGTCGCCATAATTGTCTAAAACGGCCATCAAATCAGGCCTTATTCTTCTCTCCATTTCTCTGTGAGTCTTCATTGGTTCGCCTATGAATTTCAAAACTATATCCACATACGCAGGGTCTCCATGAGCACCTCCATGAAGAAGGGGGCAGCTGTTGGACTCAAAATCAAATGGTTGATGCTTTCCGAACTTATTGTCCATTTCTGCCTCTGGCCAGTCACCGGAATAACTCGTGGATATTTTCGTATGCCCCGCGAGAAAGGCTTGCATGTCCGATGGCATAACCATCTTGGAAGGCGGCATTGGTTTATCTAAATCCCTCATGGAATAAGCAGGGGGGTCGATTGCCACGGCTACAGTGGCAGTGTCAAAACTTGTAGCTTCGACCTCTTCTAGCTTAGATAGGTATGATTCAAGATCATAATCTTGACCAGTGAGAGACGATAGCAGAACGTCTGTTCTCTGTCTGATTATTTCTTCTGACATTTACTCACCTCACAGGCGAGCAAAGACTTCTTCCGTAAGGCTCGCAATTTCTTCAATTATTCCCAAACTGCCGGGATATGCCTTTCTCAGAGATGCAAGAGCGTCTTCGGCACTATCTAAGTTATCTGTGACTCCACCAGCATAATTCAGATGCATATGAAGAGATGAAGCATTCGTGTCGTACCCAGTCTGAGCTACAGATGGCATCTTAGCCACTTCACTGACAATGGATTTACTCGGACCGTCATTCATAGCCGGTAGTCTGTGATTAGTCGAATACACAGTGGCTCTAGTTCCAGATGGTTGTTCTAGTAATTGAGGAACGCCATTCTCAACGGTGGTTTCTTGCTCGTACTTGACAATAATGCCCTTTTCTCTTAAAAACGCAGTTGTTGCGTCTTCTTTCTTCACCTTCTTGTCGCCCTTCGTAGCTCCAGCTATCTTGTCTGCGAATGTGATTTTATCATGAGGTGGTGCCAAAGCTGCGAAGTCCTTGTTTCTACCTTTTGCCTTTGGAAGCTTAGGTGGCTTCCCCATGCCTCTGTCTGACTTGTACCCGTCTTCAGATTTTTTGGTGTCTTTGCGACAAGATTCACAACCCTCACAAGGGTCTGCCTTGCAGTGCATACCATACTTTGCTTTCACAACGTCCTCAAGTTGTTTAACTATGGTTAGCAATTGTCCCTCTGGCGTTTCTTTCATTGGATTGACGTATCTTAGACTCATACTCTTGTAGCCTCCTCTGCATCGATCCACTCTTGTAATTCGTCATATCTGGACTTGGACTTTTGAAAGACCTCTCCCGTACCCTCAAATGGGCCACCGAAAGAAGTCGCATCATCCACTCCTGCTCTATTCAATGGATCGAATGTCTCATCGGCATGAGGAGTGGTCATCTTCATCCACCCCGCCTTTCTCATCATAGTCTCAGGGTCAGACACCGCTTTTCTAAGTTCATAATTCTCGCCCTCGACGAAAGCCAATCTCTCATTGAGAGTCTTTAGCTCGGAAACTATTTGCTTCATTATCTCAAGCTCTTGATTTTCATCGGACATCACATTCCACCTCTCATCATGCCGTCTAATGCTCCCATGCCCTGCATACCCATTGGAGTCACTGGCGGCATAGCAGCGGTCATGTTTGGTGTGCCAACCGGTGCATCGTAGTTCATCAGTGTTCTAACTTCTGGGTCTTCCATAAGAAGAGAAACGGACCTTTGTGTGGTTAGCCCCTGTGCCCTAAGCTGCTCCACTGCATTTGTCATAGTAGCTAAGGAGTCAGTGCTCATGCCATTTTGTTGAAGTATGGCTATGATAGCGGGCCAAGAGCCCAAATGTGCCATCATTTCGCCCAATTGACTGGAAAGAGTATCCAAAAACTGCTTTGAATTTGTTTGTGGTGGCTGAGGAGGAGTCTGTGCAGTTGGAATGTTGGATAGTGCTGAACCGGCAGCAGTTGCAGGATCAGCTACATTCATTGCTCCTTGCGGGTCTTGCTTGAGAAGCATGGAGTCCCTAATCTCTAATGACTTCATTCGGTCAGCGATAGTGCCTCGATTAGAAGAGAATCCAGCCATAGTTATACCTCAATACACTGTGTGTGGTCGATAGAGCTTACTGGTTCTACCTGCTCTAACCACACCAAGAGCTGAGGCTTCCTCTCCACCGGAGAATGACTTATCGGTATTCGATGGGTTGAATTGAACACCTTTTTGAAATACTGATGGATCATGAGCAATAGCTTTGTTGAGTGAATCATACAAACTCAAATCCTCTCTCAGCAACGCCATCGCGTTAGTTGCTGCGTCAAGATGCTTCTCTACAGCTAGACGGTCTTCAGTTTCAATAGCCTTTGTTAGTGCCTCTAACGCGGCCGTAGCTCTACGAGCCATTGGGTCCATTTTTTTTAGGTCAAACAGTGAGTCGCTCATGCCTATCGTTACTTCCACACATGACAATCGTATTCAAGACTTCTGCTTAGGGTCGCCCCTCTCACCTACTAATTTCAACCTTCTAAGAGTGTTGTCAACTAGCTTCATAGCTTTGGGCTTATCCGTGTTTTTATCGCCTTTGGAGCTTGTAGGAGAACCCTCATTTCGTATAACTCGCTCATTTCTCTGAGTATGACCCTGTCTACGCAGGGGCCGGAGTTGAGAGCCTTTGACCCCTACCATGGCAGACCTATCAGGGACACTTCCATGAATCGGGTCTCTTACATCTCTTTTCACAAGCTCCCAAGCCAAGTCGAAGGCACTCATCTGTCACCCTCCAATTTCTTTTGAGCTTCTCTGATTAGCTCTTTTGATTTTCCTCGTGCTTCCTCTAATTTAGGATGGAATTTCAAAATAACCTTTCTACCATCCTTTTTGATTGATTTGCCGTCAACAATAACCTCGACGGGGAATACCTCAAACTTGTCATACCAATATGCTACCTCATATCCGCCGTCTTTCAACAACTCAACAAGGACTCCTCTCTTGTAGTCCTTATCCTCTGCTTGAAGAACTTTCATTTCACCTCTTGGTAGGGTGAAATCAACGCCTTTCATTTTCTTGAACTTACCACCCTTTGACTTAGCGTGATCCGCCTTTACAACGTCCCATGCTTGGTCAAATAAGGTCATTAGCAATTCCACCTTCTACGAGCTGCCTTGCCTCGTGGCCCTTTCCAACTTCTGCTCCGGGCACAGAATGACTTTCTTCTAGCCGCTCTCTTGCCTTTTGGATTCTTTTCAGTCACCGGAGCTTTGAGCTTTGACCCAGTAGCTCTGTTGTATTTGGCCCTACCTTTGGCGGTCAGGCCACCTCCTTCCTTGACAGATTGCTTCTCACCCCTGCCTACAGACAGGCTTGGGCCAGCTTTGAGTAAAACAGCTTTGACCAGAGATTGACAGGTATCGCACTCACAAACGGATTTAACCATAGTTGGCTTTCCTCCTACACCCTGTGGCTTACTTCTTTTTCTCTTTGTAGCAGCTTTCTTTTCCTTAGCACTCATTGATCCTGCTGTTTTCGGAGTCTTAGAGCTGACCTTCTTTGACGGACGGCATTTCGGATAGCCCCTGCTCGACTTGTCAGCATCATCCCTGCCGCACGGCGGGTGTTTGCCATCCTTGTCTTTGCGTGAGACATCCACCCACTTCTCCTTGAACCAGTCTCGGAGGTCTTTTCTGAGCTCGTCTTCGCCCCATTGTCTGAACTGGACATTCATTTCTTCCCCTTCTTTGACTTCTTCTTCCAGCCCCCGCCTTTGGACTTATACCACTTAGATGCCCAAGCGTTAGCATAAGCTGAGGGATATACATCGAATTTAGAACGAGCCTTTGACTTGGCCTGTGACCATAGGCTTGGATTGGTCGGGGCGTTGTCGCCTTTCGCTATGCCCCATGCAAACTCAAAAGCGTCCGAGCTTGCGTTTTTTTGCTGAAACTTGTCAGAAAAACCTTTGTCTCCTGTTTCTGCTTTAGGTCTGGGGAGGTAATCTTCAGGATTTTTTGGCTTCTCATCGGGCCTTGGATTTCTCATATCATCAGGAATTTTCTTTCCTGATTTTTTGTCTGGCTTATACGGCCCGTAGTCGTCTGCCATGTCACTCATCACCCGGCCAATCGTTTTTGTCTATTTCGTCTGACTTTTGGACGGGAGCACCCCCGCCCTGTTGAGCTGCTGCTTCAGCTGCTGCTTGTTCAGCCTGCATCTCCTCTGGCGATGGCTCTGCGAAGTCAAACTTGAGGTAAGCGTCATCTATGTCGTCCCTGAGCTTGGCCTTGTATCCTGCCTGCTTCATCTGCATCATGTTGCGGATAGCCATCTCGTCTCTCCTCATCTGCATGATTTCATCTTCTTCCTCATGAGGTGTCAGAGATATCTTCCACTCATCTATCCCGAAAGCTTCCATTAATGCAGGGAAGACAAGCCTATCATAAACGGACTGTGAATATGAAACAGACCTGTTGCTGACTACGATCTGCATACCTTCGTTATTCAATCCGCCTCCTGTCACGTCATTCATAAATACGTTAGAAACACCATAGAAAGCAGAGATTCGTTGCCTTATGTCGTCCTTTATGGGGATATACTGTAGCTCTTCCAATGTATCCATCATCCTAACATACTCAAGGCCACCGCGTCCTGATTCTGTTTCAACCCCTATGGTCGGTATGTAATTCGGGTCTCTCTCAAGATGTTCCTGAATGTTACGTGCGGTTCGCTCTACGGTCTCCATATTGGATGACTTGATTACCATAACTCCTCTTGGCATTCTCTTTTTCTGATATGCCGAATAAACATAGTTATCCATGGCGATAAGAGTATTGACCTGCCTCCACATGGTAGCTACAGGACTTCGTCCATACAGCTTGGAAGGAGACCACTTGCTGATGTGTATGACCTCGCCTTCAGTATATACTTGTCCAGAGCCAACACCGGCTAAATTCATGTAATGAATTGGAACCACTCTCATACCGGTAACTGGGCACTTTGCCTCTGAATCGGATGTCCTGAAAGACCGGTCAACTAAGCTAGTGTACTGAGACCCCCCGCGAACACCCCTTTTGTCGGACACTATTCTCATGAATATAGGATCAGCTCTTGTTATCTCTTTCACTCTGTAAAAGGCGGGCTTTCTGGTTTTAGGGTCTACAAAGTATTCCTTAGTGACTATGATATATGCATCGTCTACTATGTTCAAGTCCATCTCTATTTCCTTTAGAACGTCAATAAATGTCTGTCCCATACTGTTTTTTGTGGTGAACACTGAGTTTGCATATTCCAGTTGTGACCGATCTGCCTTGCGTACTTCTCCACCGTCTTCAGGGTCAGTCTCATACTCCTGATTATATTCTTTATCGGAAGTCACGCCTTTCACCACAAATTTAGGCTTCCAGCCCCAACCCTTCCTGAACGTCTCTACTGTGAGGTGATTTAGTATGGAACGAAGCACCATGCACTCATATGCAGCCGCGTATAATGCCGGTATCGTAATTCCCTGTAAAAGAGGCGGTTCTTGTACGCCGGACGTGAACAAAGGCATGGTTGGAGTAGGGGTCGTGTGTCTCTCCATGTCCATTCCAACGGCAGAGAACAGACGGTCCATTCTTTGTTTGTCCAATGCCATCAGAGCACACTCTCCCTCAATTTATCAAATGCGTCCACGCCTATATTCTTAGACTTTAAGAATGCGACTTGTTCTTTCTTTTTTAGAGATTCATAAGTCAAAACTGTCATGGCGTCATCATCTCCGTCCAACGCCCTCTTTAACAGAGATATGTCTGTTTTTGGTTCATCAATAAATGAGTATGAAAGGTCGAACGCTTTTCTTATTCCTTCTTCACCATTTATACATAGTCCAGAGCTAGCGGCCTTAACAACATCAATGCCGAGCTCATGATTCAACGCCGTTGCATACCATGGAGCAGTAGGGGCTGAGAAATTGAGTTCCAAACGTGGATTATAACGACTATCATACTTCACATCTGCATTGTTTTCAATCAAACCGGCTATAAACCTACCAGCGTCCTTGAGGATCACATCTCTCCGTTTAACATCATAGAACAATCCCCTGCCCACAGACTTACTCACCTCTCCCACGGATATTATGTCAAATAGGAAGCCGTGCGATTTGATTAAAGAGGATATTTCGGCAGGGCTAGCAGCCACTCCATTGAACTTGAGAGTCTGCGCGTTCAATGCACCTCTGTCCAAAAGAAGGTCCGCACACTGTTTGAGTATGCTTCTCTCTCTCATTGAGAGCCTTATGTCTGCATCAATAACTTCTCTCCAACTCTCGTATGATTTAGTCTGAGATGCAACGTCCTTAGCGTCCGACCACATTTTAACAAATCTTCTAAATGGTATGCCAAGTCTGTCCGAGTATCGATTTAGGTTATCATAGTCTACGTCCGTGAGTGGTAAGGTCTTTACTAAATCGGGTGAGACACCGGGAAACGATGCAAGAATCGCCTGTTTCTCCTGTACTAATAATGGGTACAATGCATCTAATGCGGTCATTTCATTTTTGAGAATAAGGAGAGATGCCATTTCTGATCCTGTCATACCAAAGTTGTTTACAAACCAATTCTTGTCAATTGATAGTTTTATCTCGTTTGGGTCTTGAAGTAATCCTGTTTTACTTGGAGCGTTTACCTCGGTCCCTGCTTGGTCCGTTTCTGGACTATCACTTTCGGGATTATCCATACCACGGACTCCAACACCCTGCCCCTGCTCAGTTTTTTGTTGCGTTTTCTTATCGGTCTCAGCTCTTGCAGATGCCTCTTGTTCAGCCGTTTGAAGCTCTTGAGTAGCAGTTTCTACTTCTCTTTCCTTGGCCGATAGTTTATTCTTCGCGGCCTCTATCATAGCATCAGCCACCTTGCCTCCAGCATATCCAGCAACAGCAGCAGCCGCAGGATTCTTTCTAATGTCGAGTGCATCACTTAAGCTCTCGACGCCTGTTATACCATCAATATACCGCCTCTCAAGCATCGGCCCACCCCAATCTGTTACGCCATGTCGCCCCGTCAAGGATCACAATGTTCTCTCTGTATTCCTTTGTGGCTTGCACTGCAAGTGCTAGAGCTATGACCATGTCATCGTGAGCACCCAGACTTTCCATCTTGCCATTCTCTAACATCGTGAAATACGATAGCTCGGTGAGAAGGGCATTCATATGCCTTCTAGTAGCTCCCTCATCTTTGTATGGAATCAATAAGTGCCTTTGCTCAAAGTGTAGTTGTAAGGTGTGTATGAGTGCTTCCTTCTTCATTCTACTCATATTGAAGGGTTTGATAGGTAAATCACTAATTTCTTGTAAGACTTGATTGAATGCCATGGCAAAGTTATTCGTTTCAAGCTCTATAATTACCGGATTGAACCTAGCATTGAGCTCAATTATTTTTTCAATTTGTTGATTGAAGTCCATGTTCTTTTCGTGATGTGTGTGGACAACACGCTTGTGTCTGTTCTCGTCCATGCCAATTACCATCATACAAGTATAATCAGCTCTACGGTCTGCACTGATAGCTGGGTCCCAACCTATGTAATAATTCAGACTTTCATCTGGGTCGGGATAATACGATAATGAGAGTGTATCATCTTTGACCCTGTCTAAAACCTCTTCAGGGAATAAGCTAGACTCACTAGCTATTGGTTTACACAGGTACTCTCTGGTAAAAGCAATCGATGTCATTTCGCCCTTCCTAGCATTCAATGCTTCCAAATTCCATCTCTCTGGCCACAATGGTTCTCCGGTAGCCTCATTGATCGCAGGATACTCCCCAACTGCATACCCATCAAGACTCTTTAGCTCAGAATAGAGGTCGGTGTATGAGAATGGGGTACCTACTATGCAAAGCTGTGCAGTGTGGTGAAGAACAGGTAGAAGAGCTGTATAGAACCATGTGGCTATAGCTTTGAGCTGGGTCTGAGCTTCGCTTGACAGTATATCGTCAAGAACCACTATGTCAGGGTGAGCACCACGAACAGCCTTACCGACAGACATAGCTCTGATCGATGACTTGTTAGTCATCTTGAATAGCTGCTTTGCCCAACCTCTCTTCGGCTTCAGATGAGCCAGAGCTGGAGTTGTCATGATGAGTTCATCCATCTTGGCCATGTGGTCTATGGATTGATGCTGACTGTGGCTGAAGAAGAGAACCTCTGTATTGGGAGTGTATGCCATTCTCCACAACAGGTAGCACCTGAAGAAGACCGATTTGCCGTGGTCACGACTGGCTATGACGCATATCTTGCTGTTGTTCTGTGCCATCTCATACCATTCTTTGTGAAAGTCTGCTAATTGAAAGCCGCATATATCCTCGAAAAAGAACCTGAAATCACGCCTGCCCATGTCGAAATCGACTTTGCTGGTAAGCTTCTGGACTGCTTCACTCATCCATCTTCCACCCCTTTGGTAGCAATCTCATGTCATCCACGGGCGCGGACTCACCTTGTGTGAATACCGATGACGGTAGCAGACTAACGTCATCTCCTGACCTAGTATCAAAACCGGCATGTTTCAAAGCATCTTCTGGTTCTTCCCCTTTGATGAGGTCCGTATCGATTTGAAAGGTCGGAGTATCATCATATGTCACCTCCGGGGGCTTTTGGTCTGTCAGAGCGAATGCGTTTTGATTGAAGAACGGATTTGCGAATGGGTCTTTCACGATTGACCATATATCTGAGCTGATATCAGCAGAAGCCTTGCCAAATAGCTCCTCATACTTTTCTGCCACGGCAGGAAAGTAGTCTTCTAAGTCTCCCATGCTATTGTAGAGGTGCTTTCTCGCCTGTTCGTCCCCTTCTTCTGCCATATTCATTATTTCATTGACAACATTGGGGTCAGTGGATGACATGATGTTTGGCAGCTTCGGGGGGGTCTTAGCTGCTAGATCCAAACCTACCTTCAAGTCCTCTCTAAGCCCTTTTACGTCTCTACCAAACTTATTGGCCATAAATTTTAGATTTTCTGGTGTCAGGAGGTTTTTCGCGTATTTCTTAGCTTCCTCATTACCGCTACGAACCATGTCCATCAATCCGTTATAAGCACCTTCCATATCATTAACGGCAATCGAATTTCCACTGGCATCACTATCTTGAGTCAACATGTAGTACATGTTTGCCAAAGTATCAGATGGATCTACAGGCGGGTCTTCATTTGGAATAACAAAACTTTCCCCTACCTCTGCTCTTTCTTTGACAGGTGGTTCAGGCTTTTCGACCTGCCCTAGTTCCTCTGGTGTGGCCATGACCGTTTCTCCAACCGACTCCTCCCTTATCTCAGGCTCCAGTTCCAACTCATCGGCTGGCATTGCTAGAGTGTCTTCTCTAGTTTGTTCCTCATCTGCGAGCTGTGCTTCAAGTCTGGCGATTTCCGCATATCTCCTTTGATTGCGCTCATCCTTGGCTCTGGCCTCTTCTTCTATCATCTGCCGCCTTGCACCCATAACAACCCCAGCGGGGTCG
>Ga0209645_1000420_pt1 | contig 21938 bp, 9 predicted proteins | sample ETNvirenome_6_30_FD_184070 | JGI IMG/M metagenome (GOLD analysis project Ga0209645, IMG submission 184070) | Marine viral communities from the Pacific Ocean - ETNP_6_30 (SPAdes) (version 2) | ecosystem: Environmental > Aquatic > Marine > Oceanic | place: Pacific Ocean | collected 2013-06-19
AGGACCATTTACAGAGTACGCCGTCGGTGGTCACCAATCTAGACACGTTCCCTTGAACACAGGTTCAGACGACTACACCAATAGACCTGAAGCCTGGAAACTGCTTCTGGGTCAGCGCGGCGACTGTCCGAGCGGAAACCCGTTATCTGGCGCGATAGGTCTTGTTGGTGCTGACTATCCATTCCCAGAGGCAAATGCTCGCGGTGAAACCCCCTATCCAATGACTGCTTCACATAAGGCGGTTTTCTATAGAGATTTCATTGCGAAGCGTCCGGTCAATATCAGAAACATAAGAATGAGGACCGGCTCAACAATTCTTGGAAACTTTGAACACAATTATGAAGTAATCCATTCGTTCGATGCGTATGCCAACCCCCGCAGCTTCATAGATCAACAACCTGCAATTCCTACCCAGATATTCCAAAACAATTCAACAGCATCCACTCAGACGAGAACATTCTTGGACACCCGCCGCGGCGATGTAAGTCACTTCTCTTTTGTGGATGAATACAGTGTTGGTTATTTAACTGCAGCAGTTAATAATTCAATTATCAATTCACGCTTCTCAGCCGTCGGTGGTGGAATGCTAACGCACGGTAAGGGCTACAGAGACTTCAGAGCGGATTCCTTCTCTGTCTACAACGCACTTAAGCACAAGTATATAAGCGTCACAAAGCCCTCTCAGGGACCTTCTGGTAGCCTTTCGGAGGCAACTGGAAGTGGTACCCCTGGTATACGTGTTTCTGACATCCACGGGGCTGATTACGGTCTTCGTTCTCATTACGCGAGACACACAGCCAAGTTTGGTAGAGATTCATTAAATGTGACGAATCCTGGCGCCTCTTACACTGAGTTACCCGGCTTCCATAAGACACACCGCAACAATATATGTCGACAGAAGACCATATCTTGCGACTTGCTACCTGTATTGTCGGGTGCTACATTAAACAATTACCGTTCATTATATTTCCTCGACAGAGCAACAAGTGGACCAGTGTTAGCGAGTGCTGATTCAGGCAGTATAGATTTCATCACAGCATCATTTAGAGGAACAGACAATGATAATGGTGCTACCATCTCTTTCTGGGCCATGTGCAGCGATCAATTTACAAATATGACTTTGTGGTCGGTCGGTAGAGCGGCCGCAACCAGTGGTCCCCTTATTCGTATCGATAAGGAATTAAATACGAACCTTGTTGTAGATGTTCGATATCGCTCAACTGCTACTGGATACGGCGGAACTGCTCGACAAATCACATACACAGCTACCGGTGTTGGTGCATTGAATGATAACGCTTGGCACCATTTCGTAGTAACTTTCCAAGGCACGAACGGAAGCCTGTCAGACCAACAAGACGCTGATGATCTAGTCAGAATGTATGTTGACGGCACTCAATTGAGCACAGCAATATCGTTTGCCCCCTCCTCTGGCTCAGTCGAGGCTTATGATCATCAGATTGATGTGGCATATAGCTATAAGGGCTTTTCCCCCGCTAATGGTGGCATACCCAACAAGGCATCAGATCAGATATATGTTTTTGGTGGTAATTCTTCCGATACAGCAGTTGGTACCACAAACTTCTCAGGAGCCATGGATCAGTGTTCCGTATGGACACGATCGCTTTCGGGTTCCGAAGTTTCTCAAATATACAATGGTGGAGTACCGTGTAATCTAACAGCTTCTGCACCATACACCAAGGCCCCAACAAAACTACATGCATGGTATTCACTAGGTGACGATTCTCCCACGGGTATCACAGATGACGACTCTATTCGTTACGGCACCAATAACGGCGAGCCACTGTCGGGAACCAACATAATTTTCGATCACTCCGGCGAGCCTCTCAACAACATGTACCCTGTACAAAAACAGGGTGATGTTTTCACAACTTCTGACTTCGTATTTAGTAGTGGCTCTGGTGACCCCGATGGTGCCCCGAGGTCAACGGTCCACCCAGATCCTTTAGCTGGCTGCACTGCAAAATTCATAGGGCTGAGCGAGGTTTGCACCATAGCAGAGAGACCCTCGTTTGATAACTTTAATGTCCAACACCAGATTCCTCGTGATACAAGACAATATGCTTGGATAACGGCATCGATCGAGTCCACTGCTTCTTATTGGGGTTGCGGGTTTACGCCAAGAGACTATCTCTTACGAAGTGGTTCAACACTTATTGATCCATTAAACTTTATTAGCGCTAGCGAAGTTGGAAGAAATATTGTAGGATTTTCAACGATCTACTTCCCTAGATATGCTAATCAGCCTGGAACCTTTGTCAATGCGTTCGTCCCACAGACCCCTGGGATAAACTCAAATATTTACGAACCACTGACAGCTTCAACTAACACTTTAGGTTATCCCGCATCGATTCCTCTGACGGACACGACAGAAGCTAATACACAATATTTGAACACCTCTAATATAGGTTTGGTGCTTGCTGCTGCCGTATCTGATGGACCAGCGTTTAACAACCTAATGTGGAAGCGCGGCAATATATACGCCGGCGCAAACTGGGTACGCATGCGCCAGCAAAACCACCCGGTTTTAATTAACGAAAAGAAAAACAACACACTGTCGACAATGTACACAAACAATGTGCAGAAAAACTTCGATCTCCCCCCTGTATCTACAAAGGGTCGACCAGTGTTGATAAACATGGATTATGCCAACTCCTTTTCAACATCTCTCGGGGGATATGTTGAACAAGTAGAAAATGTGACACTTCAGACAACCTACAATAACGAAATGATCGGCTTCAATGAAGAAGATTTAAACAGATTTGTCAACTTAAACTTTGATAGCGAAGTTACTGCTTTTGAGCAATTAGTTGCAATGCGCGCAAGAAACAATATCAACTTGAATTGGATCGTATATTCAGAAAACTTGTTCCCGTCAACCAGAAGAGAGTTCATCTCTTCATCTGTGACCCGTGTTGGTTATGACAATGCATTCTGGCGTGACAATATCAAAAACAGAGTGACCGGCGGCATGGGTGTCGCAAACTCTCTTGGCGTTGTCGAAAGTCGTCAATCGACTGCACGTGCTATAACTCAAAGCATGTGGCCGCTTGACGCACCGAGTGATTTTGAAACTAGAACTGGTCCTCCAGAAATTGCTTTTGGCACCGGATACCCACAAAGAGACTCATCGATGATATCTAACAGCGCCGGAGAATTGCAAAACACGTATAGTTCCTATACATTCTCCAGAGATCCTGATGATGCAGACCCGTTCACAGACGCTTTCAACAAATTGTATCTGTTAGCTAATTTAAGAAATTCAGGATTGTATGCGCGCAAGCAGATGCTTAATTCTCCTCTGTCTGCATTTAACCCAGTAGGTATATCATCCTCTACAAATAATTTAGTGGATGGCATGGAGGCAAACAACACCCATCTGGCGCAACTCGCTTCCGATCCGGCCGGTACCGGTGTGACCGCTTCGTTTGCCACTGGATCCGGTGAGGCCGTATGGCAAGCCCCGGCGCTTGCTGGTTATATTACAACATCAAACGGTGTTGCTGGATTTGTTTCCGACCCTTCCAAGCCTTGGTATAATGATTATGATGATTTCCGCTATGACATCAAAACCATGGCGAAAGGTTATGCAGTCGTTCCAGAATTTAGAATTTCTGAACAAATTGAAAAGTACGGCAAAGTTGGTATTGATGGTGAGGTGTTTGATTATTTAGAGATCCCCGGAACCAACTTAAGCAGTTCTCAAAATACATTCTACAAAGACTACTCTAACTCTGACTTTATGCAAAACTTCTTGGACATTAAGAGCATGTCAGGATTGAAGGCAACAGAAATCAAATTAACATGCAAAGCAGCAATTAAGTTTAATCCGTATAAGGGCTTCTATCCGGCACAAAGAACATTAAATATAGTAAGTCAGTTCTCAAAATCTTATGGCGACAGTATTAATATTCTCAATCGCTCCGGGGATCCTATTACCACCGCTGGTCGCGTTAATTTTGTAGAGGCAAGACCCATCATTCAGCCACTTTTCGCTCCCGGAATTATGTACAATTCTATCAAGTCTGGAATAGCTGTTGACTACCCCATTATTACAAACGGCTATAAAGTCCACAGACAGCTTGTAACTGGCGCAGCAGATGCTTCGGGAGATTATCCTGAAAATTATATGATAGCATCTACGTTCTCCTCTAGTGCTGGAACGCGCGCCGGCGGAGCTGATTATGTTTCTGGCGCTTTCTGGGACTTGAGGGTTCCCTTTGAGGCAATTATGAATCCGACCAAATATTTAAATGGTCTTGAGATACCAAATATAGAGCCTCACCCATCCGCTAGTGCGGGTGTTTCGGTCGCACGCACTATAACAGCGTCTATTAATGCACAAAACGCCGGCGAAGAATATAGCAGAATGTCCTCTAACTTCTTTGCAGAAGTTGGAAAATTCTTCTTACAAGGTGGGGACTATACCAAGCTTCGTTCGACAGGTGTTAATTTGGGTAAGAAAAGATTTACCGGTGAAGAAGTATATGGCGCTCGCTTAAGAATGAGAACCTCATATACTGGACCAAGAACATACGATGCCGAACAAGGTTCAGATGGAACCAACTACTTCTATGCAACAAATGGCGCCCAAGCCTTCTTCAAGAATTTCACAAGTGCCAGTTCGCCCGCAGCCTCTGCGGTCACGGGTATCTCTGGCTCCTTCGAATTGCCGCAAGATCCAGAAAGAGCTGTAGATTTTAAGCATAACTTTGTTATGTATAGCAGACCCACAGCATTTGGGCCAGCAATCTCTGGTCGTCAAGATGTAAGTATTTTTGGAAGTCCGACATACTTTAGCGTATCCGGCTCAAACTTCAACCTATCAGCGTCAGCGTTTGGAGTAAAGGATTCTCTTAACGGCTATAACTGGTCATTTACTCCTCCATATTATTATGGCGAGTCATGGGTTGACTTCATTTTCAGACCATCGGCTAGCGTTGAGTACGATCTTACAAGAATCTTAACAGAAACAAAAATTGTTAAGAGAAGATACGATCCCGGTCCCGACATGCAGGGGCATAAAAAGATCGACGGCTTCTACCGCAGAACCCTCCACAGAGACCAAGATATTGTATTCACAGAGAACACCGGCGCAGTAGACGCTCAGTATCCTGGCTTTGGAAGAAACTTTACACCATACGCTAGTGAAAATATCAATGACAACGCGATGCAGCTAGATTCATGTCTCAACTTGTTTGGTATTGAATACGAACAAAAGTCAAAGACTAACAAGTTTGGCTTGCAGATATCAAAAGACAATGAGCAGGCAAGCCAAAGATGGGTTATTCAGCCTAAATTTGAAACTCCAATGATGAACTTTGCTGATTCTGGAGTGAGGCCACTGACAACTGATAACGTCACAATACCACAAAACTTTGGCTCAGAGTCGGTTCCCCGCGGCATGTGGCACCAGTTTGGAACACTCCCAAGCTCACGCACAGAGGGCATCTTCATGGAGATTGGCGAGATTCCAGCTTCATGGCTTAAAAATCACTATGAAGTTGTAACTGGTTCGTCGATCTACAACAATTACGATCCGACTGAAGGAGACAATGTTTATAAAAATATGAAGTCTTTTGCCAAGCTTTGTGGTTTTGATGAGACAAACTCAAGCGTAAGACTTGGTGAAGTTGCTGACAAACAAGTAATCCGAGAGGCTGTCGTTGCTATCCCATATTTAGTCGAAGGTCTTGAGTTGGGAGAAACCCAAACCATCGCAACAAAGTTTCAAACTAGAAAAAGATTTATTGATATACCAAAGAAGAGATGGAAGAATGTTCGAGAAGAGGAGGAAGGTAGTGTAGAGGGAGATTCACTCAAGACAGCCGGAGCCTCTATCCGTCGACTCGCAGAGCAAATGGAAAAATACGTTCTCCCTCCACAGTTTGATTTCTTGAATAATAGAAATATCGATCCAATTGTTATGTATATTTTTGAGTTCAAATATGAATTAGACAGAAATGATCTTTCTTACATCTGGCAAAACCTTGCCCCAAGAGACTATCAGAAGGCTACATTCGAAAAAGATGTGGTTGCGCACGAGCTTCTAAACACAGAATTACTCACAGAGTATAATTTACTGTCTAATCCAAACTTACGATGGATGGTGTTTAAGGTCAAGCAAAGAGGACAAACACTGTATCGCGACATGATCACAGGTCAGATTGATGAAACTACATTCCAGACTGGTTTTTCTGAAAAAGATAAAAGCGGATATCCCCTGCTGCACAACTGGCCATATGATTATATCTCTATTGTCGAAACAATCAATTTTGATGTTGATGTTAAGTACGATAGGGAGACAAAGAAAAATATGAAATCAAAAACCCGCTCCAATATTGGAGTACAAAATGCAATGTTGAGTAAGAAAACTCGCGCCTCCGCAGCGATTACAAGATTAGATAAAAAACAAATGAGCAACACCATTCCAGATAAAGCAGTAAAGCCTAAGTCGCAAAGTAAGAAGGCTTCAGAGATGCAAATTAGGAAAAAATTAACCACTAAGACTGGTAAGATCAAAACAAACTCTTCTGTTGGAAAAAAATATAAGGTATAATTACTATAAATGACAAAGATACTTGATAAAAAACAAACCGTAATAGATTTCAAATTAACAAACTATGGCAAATACTTAATGTCAATAGGCGAATATTCACCAGAGTATTATGCTTTTTTTGATGACAACATTGTATACGATAACCAATACAATAATATAAGCGAATCTCAGAATTCTATTAATGAAAGAATTAAAGATAACACGCCTTACATTGGTTCACTGACTTTATTTGAAGATGTGGATACGTCACCTCAACAATTGGTTAGAGGCGATGAGACAGAAGTCTTCCGCACGGATATTGGTATAGGTAAGACTTTTAGATTTAAAAAAAGAGACAATTACTTTCTATCAGATGTGACACCTATCAAGTACGCTCCAAGAAAAGATATTTTTAGATATGGAAGCTCTATTGGAGACGCACTGTTGGACTCAAAAGAAACAGACACAGCCCCCGCATGGAAAGTTGTAGTCTTAAATGGGGAGATTTCTAGCACTAAGACAGAGTTCGAAGTAGAGCCGTACCTGAGTGGTAATATACCCCAAGTGAACATATTAATAGAATACAAAAAGGAAATAAGAGATAGCGATTATCCAACTAGAAAAAGCGATCAAATTAGTCTTGAAAATGCAAGATCTGCTATCAATAAAACTCCGGCATTTTCTGATAATAAATTTATTTATTTAACATCCCAGGATCCAATAATATATGTCGATGAAGTCAACACGGAGATGTTGTCAGAAAATTATGATGTTGAGGTGTTTGTGGTAACCGGCTCAACGGACGCGCTGCCCACGCGCCTTGAGAGAAAATACTTTGAAACCATAAGCGAACAAATTGTAGATGGACTAATGGTCAAGCCACAGCCGGATAAAAAGTATACTGGGAAGCTACCAGAAACAGCGGTTGAATATTATTTTGATTTCAAAAAAGATAGCCATGCAGACAGAGATATAGTTTGCAGACAACTACAAAATTACAACAAAACATCGTATTATATTGATTTGGACATAGACTGTTCCGGTAGAGAGACAGACGATACGTATTTTGATATTTACGGAAGCCAAGTGGAGCCTGAGATATGCCTAGATTAACGAAAAAACAAGCAATAGATTATTACGGAAGAAATCTTCCAACTCCGACAATTGAGAAGATAACTTTGTCAGATGTCAAAGAGGATGATGAACTGTATGAGGCCCTTGATCGGTTCGTGCGCATGGAGGGTGAAGATGTAGATACACCTGCAATAGTTGCAACCATGACAAGAATTGATGTGGATGTATCGTTCTATTTCTCAACATGGGAAGGGTTTGATGCAGATGGTGTTGGCGCCGACTTGTTCAGCACACTAACATCTGCGATAGCATCCGATGCTGGAATTTACATCACATTGCTGATGAATACTAACATACCAACAGTGGTGGATAAAGCTCAAATTGTCTCAGAACTCGATCAGGGTGGTGTACAAGTACGTGAGCTGGTCAGGTCTCATGCTGACGGAACCCTTGACTACAACGAAGTAACACACAGTATTATGGCAGTCAAACCCGGCGCCCCAATGCACACGGTATCTGTTCCACTGTCTGATTTTTTTGAAGTTGCGGAATTGACACCGGAACAAGACATTGATGGAAATCCAGTTATTAGATTTACAAATATAAAAGTGACGACGTATGTCAAGAATTTCGTAGATAAAGACAACATTCGTTTGTTCTGCTGTACCAGCACAAAACATCCCTTTGAGATCAGGGCTGATACTGGCGCTGCAATGGACGCCACAACAGTCGCGATAAATTACAGCGATATTACCTACGAAGACGTCTTAATTAATGGCGCGCTAGCGACATTTGGTGATCCTATTTTTGTCGACAACAAAGGCACACACTATCCGCAAATACCAATGTCGGGGCTAAATAAGCTATACTATAAAACCGATGCTTTTGGTGCTAAACAAATCACAGACTCCCTTCAGTCGCTTATATCGGAATATACCGAAAGAATACCGCTTGATGAAGAATTGGAAAATGCTGTCAATGAAGTAAATTTCGTTACTGGTCTATATGAACGTGATGTTAATTATTTGTTAAATTTGAATAAAATGGCACAGGGACTTACTGTGACAAATAAAGATTCAAAAGGTATAATTTTTACTGAAAGATTAAGAATACTCATAAACAACATAGATGCCATGCTGACAAGACAAGAACAAGTTGTAAAAAGAATATATAGAAATTATAAAATTGTTGATTCTAGGGCGATTATGCTGCCGGATTCTCCTGCGGTGTCCTATGTGGGGGGACTGGAATCAAAAGACTTCTTATACCAACACATATACAATACAAATATTGCAAATTACGTTCCAATGACCGCAACTCCGACTGATTATCCCGGTAGATCTGAGTTACCCTACTCCCCCTCAGAAAGAACCGAAAATTTCTTAAGAGCACAAAACAATATACGGCAAGATTTGGAGCGCCTTATGGATCCTGGCGGCGGCTCGATATCGTTTGACACCTTGATGGGTGGTGAATATGAAGGCTTCGAAGGCTCATTTGAACGAGCCATAGAGTTGTTGGGGGCAGCCACAACCGCAGACAGAATAAATAGAGTGATAAATGAAATGACTGATTGGGCGTATAATACTTGGGCCGGGAGGTTCATTAAGGGTAGTATACACTCTGCATATAATGAGGCAGAACTTCATTCAGGCATGCATTATTGGATAGCCAAAAGAGGCGCTGGCTGGGATGTGCACGAAGCAGGTACCTACAACTCGGACCACAAATCCCACACGTATTGGAATAACGCCGGCGCCGTCCCGAGGTATCGACTGGAGGATCCGGCTTCACGGAGATATTGGACCGGAAACTCCGCCGCTTGGACGTTCAATGACGCACCCAGGCGTTTTCATAATATGGTTGAGGCGTCATTCCCAGAGTCGCTGCGTTCCCATCTCTACAGCCCAGGTGAACGCCGCAGCGCCGACATATATGATTATACTAGTGCTGAGTCCTTTGCTTTAGCGGATCGCCAAGGCGCGCTAATCGGTGACACTTACACACATGAAATTGACAGGTATGATACACTGATAGGCGGCGATGGGGAACGAAAAGGTGGACCAGAGCGTTTAAGTGGTGATCCTGAAACGACTCTTCGAATTTTTGGATATCGCCCTAGTGCTGATTCGGTACGCCCGGACAACACGCCACCATATTCGCATGCTTCCGCTCAAGACTATCATAACTGGTACACGAAAGGCAACCCCCATCGCTTCCCAAAACAATCCTATATGGATGAATTTTTCTGGTCGGCATGTTCGTATAAAGAGTTGTGGTGTCTTTATTCCTTGATGCAGCAAAGCGAACAAGTTCAGGTTTTCGTGCCAAAAAGATACGCACCGATGAGTGCGGATCCGAAGCTTATTGGGCAAACCGGAATCATTGATTTGGACGATTATGTTAACCCTGAAGTTGATATCGACACACCTCCGGCGCCTCCCTCTGATTCGGATCCTGTCCCTTACGAAACAGGTATTGTGTTGGGGAGCACGGGAAATGATGACAGTGCCGGTCGCAGAGCACAGGGTGATGTGCTTGATGATATATTAAATTATAGGGACATCTTTTTCGAAAAAATTGGCGGTCTACAATGCATCCATTCAAATCCGATTGACAGTGCCCACAAACGTGACGGCTACAGGTATGATTACAGTGCCGACTACCCTACAAGCATCTCTGAAGACTACGATACCGCCGGTAATTTTGCAAATGTTGGCTTCTGGAGGTGCGCTAGAATGAAAAAGGAAGCGATTAAAGAACAAGTAACTGAATTGATTAATAGCGCTTACGGTGTTCAATACGGACCAGATGCTGGACTCGGTGCATATTATAGTGACGACTACACGTCGCCTCGCGGAGACTCGAACCCATTCACTGAGATGGATACATATCTTGCTGAGGCGCCGGCAAGAATCACTGAAGCCGCTCTGAGTCACATATTAGGCGAAATTGATAGCATGTCAACCGAATCTATTGATGATTTTGATAGCCCACAAGAAAGAGAAAACTGGGCGGACATATTCACAGATAGACTCTTAACATCAGCATACAGCAAAATGGAGGCTTACTTTGACGTCAAATTGTGTAAAGTATACGCAGTGACTGCTTTGCCTGATGAACCGATACGTAGACGACTTTTGAATGGCAACAACCAAAGCGCTTTTGGCCCAGCACTGAGAAAGTTAGATTATAGGACAGCCGCTGGTCGCAACCAGGGAACCGATCCTTATCCTGCTATTCCGTTTGGATGGTGGGAGCTGCCCTTCTCTGTTCCCCAGGATGCATATAATAGCACTACAGGTACGTTTAGTCTCCGGGAGGGCACCGACGCCTCCGATTTGGCATCCGGTCGGGATTATTTTGAGTACAATTTTGCCGAAGATCTCCGTGTCGCTTTGATGGGATATATCAATAGGCACAAAGATCTTATACGAGAAAAATTACTTGAGTATATTACATTGCGCGCCCAATACGCCGGATTTGAAAGTGACACTGGTGTTCACTCTGCTTTATCGGAAGTAGACATTGTTTTAAACAAGTATGGTTATTTTTTCTTCGACATGGAAAAATACATAAGAAAAAATTCATATCTATCGAAAGTTATGAATGTTGATCGATTTATAGCAAATTTCGAAGATGCTAGGGCAATAACTAATGCAGGCTGCAGATTAAAAGAGGCTGTTGTAAAATTAGCCAATTTTGATGCACACCCCGACGGAAGGGTCACCGGTGGCGCCTCCGAAGCGGTTAGGGTAAAGTTGTCTTTACAAAAATCAGAAGAAACCGCCGCCGAAAAATGCTCACCCGCCTCCTTCAGAAGGCTTGAATTTTTTACACCAATAAACGCATCAACAGGTGTACCTTTTGTATATAGAAAAATCAAAGCTTTGAATGGAATATCTTTTGACCAAATAACTGAATATACACACGATCGGGGCGGTACCATGGTCACTACCGACACCTCCGCCGGCGTCGGCATCGGCTTCGGCGAGGGCACCGGTGGTCTCACAATGGGCGATGGCATCGGAGGCGCCGGCGGCGGCGGTGGCGGTGGAAGCAGTTATTCTGTTGTGGGTGCCGGCACCCCTACGCCCACTCCATTCGATCCGCCAGCAATGGGTCCAGAGATAGGAGCATCAGGAATCACTAGCACAACAACAGCGGGAGGTTTTGAGGATCTCTTAGGTGAAGGTAGGGCGGAACAACGACGAGATTATGAGCGCGCCGCTGAGCGCCTACAAAGACAAGAGGTCGATGTTGAAGACCTTCTTGAAAGCGAATATGCACCAAAGGAATTAAACACTCATCTTGTAATGAGGAATTATGCTTTCCCTGGTTTCCGTGATGCGGCCCTTGCTGGCGGCAAAAAATGGAGATTTGATTACAGAATGATGATGTTTAAATATCAATTTTTTATGGATGACGATTATGCGTTTTCTTACACCGGTCATGATGAAGCCTTCAATGCCGGAATCAACTCTGTTGATAAAATAAGGTTCGAAGTTTCAATTAAAGACGAATCGAAAAAAGTATTTTATGCGCTTGTAAATTATTACGAAAGTGTTTTTGATATTTTCATGAATGAATACGTAAGTTTTGCAGAAGAAGCCTGTGCGTTTGATTCATTTAGTCAAAATTTCAACAAATTTTTTGTTGATCAAATGTTGAATATGCACCCCCCTGCTCCGGATACTCCGTGGCATAGAATGATTGTTACATATGTAACATACGTCAACTTCATGACCGATCACTATGGTGGAGATAGTATTATTATGTTCAGAGACGGCAGCAATCTGCTCGAATTGATAAGACCCGAAACAGGCAATTTACAGTCGCTAAGAAATTTTGCTGAATCATGCGAAGGTATGCTTAATCGATTGCGAGCAGCTAGAAATTTCTTAGAAGAAGATCTCGTTGACGGAGCAGACATTACGGAGTTTACATATGTATATGGAACCGAAATTGAAGCTCCTGTAATTGATCATATAGGTGACTACACTGCTGAGGAAAGAGATCCCGAGGTCATCGTTGGCACTGTTCTGGCACCACCGCTGACCCCCGTTGAACTTTAAAGTAAAATAGAAAATTGCTACACACACTAATTAAAAACAGGAGAATAAAGGATGTTATTTAGAACCTTGCCATTGAAGCGAAAAAGTAAGATAGTTTCTTCAAAAAATACAAGAAAGCAAATTTTTATTGACAAAATTGTTGATCCTTCAAAAGAACCTACGCTGTATAACATCGAATCTGCTAGAATGAGTGTGGCTGCTTCCATGGGGCCATACCGCTCAACAAGACAAATGAGAACACCAGGGGTATGTGACATAAGAAGAGATGTCATAGCAAGAGATACGTTGGCGAAATTAAACATTGTTCCAACCCAACATACAGAAGATTTTTCTTTGTTAGAGGAGAACTCTACAAAAAAATCATTAAAAAATTATAAAATTATGGATTCAAAAGATTTCCAAAATACAACAAACATACAAATTACTCCAAAAGACAAATTTTCACACAATAACGATCCTTTCTACGAACTAGACGAAGCAGTCCGTACTCCGCGTGTTTATAGGACAATAACTACGACTGGTGGGGTTTATGCGAAAGAGCCTGATTTATCTTATATTTTGTCAAATCTGACGATCCTAAACCAGAAAAAAACCTATTTTGGTAAAACAAAATATTTTTAAGGAAAATGAATAATGCCCTCTATACCACCATCCACTGCTGAAGCTGAGACAGAAACCACAGTAACAGATACGGGCACCATGGCTGCCGAATATTCAGATCTTACAATAAGTGATGGTGTCGTCGACATGTCGACCATCACCCTCGGGAACGTGCAAGATCTTGGTACTCAAGATATATTAGATGAAACAACGATAACAACCACTGGCGATCTAAAAATTTTAGTCGGAGATAAGGTGTCCACACTGTTGTCCGATCGTACCCCAGGGATGATCAGCACAGAGCAAATGGGTGGTGGCATTAGGCAGGCAGTGCCATATGAATCCGCCACCGATCTATCAGATTTGCCGCCCTGGTACTCACAAATCGCTAGCGATGTTGGGCTTGGATTTGCTGGCTGCGCTCTGATTAAGTACCCAATGAACAGCACGTTTCACGATCCTGATCTGGACATTATCATCCCAGTTAACAATATAAGTTTATATGGACACATCAATTATCCAGATACCGGCGCCCCTTTGGTAGATCCGATAATTAATGATGGACCCCTTGAAGATGGAACGTTCTCACGTGTTTCCGAATATGGAGACTACTCTTCGGGTTTTTATGAAAATCCGTGGCGGTATGATGAACGAGAATCCGATGCTCTACTGAATAAATTTGGGTTTGATGGAGTCACTACCGATAATGCCGAACCGGAGACAGTGACCAGAAGCTATGTAGAAAAATCTATCAATTCTTTATTAGAAAGATTAGCAATTGGATTCACAGAGAGAAAAAACATAAGAAAAATTTCACAGCGAGTAGACTACAACGCAGGTTATGAAAATATAACAGAGGTTGAGCCAGTCGAAAGTCTGAATATCGTCCAACGAATTGTGAAACAAATCGACCCAATGGTGCCAGCTCCGCCAGCTCCCCCAGCAACAGTAATGGCAGATATGCATTTTGAAAAAGTTATTTCGGATTCAGTTACGAGTGTCTCCGATATCTCAGTTCCGCCTGTTACACCAGTACCCACAGGACTGGGCATCGTCATCCCCGGCGCCGCTCCCGATATTTCTTTAGTATTCGGTTCTGACGGTGCGACAGAAAGCACTACGCCTGTTCTCGCTCCCGGTCCTGGTATGGGGGGTCTTCTTGGTGGCACTGATCCTGAAACTGGAGACTCTATCGTAATCGAAGGATATTCGGGCCCCACTGGGCTTGATCTTCTTGGTGGGGGTAGCGGATTTGCTCCCACTACTGTGCCATTTGGTGGCGCTGACGATAGCGCCGGCGCTTATACCGGCACTGGGTTGGGCACCGGCGGTGGTGGCGGAGGTAGCTACTAATGCCAGCAGCACCTAAAGCAGCTTTGAAAGACAGCGCTCTCATGTCGTCCCTCGCGGAAGAGAAAGCAGAGTACGAGGCGTTGAAGTCCACAGAAAAGCTGATGTACACTTCAGCCGAAATCCCACCAGACTCTCCTGCGGATACAGGAAAAATGATATCCGTCGCCCCGATCGATCCAACAAGGCAAATATGTTCGCTTGTTGATTTAAACACTGTTTCCGGGTCATCCGAAACGCTTAGAAACTCTCTTGGTGGGTACTTCTATACTAGTATGGATAGCTATGGTCTATTGAACGTGCCCCCAGAATTCAAGCCATTCAAACCAAGCGATAATATCCACCCAAATATCCTATCAGTGGAAACTTTGACGGGCGACGTAGTAAGAACGCCGATGTCTGCACGCGGCTTTGGTGATCAATATTCAGATTACAGAGCCAAGCAGATACCATTTACTCAATTTGTTTGCAGAATTGAAGGTAATCCTACTTCGATATATCTAAAAGACATAATGAAGGGTAGTAAATATTGGAAAACCCTTTTTATGGGAGGCACCTTCTTAGACAGGTACTATCCACCCATATACTCCACAGGGGCATATGATAATAATTTTACGGTCATAAATATTCCTTATAACAACAAAGATAAAATATACCTTAAAGATTCTGCAAAGCCGCATGATTTCATGGCAGCTACGTATGACTATAATCGTCATTTTCGAAAATATCAACAATTTGCAGCGTCAATCGACAACGAAAGAAAATTACCCAATATTTACATGTTAAATATCGTCGGATCTGCAGTTTTGGATCCGTCGCCCACATCTGGGAGATATGATGCCGAATACAGTTTATCTCTTCTGGAAAGCTATAATACAGATTATTACACATTCGAAGGATCAATGGGTATTGAAGATATCTATCGCCACATGCAGCCTGACGAAGAGGCTGGAAAGTTAGACAAAACAACACCTCCGTGGGGAGATGAATTAAAATTGTCAACAAAGTATATTGAAGACATACTCCCAAGCAGATACAATCGGATATCAGGTCGCATACTTCAAGAGCAGAACGTTAGAAATAGAAATTTAATTTTCCCGCTAGAGTCCGCAGAAACCCTTTTGACGGAAGAGGGACCAGTTGTTCAAAATTCTGTACGTTGGCCATACTATAACAAAATTGAAATAGCAAATGATGATTCCGACAGTATAACATTTAGAAGTATGATGAAGAATTCTGGGACAGACACAATTTTTATGAAAATATTAAAAGAGTCATTTTTAGGTCAGACCGGCGGCTCAGTACCTATAAGAAATCAACAATTCATGAAAACGTCCAAATATATGACTGGCTCAACCAACACGATGAGAGACAATGTTGTGACATCAAATCATGCAGTAGCATATAAGACAGTTGACCTGATTAAAATGCTAATGTATGGATATGAAAATGTATACAACACCTTGAAAGATTTTCAAATAATGGATTTCAGCGACACACCCACAAAGGCAGCACTAGACACTAGGGGGCTATATCGAGCAGTAAACAGCAAGAGGTTGGCTACATTGATTACTGACGTTTTTTCTACGCTTGGCACACACGACGCAGGAACAAAGGTTAGTGATGTTGTGGCGCTGCTTAATTGCCAATACACAAACACGAAATATGTAGGCACATCTGATTTCATTCCCGAAGCCGATCCCGAGAGCCTAAAGCCCACGCCGGCGTACAACGAGATTGTTGCTTATCGAGTGGAGAAAATAGGAGGAGATCCAACAGGAGATTCAAAAACCCTTGGAGTTATTCAAAATTTCTGGATTTTCTCAGATCCAAGAAATTCAGACATAAAGCTATTAGATAGTCAAATAAAATATGACACTGATTACGAATATAGAATATACGCCTACTATATTGTCAAAGGATATAAATACCGATATTCCGATTTACAGTTAAGTAGAATTATCGGACAGATTAGAGAAGATGGCTATGCTGGACCACTAGAGTTCGCCAGCGGCCCGGATGGTGGACCCCCGACGCCACCCTTGGCTTATTGCCTGGAATATTACGATCCATACACAGATCGATCGATCCCAGATGCCGTCGACGCCGATTCAGATATCTACAACACTGATCCGGAAATAATGGCAAAAATTTCCAGCCTCAGTGGAGACGCGCAAAGAATCGGTTTATCCTCATTCCGCGGCGAAACCGGAGACTCTGTTTTCCCTCCTTATGTCGCACAATTTAATGTCACCTTGCAACCTTCATTGAAGATTATGGAAGTACCATTAATGCGAAAAACATATAGAGTGTTAGATAATCCACCAAATGAATTAGATGTTATTCCTGGGTACACGCTCAAAAACGACAATACGATAACTTTCCAAATGAATTATGAAACGTTTAACCCCCATAAGTATCCGAGACCAATTACAAACAATGATATAACAATTGAAAACAATTATCTAAACGCTAACGATGTATCTGAAAATACACTTCTAGAAAACGAATCGGTATCGTACCCTAAAGAAGTTGAAATATACAGGCTCGATACTAAGCCGAAGAGTTTTTCAGACTTTTCGACAGTCATACCAAAAAGGGTGTCTTTAAAGATAGACGGCACTTCGGCTAATCTTGTTGGTAGTAATGCTTTTTCTTACACAACTGCATTTTTTAGTGATATTATTAAATCAAACCAAAAGCATTACTATTTGTTTAGGGTCGTAAACGACAATAACATCGCCGGTAACGTTGATACAATAATTGAAGCGGAACTGGTAAATGATGGTGGATACAAGTATGCAATATTTGACAATTTGTTTGATGAGGATTTGGTAGAAGAGGAGTTCGTAAACCCATCGACATCATTCAAGAATATTTTTCAGTTGTCCCCGAATATGTCTCAAATAATGGTCGATGCTAGTGAAGCTAATTTTAACAACCCCCTTGGAACATTTGATGATAAAAATGACAACGACATTGCTGATTATCTTGAAAAAGGTTCGGAGTATACGAATGTCAAAGTTGGCGTTGCAGAAGATTTAATCTGGGGCAAGACATTTAAGATTAGATTAACATCTAAGAAAACTGGCAAAAAAATTGACCTAAACATTACTTATAGAGACCCTGATATAATTTTAGAGAAATAAAAAAACCAATACTATTTATGAAAGAGAGGAAATTAAATGGCATTTTTAGATAACTCTGGCGACATCATTTTGGACGCCGTTTTAACTGACATCGGTAGAAAAAGAATGTCTAGAGGAAACTTTAGAATTACAAAATTTACCATTGGTGATGATGAGATCGATTACTCGCTCTACAACAAAAATCACCCATCGGGATCGGCATACTTTGATTTAGAAATTTTACAGACCCCAATATTAGAAGCCTTCACTCAGATGAATGCCAACATCAATTACGGATTAGTATCTTACGCAAGACAAGATTTGCTTTATATTCCCACTGCAGTTCTTAATGAGAAAACGTTTAGCCCAAGAATTGCATCTCGCTCTACAAGCAAGAATGTTTTCTTTTTGGCCGATAACACCAAAACAAATGCTAGTGGTCAAACTACAAGTAAAGTCATGACAGCTACTTCTAATGTTCCAGATGCAAATATCTTAATTAGTTCGGACACCAACGGAAGATTTGTGATGATCGAGACCGGTCTTGAAACAGATCTCATCGCAGCCGATGCAGTAAATCAAGCAACCTATATCACCTCGGTTGGCTTAACCGATAGTGGATTTATGGTTAGATACGACAATAGATTTATTCAATCAGTTATGGGTGCTCAGGCCAGTGCAAGATTTGCAAACGGAACCCAGAAAGGCGCAGATCTTGGCGTATCGCTAATCTCCGCTGGCACTTCCAAAAAGTCACCATCATTGACTAATTATAATGAAGCTATTGTTGGTGCTGCGTTAACAAGAGTATATTCTAACGTGGGAACCACCGGTACAACAGTAGACTCTTCCGGTGAATATTCTGCCATCACCGGACCAAGAGGTTCTTTCACAGCAATGAACTTTGTACTCAGGGGCGATATTACTCAAACAGATTATACCAAATTTGGAACCACATCTAACGATCTTTTTGGCGACGGGACTCTTTACGACTTTATAGACACCACTGTCTATGTGCAGGGCTTATCAACAAACGCCAACATCCAATTGCCTATAAGAATTATCAAATTGGCACAGACATAAACGGAGAAAATGAATGCCTGTTTCTTACGAACCATTAAATGTAAACACTGATGTAACAACCACCAAGACCATTCTTCATGAGGTTATACCCATGACTGGTTCTGTCATAAACAGTGGTACATACAACAATGACAACATCAAAAATTATACACACGGTATGTTTCAGTCGGTATACGACTACCCATACCTTAGCTCTTCTGCTAACCATATTTTCGATATTACAGCAGGATATGACGAATCGTCAGCGCTATCTGCATCAACAAACGTGCAGAATAATAAAAAGATCAATATGTATAACCAGTTTTCTCAAGTTCTACTTGGGTACACTGGCTCGTCAAACGTCGTAAGAATGTTTGAAAATGATCTTAAATTAGATCAGACCGGCTCTATGAAAAATGTCATGATTTTGTCTTTGTCTCGTTTGTTAACAAAAGATCAAATTAAGAAGGGTACATTCTCTCTGCAACTGGGTGTTGGTCCGTGGGGTAACCGTCACTCCGAGACTATAACATTGCAAGATTCAGATGCAGATGCCACTGGTGATGGAACCGTAAACACCATTGGTGGTGACTATGGAGTGCTGAAAGCGACCGCGGGTCTTGCCACTGGTTCAGCCCATGGAGATGCGCACGGAGTTATCTTCTATCAAGCAGGTATCGCAGTTATCTCATCTTCCGCCTTTGACTTATCGGCCTCTACCGGGTACGGACAATTCGCTAGTGGAGCAGCATCAGCGTTTACGACCTCTTTAGGTCCAGCACTCGGCTGCAGCGCTTCTTTAGCTACCGGTTCGATTTCCAGCTCTGCAGATGCTCTCAGAGAAAGAATTACTAACCTTACGTTCAACAACTCAACAGAGATAAATTCTACAATCTACTTCTGCAGACTTCCTGTCAATAAGTTTAATTACAGCGCAAACCCAACATATCTTTCTGCTAGTAAATTGCGCGTAAAAGACAACGCTAGCGACCTGCCAGTAGCCTATGCGACCACAGTTGGTCTTTATAACGCCCGAAACGAACTCCTGGCAGTTGCTAAGCTTTCTGAGCCACTCAAGAAGACCCCACAAAACGAGTTGACGATTAGAGTAAGACTGGATTACTAAAAATGTCTTTCCGTAAGTTTGGCCCAAATGATATTGTGCTGAACACAATGAGGGCGTTTCCGCAAGTAAGATTCAACATCTACAACTTTAAGGTGTATTATAACAATACACCTCATCAGTCTGGTGCCTTTTCCGACAACATATTAGGTATGTCCTCCAGTGCCCCCGGAACCGATCCAAGATCCGGCACCGACGGCGGCATCAGTCTGTATGAGTACAACATTGATCGTGCAGGAACCACAACGTCAACAGAAGCACTGCCAGTTATAACCACTGGTCAAAATCCACCTAGTGCCCTGAAGATCTCCAAGGACTCAGCCAGGGCTTCCTTTAAGACTGCTCATTCTATGTCTTACAACAATGAGTTTGCTTATGGCGATATTTTAACAAAAAATTACCCCCTCACCGCATCCATCACTAGAGAGTTCATGTTTCCACATGCTGGTGCTAGAAACCACGCTACAACGTTCTGGGAAGGTGAAACCATAAGAACACAAATTAGCGGTGGAAATCCGTACTACCGTCATTTTTATGCACTCAAAAACAGGTTGGATAATTATGGCTATTTAAGTGAGCACTATAAGCTTACTGCCGGCGAGACAGGTACTCATGATGGCTGGGACAAGAGCCTCCAAACTATCAATTTGATCAGCATTCCGTCTATATTCTACGGCACTCAAATCAAAGAAGGCACCGTTTCGCTAAGATATTATGTCAGCGGAACTTTACAAGCAGAACTAAGAGACTCAAAGGAAAACGGGGAACTTATTCAACACTCAGGCTCTGGCGCCGCCAGCCGCAACGACGGTAAGGTGGCCGGTGTGGTGATGTACAATGAAGGCTTTATACTCCTTACAGGATCGTGGGCGATCAATGATCAAGATTTGCCATTGATTGATGGAGCTGACGGTGGCGATTTAGTAAAATCAAAGTGGATTTATTTCGGCGCCGGCGCTAACGACATAGTTATTCCAAATGTGGTGAATCCCGACTTTGCATCAGCGTCATTCGAGATACTTTTTAATGGACAAACAGAAACACAAGTCCAAACAATGTTCGCCCATGCAAGAAAGGGCGAAGTAAATTACTCAAACAATCCTACGTTTATTAAATACGGACAAGATTTGCTTGAGAGAACAGGGTCGCAGATTTACGAAGAAAACCCTGTCAGAAAAATCAAAAACACAGTTTCCTCTAGTTATGCAACTTTTGATGCTCCCTTTAAAAGACAGGTATACATTTCTAGAGTTGGGGTGTATGATAAGAATAAGAATCTTATAGGAATAGCTACATTGGCAGATCCAATCCTAAAAGAAGAAACTGAAGATTACTCATTTAAATTAAAGTTAGACATATGAAAATACCAATATTATTAGTTGCACCTAAATTCCTCAAGGCAATCTCGTGGGTTGTTGATATTGTTGCAATAACCCTGTTCCCCTTTATCATCAGCAGAGAAAAGATGTCAGATGATGTTTTAAATCATGAATGCATACATATTGCTCAACAAAAAGAAATGCTTGTGGTATTCTTTTATTTGTTATATGGCTGGGACTATTTGATGGGCATGATTAAATATCGAAACAAAGAAGAAGCATACTTTAGAATACGCTTTGAGCAAGAGGCTTACGAACACATGTATGATCAGAAATACCTAGACAACAGAAAACTGTATAGTTGGCGAAAATATAAGGTGTAAAATGGTTTTAGGAATTGATGTCAGCACAAGCATCACAGGCTTTGCTGTTGTAGCCGATGGGCAGTTGGTTTTTTATGACTCTATCGACTTGAGAAAGCAAAAAAATGTTTTTGACAAAGCCATCGCTATGAAAGAGAAGATACTAGATCTCTACGAGATGTATCAGTGCAACAATGACGATTCCATGCGAATGGGAGGTTCGGATTATCCTATAGAGCACATCTATATTGAGCAGCCTTTCACCTTCTTCAACTCAGGCGGCTCGTCA
>Ga0209645_1000421_pt1 | contig 21908 bp, 21 predicted proteins | sample ETNvirenome_6_30_FD_184070 | JGI IMG/M metagenome (GOLD analysis project Ga0209645, IMG submission 184070) | Marine viral communities from the Pacific Ocean - ETNP_6_30 (SPAdes) (version 2) | ecosystem: Environmental > Aquatic > Marine > Oceanic | place: Pacific Ocean | collected 2013-06-19
TAGCATCATCATAAGAACTCACATATCTGAGGTCTGAAGGGTCGCCACTACTCAACATACCTTGTGTAATTTTGTATCCTTCTTGTGCCTTACCGATGGATTTTTGCCCATCCATAATATCATCACCAACTCGTAATGATGTTTGACTAATGACCGCACCACGCCTCGCACCACCTCCTAATCTTCTAATGGGATTTATGGCACTAAGAGCATTTGTCAAGGTTTTCCAAGCCTTTCCGATTCTGCCCAAATCATCAAGTTTCCCTGCCGCACTTGCCGCACTCCTAAATGTGTATGATTCGGCACTAAAGCGAGAAGCATCATAGTCAGGATTTCTTCTTCGCACTTGGTCTAATCTGATGTTGGTTTCATCATTAATTTTAGTTCCGTCATGCTTGAACTTTACACCCATACTCCTTACTGCAAACTTACTGATATTTGAATGTTCGCTATCTGTATCTATTGAAAGGTAATCTCCATAATCACCTGATAGGGGGATAGTAATTTTTGAATTGGAATGCCCAATTCCTAAGAATCCGCCACTCCCTCCATCAGCCGTTTCACCGAGTCCTGAAACATAACTTACCAAAGTTTGCGACCCTCCCGACCTTTTTACATCATCTTTGAAATATCCACCGTTTTCCGTAGTAATTGTCAAAAGAACTTCAAATCCCTTTTTCACCTTTAATTTGAGTCCACCTGAGTTCCTACTTGACCAATCATAGTCCTTCAACCTCACTTCACTATTATTTATCCAATCCTTTCCACCCACAAGCCTTCTCCCGCTTGATTTGAAAGGGTTGTCCTCTTCATGCTCATCATTGATGAAATCTTTGAAATAACCTCCGCCATAACCATTATTCGGCAACCACTCATCCCATGTGTTCACAATTGGTTCGTTTTCCTCTTTGTATTCGGCAATTGCTTCTTCTTTGACTCTCTCAATTTCAGCAAGTTCTTCAGGAGTTTTTGGGGCAAAAGACGATTGACTTAATGGAGTCATATTCTTTACTTCACCCGATTGATTATAGTAGTAGGTTGCTAACCCTCCTATTCCTAAAATACCCACAAGGGGGAGAACTTTCTTAGCACCCATGATTTTGAGTTGATGTTCCGATACATAAAGGATTTGTTTAGGAAACAATTAAATGGGTGTGCGTTGAAAGAACGATTATGGCGAATGAAAGGACAAAAAGAAGATTGCAGATATGCAACACTTGTCCTCACAAAGAGAATAAGTTCCTCGCCCCTGCCCAATGTGGAGTTTGTGGATGTGTTTTGAAAATTAAAGCCCGCATGGAAAATGAATCATGCCCATTAGGAAAGTGGGAGAAAACTTCATAAGGGTGTTGAACCACAGATGAAATATGGGCGAAGTTTTTTCATCACCAAATGCAGATTCAACAACGATTACAACCTTTGATGAGGTTGAACATGATTGGGAGGAATTAATCTCAAAGATGTATGATGATGATTTTTACTATGGCTATTTGGGAAAACAAGCATTGAGCAGTAGTATAATCAAGACTATCTTGAAATCACCCAAAGAATATCTGAAGTATTTGAACAAGGTGGGAGATGATGAAACACAAGCCCTGCGAGATGGAAAACTGTTTCATTGGAGAGTCTTAGAGCCTCATAAGTTTGATGATTTGAATATCATTGAGGTTGCTTCAAAGAATACGAAGGCTTACAAAGAAGCAGTTGCAGAACTTGGAACAGTATTCACAAGAAAAGAAGTGGATAACGCCATTAAACTCGCAGAAGTTCTCCATAACAACAAAGAGGCTATGGAACTGATTGGTGAGGGCGATTATGAAATCCCTCAGATTCAAATGATTGAAGGAATCCCCATCAGGGGTAAAGCAGACATTCTCCTTCATGGCACACACATTATTGATTTGAAAACGACTGCTGATATTAGTGGATTCCAATGGTCAGCAAAGAAGTATGGATATGATTTACAGGCATACCTCTATCTCCAACTATTCCCTGAAGCCGAGAAGTTCACATTCTTGTGCATTGATAAGAACACACATGATATTGGGATTTTTGAGTGTTCCGATGAGTTCTTGGAAAGCGGAAAGGAAAAACTCCTCAAAGGACTCCAAAAATACAAGGATTTCTTTTCAGTTGATAATAGCGAAGAAGTTATTAACCAATTCGTCATTAGAAAGACCATTTGAGGTGAAACAATTGAAGGATATACCTTTGGGTAAAGCCATAGACATACCATTCGGAATGGGTGCTAAAACGGTTGAAGTATATGAGTTGCCAAAAGAGGTAATGACTTACTCAAAGGGAAAAGGTTCGGGTGATTGTTGGTATCCTTTGACCGTATTTTGTCCTAAATGTAGTAATACACATGAGTTTAGCAGTAAGGGAAATGAATGGAAAGAAAAATGGTTGATTGAAGAAATGGATTATACCTTTTCTGTTCAGTATCGTAAAGACGATGATGGTGAAACCTTTGCTGAGTGTTCTAAGTGTGGTTTTGACTTGAGGGAGGACTACATTTACGGTTCAAATGAAGAGGAGGAAAAGCCACCTCAAGAGGTTGAGATTGGTCAAATATCATTGTTAGGAGTTTCTTATGAGGAGGGATGTTTTGTCGTTTCATTGGAGAACTTCAAAAACGCAATCAAGGAGGGATTTAGCAGAAAGGCAACTATGTATGCTCATGTAGGTTCATTATCCTACAAGATTGCATGGGAGGCGTATTCCGACCCCGATAATATCATTTCTAAGGATAACAGGATTTTTTTGAGGAAAAATCTATGGAAACAGGCGTAAAGTTCATTAGGGAAAACAATGTAAGGGATAAACATGAAGTTTGATGCGAGAGCGAAAATGGATGAAATTGCACAACAAATTGGGGGGTATCCTCAATTAAGAATGGAGATGCGAAATGCAGGGTTCATGGAATGGAATACTGCCAAGTTTTATCCTGTTGTTGCTTGGTTTCCTGAATATATGGATGAGCCTGATGTAGTAGGCATAGCAATTAGGCATGGATATTCTTTTTCAATCTTGTATGGGCGCACTATTACACCTCACGAAAAGGTGAATAAATGGTTTGATTATGTATCCTTACATGATAATTACAATAGCATTACTGAGGCATTGTTAGACCACCACAAGGCTATTATCGCAACAGAAGTTGATTTTGCAGAAATTGATAATGGAAAAACTTGGACTGACCTTGTTCAAGAAGTAATTGATGGCATTAGACCGACAAAATATGACATTAATGATGATGATTTTTTGATTGATTCTATTGATGTTATCAATTTTAGTGATGCTGAAACTTGGCTCTCGGAACATGAATCATTTAGAGTTCTATTCAATGCTTTGAAAAACTTAGGAGTAGGCGATATTAATTCCTCTTCTTTTGAGAGTAGTAAATCTGAAGAAAAAGATTTAGTTTTATTTTCAGGAGATAAGTTTGATGAAGAGTTCCAAAATGAGTGGGCATAACCGACAAACTTAAATATGAGTGCAAGGCTATCAGCAATATGATGCTCAATAAAGATGCAAAGAGTTCATTGTTGAATCTTTGTAATGAGAAACAATCTATGAGATTGGAGAAAAGTAAGTTGAGGAGATTGTTCACATCTATGCGACCTGCCTATACGGAGGCTGAAGATTATTTCGTTCAAAAGTATCTGTTGTGTGATGCTTTAATTGCTCAAGGGATGTATTTAGATGGCTATGGTAATGCTCTTTTGAAAATTGATATGCCTGATGGTTCTGAATCAAAAACTCTTTGGTCATGCCACACAGACTCAGTTCACAGAAAGGGAGGTATTCAAACAGTCCACTATAATCCTCTTGATGATAAGTTCAGCACCACAGACGGTTCTTGTTTGGGTGGAGATGATAACTCAGGAACTTATGTCCTCTTAGAATTGATTAGAGCCAAAGTTCCCGGACTTTATGTATTCCATAGGGCAGAAGAAGTGGGTGGTTGTGGTTCTGCTTGGATTGCATCAAATTGTGAGGATATGTTGGAAAAATATGATAGGGCTATCGCTTTTGATAGGAAAGATGTTCACAGTATTATCACACATCAAGGCTCAAAGAGATGTTGCTCGGAGGCGTTTTCTAAGGATTTGTCAGCAAAACTCAATATGAACCATAGGTCTGATTCCACAGGTTCATTTACTGATACTGCAAACTATGACCACATTATTCCTGAATGCACTAATATGAGTGTAGGATATTTTGGGGCGCATACTGCGAGAGAAACACAACTCTTAGATTACCTTGTGAGGCTCAAAGACGCATTCATTAGAATAGATTGTGAGGGATTGGCTACTGAAAGGAATCCTAAAGCCCCTGTTGAGTATAACATGGGAGGATATTATGGGTATGGAGGTAATCTAATCAAACCTCACAAAGAGGCTCGGACTGCTATGGGTTGGTCTAAGCAAGACGATATTAAGTGGAAACAAGACAAGAAGAAGAGAGAAGAAGAGGAAAAGAAGAAAAAAGAACAATTCACTCTTCTTGATTTCGTTGATGAGGATGGAGTTCCAACTACTAATGAAATTACCAAAGACGACCTGTATAAAATATTAGATACGGCAGATGGGATTGAAGATGATGATTTCGGCCCAAAGTCCAATAAGAAATCCAAAGAAGAACTCATTGAATCGCCTGAAGAAGTTCCTGAACCTGATTGGAATGAGTTCTTTGAGGGTCTTGAAGATTAATGCAAATGCTTAAAAGGGTAAGGATTCTATTCTAACCTATGAGCAAAAAGAACGGTTGGACTAAGCGAGTTTATGAATTACTATCTGAGAGGGCTATGAGTAGCACAGAACTTTCACAAAAATTGAAAGAAACACATAGATACAATCCTCATGCGAGAAAAATAACTCTCGTTCTAAGAGCAGACAAAACAAGATTCATGGAATTGGATAAAGTGGGTGTTGAATCATGGACTCGGAGAGAATCGCACCAAGTAGTGTTGTGGGGGAGAACCGACAAAAACTATGGCGAGAACTATCCACACATGAGCCTTAACTGACCGTTAAGGTTAAATACCTGACTGCATCGGAAATATTAATGGGGGAATTGAAATTAGAGATTTTAGTGAACAATGTGTTGAATGCAAAGGAACGACTTTTGAAAGAAACTCGCATGGTGAGATGAGTTGTGCCGATTGCGGTTTAGTGGTTTCCACTATCGTAATTGACGATGGGCCAGATTGGAGAAATTATGATTCAGACGGAGGAGAATCAGGTGAGAGAGCAGGGATGCCTTCAACAGAATTATTGCATGATAAGGGCTTGACAACAGAAATTGATTGGAGAAACAAAGACTTCGCAGGGGCGGGTATTTCAAACTCAACTGCGAAAATGTTTAGAAGGTTGCGAAGGCAACACCAAAGAACAAGAATCAGTAATTCAAAGGAAAGAAATCTTTCCGTTGCTCTCGCTGAACTTCAGCGATTGGGGAGTCAAATGGACTTGCCTAAAAATGTAAGAGAACAGGCGGCATATATTTACAGAAAGGCAGTTGAAAAAGGTCTTGTGAGGGGGAGGTCAATTGAAGGAGTTGTAGCGGCAAGTATCTATGCCTCATGCCGAATGGGGCAAATACCAAGAACTCTTGATGAAGTGGGGGCTTACTCAAGAACAGGGAGAAAGGAAATAGGCAGAACATTTAGAGCAGTAGCCCAAGAGTTAAAATTGAGAGTTCAGCCATCCAATCCGAAAGATTATATCCCAAGATTCTGTTCTATTCTTGGGTTGCCTCAAATCACTCAGCGTCAAGCATTAGATATTCTTGAGGATGCTGAAAGGATTGAACTTACGGCAGGGAGGGGGCCAACAGGAATTGCGGCTCGCTCAGTCTATTTAGCAAGTCTAATCACTAAGAACTCAAGAACACAAAGAGAGGTTTCTGAGGCGGCAGGGATTACTGAGGTGACGATTCGGAACAGATACAAAGAATTGTGCAAGGCGTTGAGCATTAATCCGCATGAATACTGACCAAACACTTTAATAAGGTGCTTGGAGTAATATGGTTATTGAGGGAGAAAAATGAGAGATAAGGCAAGTATGCTTGATGGTTGGTTAGATGATTGGTCTGCAAAGTTGGATGAGATTGAAAGCGAATCTAACAGGGATGAAATTATGAGTATTGAATTGTTTGAAAAATACACTTCATTTATGATGAGGTTTGTTCAAACCCCTGCCAAGATATTCAGTTTCGGAAAAACTAAGAAGGAGGATTGAGAATGATTGAAATTACCTGTGGAGATGGATTTGATGCAAGAGAATGGCATTCTAAGAATGGTGAAAAGCATAACATCTATGTCAAAGGGAATGATGGCGATATGGGTTGGTTAGACCTACACACAGGTAAGTTCCATAACAAGTCTGAAAACAATTTTGGATTCGTAGGGAGTGATTCAGCCTTAATTACCATTAAACACAAAGATAAGGAACTTTATCTCGGTTTCCTTGATAACGATATTGCTGAAGAGGATGTTGAATCTGAGTTTGAAATGTTGAGAAAATCAATCTCAAATCTAACCTCCCAAAAGTTTGATGGGTTTGAGTTGGAATTGAATATCGGCCCCTCAAGAGAAATTAGAAAGAATGGCAAATCAGCATGGGCGAAAGCAAACATTACGGTGCGAGTTCAAAACCCTGAAGATATTGAATCAATGTATTCTGCGGTTTCAGATATGGCATCTTCAATGCTTGAGATTGAAACTAAGAAGTTGATTAACCGACACAGTTAAGTAGCATGAGGAATAGTAATGAAGTATGAATCTCATTTCGTTTGCGGAATCGGAGGTTGGGTGTGAATTATCCAATAATTTGCTTCAAAATAATGAAGCAATTTCATTCGCAAAAGCAAATATGATAAGTAAAAAGTTCATTTTGAGATGGAGATTTAGAGTTTGTAGGATATGTGGAGAGCATTTTGACATAGAAGAGAAAGGTTTTGGATATAATTGCGGGTGTTATGAATGAAGAATATTGGAAAGGTAAAACTTGGCGTAAATAAGGACTTAGAAGTTGTTATTGTAAGTGATGTTGTAATGAATGGTGAGAATGACAAAGATGATTTGTATTTCATCATGTTCAATATCATGCACCAACCACTAAGGCTATCAATTACTACTGTGGGCGATTTACTCACTCTCGCCAAGACCAATACAGGAAAGTCGGAGGAGGAGTTGCTATCATTATTGGAATCCGACCCTGAAAACTATGTTTATTTGGCTCTCGGAAACTCCGATTTATTAGTGGAAAAGAGTGTGGAAAAAATCAAAATCCCACTTGATAGTGATGAATCAGCCAACAAAGCAAGAATCCTGATTTCTTCTATGATTGATAAGCAAAAGTTCATCCAAGAATCTCATTATCAAGTTAATGGGAATGTTGAGGTAAGAAAGCAAGATGTGGATACCTCAAACATGATTCCCCAACTTAGGATTATGCTTGATATTATCAAAAATTGGGATAAATTGGATTTAGAAGAATTAGAAAAGAGGCTATCAGGCCAATAACTTTCATATACTTCGTAGGAGGATGGAATATTATGACGAAGAAATTGTCCGATGAAAGCAAAGCCGACATAATGAAAGTATATCAAGAGTTATTCTGCACTCCCACCACAATTACTACTGAGGGTGTCAGCGTAGCCGAGAATCTAAAGAATTATCTCAGCGAAGAGTAAATATATAGCCGACCATGAGTGCTATTCTCAACCAACCTGTAATTAGGGTTGAGTTTCAAATAAATACCCACTTGCCTCCGTGATGGTGGCGACCTTTTGAAATTATCGTAAAGCCTCTCAATGATATGCCTTGCACCGATAGTTTCTCCACTTTCAATCATATATTCATCAATAGTATCTGCGTGGATACTCAGAAGTCCGAATCTCTTACCCATGCTATTCGGTATGTGCCATGATTATTAAAGTTTTGTGTTCCTTGCCTATGAAACATCTAAATACTTCTTTGTTTATTGAGGATTATGACTACGCCATTAATGGATGATGCCCTTTATGGAATCAACTACAAAAGCAAAAGGAAATGTTCTGTGTGCAACAAAAGTGAATGGATTGATATATCCGCAACAGGTTATGTCATGTGTCTTTCTTGTGGCAACAAAGAACCTATTGAGGATTGATTTTTATGAAGCGAATAATTGTTGAGGCTGATGATGAGGTTTCATCTGATTTGTCTGATTTTTTTTCAGATAGCCCCTTTCCAATACCAAGAAAGGAACAAGAATTGATTATTCCTTTAATTTTGGAGGAGATAAATGCTAAGACCAAGAACATAATTCTTGAATTACCAACAGGAACGGGAAAGTCTGCAATTTCATATTTCGCACCTAAACTATCGCACTTCAAATCTTATGTCATAACCCACCTCAAAGGTCTGCAAAAGCAATATATTGATGAATTGCCAATGATGAGTAATGTCATGGGTAAATCAAACTATTCATGCAAGTTAGACATTGACCCTGATTGTGATGATTTGCAGATTGCTGAAGAGGCTTTGAATGAAGCAATTATGGGTGGAGGCTTTTCGGATAGATGCTCAACCGATTTAGCCCCTTGTTCAAACCTCAAAGATTTCAATTGCCCTTTTAAGTTTTCAATTGGAAAATTAGCCGAAAATGATAGTGATTATTCGGTTAATTCTGCTGATTTTTGTGGATATTATTCAGACCTCTATGACGCTTTTATGGGTGATTATTTTTTGACCAATGCGAGTTATTTACTATCTATGTGGCCTTTGGGTGTTTTGCGTGAAAGAGAATTATTGATAGTTGATGAAGCACACAACCTGAGTAATAGTTTGATGAATCATTTTTCTCTATCAATCACTCACAAATCGTTAGAAACATTGTTCAATATACCAACACTTACAGAAATCAAGTCAGCAAGTTATGAGCAAAAGACAAGGTTGAAAGAACGAAGGAATAATTTACTCAAAGCATGGAATCCTAAAGATGGTAAAAATGCGGGCGTAGGATTCCCTTCAGTTCCTTCAATAAAAGTAGGAACAGATAATAGGACTTGGGAATTAGGGTCAAAGGTATTTAGGGCTTACTTTGATTATTTGAATGAAATCATAACTTCAAATCTCAACAATCAATTGTATGATGGCGATTCTAAAAAGGTCGCCAAAAACCTGAATCAAAAATTAATCTCTCTTTCACTCAAAATATCAGATTGGAAAAATTGGGTTTGGTCAAAAAATGATGAGTTGAACCCATCTAAAATATCATTCAAACCACTCTCCATCAAACAAGATGCTGAAGAGTTGATACATAGTTGTGCTAAACAAAGGATTTACATGAGTGCAACCATTGGTGATGTGGATGTTTTTTGCGAGGAGTTGGGGTTGAAAAAATCAGAAACAACCTTTATCAAATTAAATTATTCGCCATTCCCTCTTGAGAACCGACCTATTCACACCTCAATCAAAGGAGGAACTTTGACACATAAGGGGAAAACAGAAGATGATTACTACAAGACTGCAAAGGCTATCAGCGAAATTGCTTGGAAATACAAAGACAAAAAAGGATTAATATTGCCATACACAAAGGAGATTCAAGAAAAGGTGATAGAAGCAATCAACAAGTATCATCCATTTGTAGGGAGTAGGCTAAAACATCACACAGGCAACTCTCAAGAAAGAGATGAATGTTTTGAGAACTTTGACAATTCCAATTCAAATGATATTTTGATTTCAACCTATGCTAATCAAGGATACGATGGAAAGGATGTGGACTTCTGCATTATCGTCAAGTTGCCATTCAGTTCAATTGCTGATATTCAAGTGAGGAAAAAGATGGATGCAAACCCTAAATGGTATAAATCAAAGGTGGCTATGGAACTTACTCAAATGTGTGGGAGAGTGGTGAGAAGCAAAACCGACAAAGGAGATACTTACATTATTGACCCATCTTTTGATTTCCATTATCAAAAGGGAATTGGAAATCACCCTCTAAAAACCGAAATGCCTAAATATGTTGTTGAGAGTATTGAAAGTAATAGGTGATAATGATGGAGTATGATATGATAGTTGTAGGAGGTGGGCCAGCAGGTTCATCATCTGCATTCTTTAATGCCCAAAAAGGAAAGCGAGTATTATTGATGGATAAGCAAGTTTTTCCGAGAGATAAGTTCTGCGGAGATGGGATTACAGGAAAATCATTACATCTCTTAGAGGAGATGGGTTTGGGTGAAGCCATTTCTAAGGAGAAAAAAATCTCATCTAATGGCGTAATCATTTATTCACCCAACAAAGCCAATTTGAGGATTCCTATTGATTCTCCTGACGACCCGTTTAGTGCATTTTCACTTGAGAGAGAGATTATTGACAATTTAATTTATGAGAGGGCTAAGGAGATGGTTTTGGAAAATGGTGGAGATGTAATTACCGCTAAGGCAACAGGAGTTATTTCAAAAGACAACAAAATCATAGGAATTGAAACTAAGGATGGAAAATATTTAGGAAAAACAGTAGTGGGTGCGGGTGGATACAACTGCCCTGTATCAAGATATGTATTGGATAAAAACCAAACATTAAAGCAAGATAGAAACCATTACTCAAGTGCTATACGAGAATATTGGGATAATATTCAAGGCAGTAATGGAGATTTTGAAATCCACTTCATCAAGGGAATTATGCCGGGATATTTTTGGATATTCCCCATCTCAGAAACAAGATTCAACATTGGCGTGGGGATGCTTTTGGCTGATATGGATAATCAAGATGTAAAATTGAAACAGATGTTGGATTATATCATCAATGAATCCTATTTGAGTGAAAGATTCAAAGGTGCTACTGCTATTGAGAAATCAAGAAAGGGATGGTTATTACCATTAGGCTCTCCAAGAAAAAACACCATTCAACCAAGAAAAAACTTTACAGATGGGTGTGTGTTAGTTGGTGATGCGGCAAGCCTCATAGACCCATTCACAGGTGAGGGAATTGGAAATGCGCTTGTATCAGGTAAATTGACTGCCGACTATGATATAATTGATGAACAAACAGGAATTGAATATCAAAACAAATTATGGGAAATTATTGGGAATGAACTTACCAACTCCCACAAATTACAAAAAATGCTTAAAAGAGAATGGTTGATAAATTGGTTCATTAAAAAAGCAAGTAAGAAACCAAAATTACAAGAAGTTTTGACTGATATGCTTCACAATAAAGAATCACAACACAAGATGCAGTCTAAGTGGTTTATGTTCAAAACATTGATGTTTTGAGTAATGTTTAAGTAAGTGGTTGAGGAGTGTCTAATATGGGCAACATTGAGTGGAGAGATTGTAGGATTTGTCTTGTAAAATATCCAAGACCCGCACTTTCTAAGGACATGATTTGTTGGAACTGTGAGGGAGGATTCAAAGATGAAACTTGCATTGTGCGGTAAAATGGCTTCAGGAAAAACAACTATGGCATTGAAACTCGGTGATGAGTTTGGTTTTTCAAGATTTAGTTTGGCTAAGGGAGTTAAGGATTTTGGAAACTTTCTTTTTGAAATCCCTGAAGGACACAAAGATAGAGTCGCTTATCAAAAAGTAGGAGATGGAGGGAGAAACTTTCTTTATCCTGAGATTTGGATTGATGTTCTTCTTAGGTCTGTTGATGAAAGCAGTTGCGAAAATGTTGTTGTTGATGATGTAAGATATTTGAACGAAGTCCAAAGTTTCAAAGACAATGGTTGGAAAGTTATCAAAATTGATATTGAAGATACTCAACAAATTGAGAGGTTGAAAAAAACTTATCCTCAAGATTGGGAAACTCATGTTGCTTCAAGAAACCATCCCTCAGAAGCAGAAGTGGATACCATTCCTGAATCTATGTTTGACTTGATAATTAAGGCATCAGATGTTGAAAAGTATGAATCAGTATTCCAATTCATCAATGATAGCGTTCATAATCAGAACCAAATCCTTCAATGACTTCAGCACCACTTTGACCGCTTCTCATAGCCATAATTCTCCTGAGTAGCACGAATCCAAAACCTGTAAGTAGCGCAACACCAACTAAGTTCTTGGAATCCCACAAAGTTTCACTTTCAAATGCTCTTGCACCGTTGCGTGGCCCCTCAATATCAATAATTCCCATGAATCCCATTCTGCCAAGTGCCTCTTGAAACTTAAACCAATCAATATCTAATTCATTCTTTAGTGTTGTTGAACCATCATCTAACTTGACAGTTTGGTTCGTTGAGTTTTCAACATTAATAAGGTTTCCGTCTGCTTGAGGGTTTGAGTCTTTCATAGCCCTAAGAATTGTTTCTCTATTTGGAAATATCAGAACCCTACATCTGTTGTGCATTACATTTCTTTTTGTTGTAGTATCCACTTGACTGTGAGGATAAACAAGGAATTGGACTACTCTTTCATCATTATCCCTGCACCTAACAAACTCCCTGCATATATCTGTGCTACTGAAATATTGTCGCCCTGTGTAAATCTTTCCGTCTTTCAAAGGATGCCCATGAATAGTCCACATCCTTTGCATCTCAGTATATCCATTTTTCGCCTTATCCTCAGCACCCTTCTTTTCAGGGGAAACTTCAATTCTGCTTCTGCCTCCATAAGAAGGTTCTCCAAGTTCATACACTCCATTAACATCATAGACATAACACATCCATTCTCTTTCTTCGTTTGTGTTATCTGAGTATTTCTTCATGTCCTCTATGGCACTATCTGAAAACTTGTTCCACTCCTGTTGCCATTGTTGCATAATGAATAGACATACTTACTGACTGTTAAAGGTATTGATTAAGTGGAGTCGGAGAGATTTGAACTCTCAGCCTCTTGGATGCAAACCAAGCGTTCTTCCAAGTTAAACTACGACCCCAAGAATATAATGGTGTAGTGGATGAAAGCAAGAGGGGGGGAATCGGCACTCCCACCCACTACATATTACAGTAATTTTTTTTGGATGTTAAACCTTCTGTTCTCAAAAACCAAACGGTTAAATACCTCTTCGCATAGATGTATAATCATCCCACAACAAAACGGGTGTTAAAAATTGGAGGAAAAAAAATGGAAAATAATAATGAGATTGAGGCGTTTTTAGCAGAACTTGAAACCGAACAAGAAGCCAACAGGGGCGAAAGAACTTATGTTCAAAGAGATACCCTAAAGGCAGTCATTGACGAAGATAGTGGTTATAGCCAAATGTATGACGGATACATCCTTGAAGGATTTACCGATGGCATTGAAGGACAATACGGTGTTTCAACCGCAGTCAGGCTTATCGCACCTTCTGATGGGCGAAGAATGACTCTTTGGCTAACAGGCTACGAACAAGAGCATCTAAAGAACTTCGTTCAGTCGTCTTTGGATAACAACGCATCTTACCCAATGGAAATCAAGTTTGTAAGACACAAGGTTGATGGCAAGAACGGGCGAAGATACAACCGATTCTCGGTTAAGTTGCTAAGTTCAGGAGAGGATGTTGTAATCCCACCTGTGCCACAAGACCAATTGGAATCAAGCAATTGAAACCAATAAAGTCCTACTAATCATCAATTAACCTATACCCCTGCGGGGGTTGGGTTTCTTTCATTCTTTAGGATACATTTATTAACTTGATACGATTCTTCTATTCGTCAGGTGATATTAAATACCTCATAGGAGTATGGATTAATATGGTGCAAGAGATTCCCGATGAGATTTATGATTTCGTTGCTAAGACGGTTGTTAATTATGGCGACCTTACTATCAGCATGAAGGAAATCCATGACCGAAATGTGTTTGGAAACAATCAAACAGGTTCAGGTTTTTGCATCAAGTATGGAGTCAAGGCTATCAACCACAAAGAGGCGGGGTCAAACAAAATAATGATTGAGTTCACTATCTCAGATGGAGAATATTCAGTCCGATGTATTTCACACAATGCGAATGAGAAGTATCTTGAGGGAGGGCTTGAAGATGAAGCCCTTGCTGATATTCTTCAAACGATTGCTCGCAGTCAAAAAGAAGGAAAGCGGGTTGAGTTGCGAGGGCATTATACCAATGTGGGGGCAAAAAGACTGTTTCTTGTTGATTGTATGGAACTTGATGATGGATTCCAAGAGTCGCAAATGTCCGATGAACAATTTGCTAAGTTCAAAGGATTATGTGATAAGTATGATATGACTCCTCTTGATTTGATGATGAGGGATGATACCCTTTGGGCTGAACTTTATGCTATGGATTTCTTGAAGAAAGCAGTTCTGTTGTTTTGTTTATCGCCTAAACGAAAACAAGATATGATTCATGTAGGGATTGTATCAAGTCATGGTGAAGGAAAAGACCACCTCATTGAAAGGGTTATTCAACCACTCGTTCCTTGCAGAAGGGCGGGTTCAGGAAAAATGGCAACAATTCCGGGTCTTTTTGGTGCTATGTCAGGAGATGATTTGAATGCCATTGAAGTTGGATTGTTGCCTAAGATGAATCATGAAAGAGTTGCTATCAGCGAGTTTCAAACTTGGGGAGATGAAACCTTTGGTGAGTTGATGAACATGATGGCAAACGGTCAAATTGAAATGCAAAAAGGCGCACTTGATGTTGAAAGAGAAACAACACTCAATTTGTTGTTCTTAGGAAATCCTCCAAACTACTACACAGAAGAGATGGATAAGAGGGTCATGCTTGATGCTTTTGGCAAATACACATTCCAAATTATCTCAAGACTGACCTTGATTTTCACTCAACTTTCTTTGTCGGATGGAAAAGCCGCACAAAGAATTAGAGATGCAATTATTTCATCAATGGATGGTGATTTTCAAGAGTCTGAAATCGCTGAGAAAGTGGCTAAATGGCGAAAGTTTTTCCGAGAGTATTTGAGGTATGTCAGCAACACAACTCCTAAGTTGAAGCACTTTACAGGGTCAATTAATGGCACATACGATGATTTGGAACAGAAGCCTCAATTCAAAGATGCTTTTTGTATCCGAACTGCGACTGATAATAGAAAATATCAAGAGTTTGCTAACCTTGTGAGGGGCTTTGCTCGGCTGATGGGCGATAAGGATATTAACTTCAATCATGTGATGTATGCGGCAGAAATATTTGAGTTGTCCTTAGAAACCCTGACTGAAAAGTTCCCAACTAAGGCTTGGGCGAGTGGAGTTGATGAGAACTTGCTGAAACTTTATGAGTGCATCAAGGAAAAATGTCCTGTGGGTCATAACAAGAGAGAGATACAGAAGGAGTGCAATATCTCCAATGATGATTTGAATACTTTGACAAAGTTGAAAGCCTTAACAAGATTTGACGATGGAACATATTTTGTTAATGCTGAGTGGAAAGAGGGGTTGGAAATATGAGTGGAGAAACAAAGGCTGAGGCTCACACATGGGCATATTTGAGGGCTTACTACTATCCCCGATTTGTTGAGGGAATTACAAAACTTTCTTGGGATATTCGGTATGAGGTTCTTTCCGAGATTCATGGTTCTTGGAGTCCTTTGCCTCCTGACCCTGTTGGTGCTATGATGGAGTATGTTGCCGAACACAGTTATTTCAAGTTCTTCGTTCATGGAGTTGAAGTTCAACCTGACGGCTATTTCAGGTTGCATAAATTGATTTCAGCAAATCTTGGGCGAGTTGGAATATTTGATGATTGATACCAACATCATTAAGTATCTGTTTTGTTAAGCAACCGATATGGATGTTCTATCAGGCTCACTTTATGCAGTAGCAATTGTGTCAGCGTGGAGAGGAATCACCATCATTGAGGATGTTCTCTTCAAAAACGAAGAACGCCCACTTCAAAGTGCGCTCATCTCATTATCCTTAGCAGGGGTCATTTTGCTATACAAACATGAGGATGTTTCAAAACTCTTTAAGCCCACAACATCTAAATAGGTCGGGAATGATTTAGTATCATGCGGGAGGATGTTCAGCAAAGGGCGTTAGAAGCCATTAATAGAATGATGCGAGATGGCATCGGAATTATGCGAGCATCAAGGTTATCAAGAACTACTCGGAGAACTGTAAGAAACTACATGAGGCTCAAAGGTATCAGAAGTAAAATGGTGAGGGGAAATCTAAAAATTGTTCCGAGTATGGAACAAAGAATCAACTCATTCATTATGCACATGAACAATGGTTATTCTGCAACTGCTTCTGCAAAGGCAGTTGGAACAACTGTAAGAACAATGGCTCGGAAAGAAATCAATGGCAACCCAATCATCATTAGAGGAGATAGATTTTGGGAACTGAATGTAGTTCCCTTGTATCGGCAAAGTATTGTTGTCTATGGGAGAATCACAGGTCTTGGGGATAACATTCAAGGTTCAGGTGCAGTTCCGCCTGAATTAGATGAAAACAGACCTGATAACCAATCTAATCTGCAAGAGGATGATATTAAGTCGCCTGAAGCAGATACGGCAATTTGGTTTCAAGTGGATTTTGATGATTTCATTACCACCTTAGACCGACAAAGGGTGGGTGCTTTCTATCGCCCATTGATTATGGAGGCTTTGAGAGAACAACTTGAAACTCCCAATATTCCCGATGAAAGTTTGGCTTTGAGATTCTTGAATAATGAGGATGTAAGGCAACACTCAACTGAAAACAACAGACTACAAGATGGCGAAATCACAAGATTGGAACAGATTATGAACCGATACAATGTTAGGTTGCATACCCCTGCAAACTATGGTGTTGATGATAACTTGATTCCGAGAGATGTGGAGTTCATTTCGCTTGATGAACTTGGTCAAGAAGTTTCTTTTGGCGACTTCAATGTGTTCATGTTAAGAGGAGATGAACCCTCCATTTATCCACAAGAGGAAAACGGCAGACCTTATCCTGTTGAAATAAGATTAGATTACAATTTACAAGATGAATTAGAAGATAATTAAGCGAAAAGGTTATAAGACAGAACCGAGAAAATTACGATATGGCTGAGTTTTCACTCAAGGATACACTAATCGGAGGAGGATTACTTTTCGGAATTGGTGTTTTTCTAAAGTCCAAAAAGGGCAAAAAGAAGGTGAACCTTGATTATGATAATTGGGGTGGTAATCCTGATGGCAAATTAGCAAAGGCACTTGCGAAGGCGAGAGAGGAATCAAAAAAGCCAAGAGAGCCTTTGAAGATTGAACGATTGGATGCTGAAATAGAAGATTCTCCACCTATTGAATATTCTGCATACAGAAGAAGAATCAATTATTTGGAGATGATTTACAACGCATTTTATGACCCTGAATCTTCAATTTACCAACTTGTGAACGGTTATAGTAGCGGGGCAATTAATTATGGAGAGGGTTTCATACTACCTACTCAGGCGATATTCTTGGATTTGAGGAGTGGTTCTTCACAACTTGACGGTCAGCGATTATCATTTAATTATGGAGGAAATAGAGGCTCAAGAAATAAATTGAAAACTAATGTCAAAAATGCCCTTCAGCGAGCATCAGGAACTAAACTATCAAGTAGTGGGAGGTTGCATCATGGAGGGCTGATTGGGGCTGATTATGAATACAATGGAAAGATGTTTTTCATTAGATACAATATGCGAGGCAGGGGCAATTCAAGAAGAACAACTCTATCAGTTGCTTCTCAAGATTCAATTCCTGAATACAGGAGAGGAGAATATCCATTTAGTAGGGCTTATGAACATGAAAATGATTACAGGTATCAAGGGGGTGCTGAAACCTTTGATTCCGAATCACACACAGATAGAGTGGCGAGATTGAGGAAACAGATAGAGGATTCACAAGAAGAACTTGAGAATATTAGATACTGCAACCATGAAGAATGGGTATCAATCAGTAATAACATCGGTAGTCTTGATAGTAATTCATTCAGCCTCACAATTGAATGTGAAAATTGTGGTTCACATGGAGTTGCGGAATGGGAAGAACCTACATTTGTTTCATGGGATAGAACTTATATGAGTGAAGAGGAGGAGTAAAAATGAGTTGGGTAATGAAGAATTGGAAACCCCTGACTGTTGTTGGCGGTTTGCTTGGAATCTCTTGGTTCGCAGGGAAAAAGTTTGATGAGGCTCAAGCCTTTGATGCCGAGATTTATGATAGGCAGGGCAATTTGCGAACTGTTGATGATAACTTCATTGAGGCGACAAATGACAAACTCCAAGCACTACATCGTTTGTTAGAGGCTAACCGAAAACAGATTTTGGCTACTAACAGTCAAGATACAAAAACAAGATTGAGGCAAGAAAGATACAGAATACAAGATGCTATGGCTCGCTTAAGGGCTTTTATTGACGACCCGATTAACCATGATGGAGGAGAGTTCATGGTGAGGCTTGGGGCTGAAACTTTTGATGCCGAAGCAGTTTCCGATTTAGAACTCAAAAAAGATTCCTGTTGTTGTGGGGCGACCAAGAAAACACCTTGCGTTTGCATGATACTTGGGCGTGATTGTAGTGCAAAGAAGCCAATGTGTGCTTGCTTTAGGCTCAAGGCGATTCAACAAAATGATGAGAAAGAGGCTGAAACCACTATGACGGTTGAACACAAAGATGGCTCTAAATACAGATATTCGGAAACCGACCCTGTGTATGATGTAAGGGGAGATATTGTAGGTCATGTTTCGGAAATCTTGTATGAAACACCCACCTATTATCAAAGCATCTATGATGCTGAATCCTTTGAAGCCCAAGATTGCGGTTGGTGCGGAGATAAAATAGTTGGAGGAGGCACAAGAGAGGGCGAGAAGGTTTGTAGTGCTTGCGTAGTAGCCTACGACAAAGAGAATAATAGAGGGAGTCCATGTGTAGTTTGTGGTGAAAAAACAGAAATGGGCGCATACAGTTATGGAAAAGGAGAATGGGTGTCAATTTGTAGTAAGGATTGTGAATTAGATTATGACGATTATGAGGCTGAATCCTTTGAAGCCGATTATGATAATGATGAAGATGAACATGAAATGGTTCATTGTAGTTTTTGTAATGACATTATAGGCACAGAAGAAGAAGTTTATGACGAAGAATCTGTGGAGTGGTATAATGCTAATGGAGAAACGATTTGTCCTCCATGCTACAAAGATTGGATGAAAGAATACGAAAATGACATGGATATGCGCTACACTCCTTTTTATGCTGATACCGTTGCCTTTGAATCATTCGCAGGGAGATGGGATGTAGGACAAACGAAGGAAATTGAAGGAGTTCAATTAACAAAAGTATCAAACGCATACGGCAGGGGAAATAGAAGAGTAGGCGCAGGGTTCATAATGGAATATGAAGGTCATATCGGTGAAATTGTTGCTAATGATGAAGCAGGGTATAGGGGTCAAAAGCCGGGCTTTTTTGTCTTAGAGGATGGAACTCTCAGAAGAGGTGGAAGAAGAACAAGAAGAGGCAGATTCAACGGCATAGCGGCAAAAGACCAAAGAGAATGTTTAATCCGATGGAAACACAAAGTTGGCGGAGGAACTTTAGTGATTAGAAGGCCATTCAAAAAGGCAAGAGCAGTTTTGACCACAAGAGGATTTAGACCTTATTCGGGTGTTTTTAGACCTCCAAGTAGCGGAGTTAGTAGGTCAAACACATACATCAGAAAATCTGATGGGAGGAGGCAAGCAGGGAGGCCACCCCGACAAAATGAGGCGTGGTTAGGTATCAGATATGATGCTGAAACCTTTGAATCTGAAAGTGATGATAGAGTCAAAGATAGATTTTTTGAGATGGCTTATGCCATAATTGACATGGATGGTGAAGTTGGGATTTATGACGAGGATGGAGGGAGTTTCATTACCTATGAATCTTGGGCAGAATTAGAAGAGGACATGGATAGTGGTGAAATCTCACTAAATATGATGAAAGACTTTCTTGAAGAGAGAGGAGTGATTCCATTTTGGGCTGAAAGTAAGCCAACATTGGAGAATCTGAAAATAGCACTAAAACAAAGGAATAGTGCTAATTGTCAATGTGATAATCCTAATGTTCAGTCATGGAAAGTGAATGGAAAATGTCATGTTTGTAATGAGATTAAAAAAATCCAAGCCATGATTGATGATTACGATGCTGAAGAGTTTGGGGCTGAAACCGATTCAAAAAAGGTCAAAAACACATACCGATTAGGTGATAGAGAAGTCAGGGAATATGCCGATGGTTCTTTAGAGGTGGTCATGGATGCTGAGTCTGTTTCTTTCAAGAGTTTTTGGATTGTAGCAAAGAAAGGGAGTAAATTATTTCCCGCAGGGCAAGTAGGAGAACTAAGAGTTTATGATAATGGCGAGAGAACGATTGTTTTAGACAACAACATCGTTATTCCATTTTATACTCAGGCAACTGCCTACGCCTACTTGAATAAGCACTTCATGGTTTATCCAAAGAGAGGCAAGGCAGATATGAGTTTGGTTATGGATGCTGAAGGCGACCATGACCATGACCATGACGACCATGACCATGAAGATATTGATGAATTAGTTGAAAAGATTGATAGGCTGACTGATTTCGCTATTACTTTCATCCACGATGGAGGATTCGGAGGAGAGCCACAAGGCTTTATCGTTGATGAGGATTTAGGACTTAAAACTGAGATTGTGAAATATGTTGAAGGCTCTATGGATTTGAGAATGGTTAGGGATTTGGAAACCAACGAATTAGTCAGCGTGAGATTTGCGCTATCAGGCGACCCTGATTCAACTCCAATTCTTTACTTACCTCTCCCTGAGAAAATCGCAACCGTTCCTCAAGAAGAAAGAGCAATTAAGAGGTCTTAATCATGTCAGATTTAGTGAATGCCGCAGGGGGCATTTTCGTTTTCTTTCAAGAAGGAGATGAGCCTGTTATCGGACTTCAAAAAAGAGAGGACACCGATGAATGGGGCGCAACAGGAGGAATCATAGAAGATTATGATGATGTAGGACTTGGGATGTATGACACAATAATGAACTGCATACAAAGAGAATGTTTAGAAGAGATTGGAACTGTATTCAACTTAGATGAAGTTCAAGTTTCTTTACCCAAAGGCTCAATATCCCATTTCAAACAAAAATTAGAAAGCCATAGTGGGCATTACTACACACTTTTTATTTCATTAAGTGATATGGCATACGGTGATATGATTGACAATCTTGAACTAAATCCAACAGAAGTTTCAGATTTTGAGTTCAGGATACTTTCAGATTGGCTTTCTGATTCTGATTTACATGATAAAGTCCGAGATATTATCTCAAAATAGTCTTTATGATGGGCCTGATGCTTTGATTCATTAACTTGTATTAAACACAAAGTTTAATAGTCATAACGCAAAAACTAACGGTATGAGGTCAGGTTTAGTCAAAGAAGCCACTTTCGTTGGGGGTTCTCTCTTCGTAATTGGTGCGGCTTTGATGCAATTTGACAAGAAAGGAATCACAGACAAGAAGTATTGGCCTTATCTTGGAGTGTTTATTGTTGGGTTTTCAGGTCATTTAATCTTTGAAGCGTTTGGTTTGAACAAGAAATATTGCGAAACTGCTTTTGGGGCTGAAACTTTTGAAGCAGATTCCAAAGAAGAAGCCCGACTAAAGAAATACGAAAAGACCTACGGCAAAGAAGGTGCTAAGGTTAGGAATAGAATATTCAAGAGGATTCTCGCTAATGAACAAGACGGAACAAAGGCGGGTCAATGGTCTGCTCGGAAAGCACAATCCTTGACTGAGGCTTATGAAAAAGCCATGAAGGACAAAGGCAAGAACCCTTACAAATCATCTAAAAGAACAAAATCACAAAAAGACTTGAAAGATTGGGGCGACCAAGATTGGACTACAAAATCGGGCAAAAAGTCCTCAAAGACAGGTGAAAGATATTTACCAAAAAAGGCTATCAAAGCATTGAGCGATAAGGAATACAAAGAAACCTCCGACAAGAAGAGAAAGGATACCAAAAAAGGAAAGCAATTCTCAAAGCAACCAAAGAAAGTTGCTGATAAAGTTAAAAAA
>Ga0209645_1000422_pt1 | contig 21874 bp, 10 predicted proteins | sample ETNvirenome_6_30_FD_184070 | JGI IMG/M metagenome (GOLD analysis project Ga0209645, IMG submission 184070) | Marine viral communities from the Pacific Ocean - ETNP_6_30 (SPAdes) (version 2) | ecosystem: Environmental > Aquatic > Marine > Oceanic | place: Pacific Ocean | collected 2013-06-19
AACACTATTTGTTGATTTAAACTACCAACAATTTTCTTTTTATTACCTTTTCTACTTTTAATAAGCCAATCAGCTAAAGCGGTGCAACTAAGATCTTTGAATTTACCTTCTGCGTCTGGCGCATCAGAGTCTTTCCACTCAGGTCTTTTTTCTTTTGCCATTATTTTTTCTTACTAGCTGTTACTTTACTTTCTCCTTTTGTTACAGTTACATCGGTATCTGTTACATCTACTTGCATTGGATCATCTTGTTTATCACGTAGTTGTAATATAAGATTTTTAATTATTTCAATTTCAGGTTTATCTTCTTTTTCTTTTGCACCAACAATATGCTGTAATATACCTATCATTGCCATAGCTGCAGTAGATACTAAACCAATAACAGCTGTTAAAGCTCCGCCTTCTAAGTGAGTAGAGCTAATAACACCAATAACTACTAATACAGTGATATAATTTATAGCATGCTTACCTAAATGTTTAGACGCAATTTCTTTAGCTGTACTTCTAGCAGTAATCTTATCAATTTCTATTTGAGCTAAAATCTCTTCAGTTGTTTTTTGTTTTTTCATTTTAACCATTATTTTTTACCTCCACCAAATTTACTTGGTCCACCAGCTTTAGTACATCTTACACCCCAACCTGAAGCATAAGCGCTAGGCCAAACTTTAAATTTTCTTTTTGCAGCAGCTTTACAAGCTGAACTTATTTTACCATATAAAGGACTACTCATTTTCTTTTTTATTTTGTAATTCGATTATTTTATTAACTCTATCTTTTTCGTATTTTAAAGCTTTAATTTCTTTCTTAGTTAAACCAAGTTTTAATAATGTTTCAACTTGCTGAGGTTTAGTAGTTTCTTTCATCATGTTTTCTACTTTTATTTCAGCTTCCATTTCTGGTGTTACCACAACTTGATCTTGTACTCCGTAGTAAGGTAAACCAACATCCCAAGTTCCCCATCCAAGTGCTAATGCTACCTTTTGCCATTTTTCAGTACCGTCACTAAGTATATTTCTTATTGCATTTATTTTTACAACAGCTTCATCTACTGGTATATTTGATACAGCAGATATAACTTGTGCCACAGCTAGATAAGCTGGGTTGTCTATATCTATACCTTGTTTCTTCATTTCTTCTGCGTTCCAAGAGAAAGTGTTTGCGGCGCTTTTTAGTTTTCTTAACTTAGACTGCAATGGTGGAGATATAGAAAATAAATCATCTATTGCTTCAGCATAATCAGGAGATTTCGCGTCTGCTTGTTTTGCTATTTCCATTAAAGTGTTTTTCAATGTAACACTTAAAGCTCCATAAATACCTAGACCTCTAAGCTGAGAATCAATCATACCATTTAATGTTCTTTCTATTCTTTTATTTCTTTTTGTTTGTTCTTTTTCGTCTGATTCATCTCCTTCAAATAATAAGAACTGTACACCTTGTTGAAGACCATTAAATATTAAGTTTTGTATAGCACCATAGTAAAGTATTTTAGATATATTAGTTTTCCAATCACCTCTACCATTTATAAGATCTTGAATAGCTCTTTTTTGTATTCTAGCATACTGCATTTGTGTATTACCAAAAGATAATATTAAACGACCAGCTGCAGATCTCTGTTGTTGACTAATTTTGCTAGGGTTACTAGACTGTTGACTTGTTTCTGAAATGTCTCTAAAGTCTTCAAAAGCTTGTTTAGAGGCAACTTCAGGACTCATACCCTCTTTTATATAGCTATTATATCTATTTCTATAAAAAGTTGCACCACCAGTTGCTATTGCGAAACTATCAGCATATCTTGTAAATACAAAACCTTTTTCTAGTGCTAATGCTATAAACTTCTGTATTTTATTTCCTTTACCTTGTGCTAAATCTGCTATTTCAGATTCACTAATGTTTATCTTTAAACCATCTCGTCTAGCTTTTAGATAAGGTGAGTTTAACAAAAACATTACATCTTTCCAGTATTGACCTTGGTTTGCAAACGCTTTAGCAGCTTGAAGTGGATTATTATCTTTCCAATTAACAAAGTTAACATTAGATATCATTTGTAACAAAGCTGATCTAGTATTTAAGAACATAACTACACCAACAGAGTTGTTTATCCAATCATACCATTTAGTTGTAATAGAATCTGTATTAGCGCTTCTGTTACTTCCTCTGTACATCGCATCAATACTAGCTCGCAACGCTTTAACATAGCTAGCACCAAAAGCAGCTTCTAACTTATTTATTACCTTGTCAGAGAATATAATATCGATATTATCTTTCCACTCTTTAAGATATTGTTTTCTATCTATTTTATTAATACCATTTATAATGTCAGTTGTAATCGTTCCAGCAACCCAACCTTCTTTTGGAGCAGGATATTCTTTTCCTTTTCTCAATGATATTAACTGATCAGCAAAAACTTTTAACTGAGGATCTGCTTTTACAAAATCACTTAGTCTTTTTAAATCTCTTTTAGATAAACCAGGTATTGACATACCTTGTTGTCCCCATATATAAGCTCTAATTGCATGTTCAAAAGTAAATTTACCTATACCAGTTTCTTTTTTAAGACTTTTTGGTAAATTAGGGAACTGAGCTTTAAGTGCGTTAAAGTCACTAGCCGCAGCAACTTTGGCGGACTCTAATTCTATTTCAGCTCTATTATATGGATCAATTAAATTGTCTTTAAAGAAAGCCATTTGAGCATCACCAACTTTACCTTTACCTAATAGTCTATATAATAAACCAGTAAAATCTTCAGCAGATGGCGGTATAAAGAAATTAAATTTACCTTTACCAGCTCCAATAGTTTGGGCTTTAGCAGGTGAATATTGTTTGTAAGCTTCAATACCTGTTTTCTTTTCTATAATATCATTAATTATAGTTTCAAAGTTTTTCTGCTTACTTCTCATTGCTATATGAGCTCTACCTTTTACATCTAGAACATCATAAACAGCTTGAACAGCTTGAACATTTAATATAGCATCGTCAGCAAAATAGAAATCATTATAGCCTTCTGCAGCTTTACTAACTATCCAATTAGCTTTAGCTTGTGCAGCTCCATCTGCTAATCCAACAATGTTTTCAAATTTAAGATTTATACCTTCTGATTTTAACCATTCGTGTATAGCTGTTGCTGCTTCTGGAGTTCTAGCTGTTAATATATAAACATTACTATTACCAAACTTGTCTACAGCTTTTTTAAGTTTGTCAAACAATGGTCCTCGTTTTCCTTGTACAACTTTATTAAATTCACTAAAATCAAACTTAGCGCCTATAGCTTCTAAATTAGAATGTTCTAATGCAAACTCAGTTGCGTTTATTTTTCTTATAGTTCCATTAGGCATTTCTACAATAACGTTGCTATTAGTTATAGCTACAGTATCGTCAAAATCAAGAACAGATATACCTTTCACAGGCGCGTTAGGATCTCTAGCAACTTCTACAGCTTTTTGATAATCTTCTAGAACTTTTATTTTATCAGCAACTGTTTTGCTGCGCATTACTTTTTTACCAAAAGTATTATCTATATTTGCGGCAGCTTTGATTTTTAAAGGTAGTATTTTAGTTTTAAATACTTTAAATTCTGCTTTAGCTTGTTGTAATGTTATTTCACCTGTTAATACCTGTGTAATAAGCTCATTAGCTTTTTGCCCAGCAATATCAATACCAACTTCAGATTTTATATCTAATTTACCTACAAAGAACTCACCAATAGTCATTTTAGGTTTAATAAGTTTGTAAGCAAAAGGGTTCGATGTGTTATTAACACTGTATCTAATCCAAGACGCAAGACCTGCTGGTAAAAAATCTAATTTACCTTGTTCTATTAATGGAATAACTGATTCATAATAAACTGGAGGCATAGCTTCATTTAAACCTAGAGGTTTTAAAGCTATATCCTCAGGATATCTTAAAGCTCCTTGAGCATAAGATTTTTCTATAATTTTAAATTCAGATTCAACTTGACCTTTTATAGCTGCGTCTAATAATTGCTTACCAACCTGAACAGCTGGCATCATATGCTCTTCTGTTACTTTAGTAACATCTATTTTACCTGTTACTGGGTTTATAGGATAAAAAACTGTTGGTGCTAAAAATCTTAACGGATGATTTTGATCAACAGTAGCATCTCTTAAAAATCTTTGAAATGCTGAAGCTGAATCTGGGTTTTTCTTTATATAAGACTGAATAGATAGGAATAAATCTTTTAATAAATTTAATCTTTTCTGTATTAAACCTGGATCATCAATAAATCTATTTATTGCTTTTTCATTTAAAATAGAACCAGTTTTACTGTATTTTATTCTACCTAGTGGACCTTTTTTATATTTAGCCGATATAGATGTTCTAAACCTATCTACATTTCTAAAGGTTAAACCAAAACCACCAGTCATGCCTTTTTCAAATAGATAACCAAATTTAGGATTTAGCTTAATAAAGTCATCAATAGTTTCTACAAGAGTTCTACCTTGTGGCGTTGTTAAATCGAACTCTTTTTTAGGTTTACCTTTTGAATTTAAAACATTAGTTTCTACTTTTGTTAACTCAATTGGTGGCACTACAAATTGACCTTTCTTAAAGTCTCTTGTAACTTTTTGTTCTTGTTTTCTTTTAGCTTGTGCTTTCTGTCTAGCACCTTCTGCTGGTGTTTTTTCACCTGCGGCAACTTGTTGGTCAATAGCTATTTCTATTGCATTTAAAGTTTGAAGTCTAGCTAAAAGTTCCATCCAACCCTTTGAAGCTTGAGCTGTACCTGACCTTGCGTCTTTTATATTACCCTTAGCATCCATGCCAAATACAGATAAAAAGTAAGGTAGATTTAATTTAGATGGATCTAGTTTATACTGTATCTGATTTTTAACTTTATCACCTTTTATATAAAAAGCATCTAATAACTTTTGAGCTAATCTTCTACCTTCGCCACCTATTTTAACTGGACCACGTTTTGTTTGTACAACCTGTATATCAGCATTACCTTTTATTTGTTTCAACATTGCTAGCATAGCAGGTGCGTTGTTTTTTATAAACATTTGTATAGGTGTTACTTCACCTTTACGTAGATTATCTTTAGGATTTAATATACGAGATACAGGTATTCCTAATTCATCAGCTATTTGCTGTGCAGCTGCCTCAGAAAAAGGTTTTAAATCTTTTAGAGTTATACCACTGTCTAAATCTATTTCACCAGTTTTTATTTTATCAAGAACATCAGCAACAATTACTTCTTTGTTAGGTTTTTTAAGAACCTTAAAAGCATCAACATCTATTTCTTTAACTGGAGTTGTAGTTGTTTCTACTTCTGTTTCAACAATACCAGTATCAACATCACCTAGTTCAGCGGTATCAAACACAACATCACCCAGATCTTTTGCTCTTTCAAATATTATATCAGCTCTATTACCTATTCTTCCTAAATATGTTGTAACTGCAAAATCAGGATTATAACCTTCACCTTCTTCAAATAACGGTGTGGTTTTACCAGACCAAGATGCTATATCACCACCTATTATAAGTTCAATAATAGCTTGTTTTATTCCATTTTCATCTATACCTTTAACACCTCTTCTTTCGTAACCTATTTTACCTTTTATAAAACCAAAATTAGCTTCAACGATTGCTTCAGCAGCAGCATATTGTTCATCACGTTGTTTTTGATTTATAGGTTTTGTTCTAACTATGGATACTAAATCTTTGTTAGTGTATATTCCTTCTTTATAACCCTCTAAAAGTTGAACACCTCTTGGCGTTAGTTTAGATCTTTTTTTACTAGGAGCAGTTATAATAACTTCATCTTGTGTAAAGGCTTCACCTTGCCAAACATCACTATCAACTATTTTATTTAGCGCGTCAACTGATAACTCTTTATTGTTCCATGCATCAGCTAGCGTTTGAAAAAATTGTAAAGCTCCATTTGGTCCTGAAAAATCCATGTTGAATGTAGAATCAGTATTGCTTTTTATAGAATTATTAACACCATAAGCTAATATATTCCATAAATTAAAATTATTAGCTTTATTAATGTTTATTCTTTTGCTAGATAATTCTTCTAAAAACGCTATTATAACCTCGTCTGCTTTAGTTGTATCTGCTTTTGTAGTTATTCTTACATATGCATTAGAATCGTTTTCTGCTAAGTAATTCAGTATTGAGCTAGCAACTGGTTCAAAAGCTGCAGAGTTAGTTCCTAAAGCTTCAGAAAATATAACATGATTAAGTTCATGAAATGTAGTTTCACTAGCTTTATTAGCTATTGAGTTTTGTTGTGACACAACTACATCGTAAACTAATTTAGTTTCGCCTTTAGCATTTGTTTGAGTGGTCACAAACGTAGTACCATTCATCGTACCATCTTCTATTCCTTCTTTAAACTCTTCTAGTTCTGCTTTTGCTTCTTCCTCTGTTAAATTATTTTTAGGATCTTTAACCCTAGCATCTAACATTTTTCTGTATCGAGCTATAGTTTCCTTATTTGTTCTACCTAAAGAAAAACTTATATTTAAACCTTTTTGTTTTAAAGAATTTAATAGATCTATACCTTTGTCTATGTTGTTTTTAAATTTTTCTTCTATATGAATTTGCTCAGATTCTTCATATATTTGATTGCTATTTGGGTTACTTATTCCTTTTCTTTCTAAATTTGATACAGCTAAAGCGTTTATTCTTTTTTGCTCATCTTTAGGCAATAGTTTAAATGTCTTAGTAAAAGCTTCTGTAAAAACATTTCTAGCGTTTACTAAACTTTCAAATTCTGCTCTTAAAGGTTGTATTAATCTTTCTTTAGTTTCAAAATCGTAACCTGGGTTATTTCTTATTTCATTAGCTTTATTTTGTAGATCAGCAATTCTAGTCATAGCGTCTGAGTATATTTTAAACCCATCCGCGTCCATTTCTTTAATCTTTTTGTTCAAATCTAATAAAATTTTCTCATTAGCTCTAAGTAGTTCTAATTGAGTATTTTTCATTTGTTGAACTTGCTCTGGCGTTAAACTTCTTTTTATAACTTTTTCTTTAAATCTATTATCATAAAGAGATAACTCTATGTTATTATACTCAGCTATATTACCTCTGAATTCATCATTTATTTTAGGTGTTGATAAAGAATTATATATTCCACCTGCAACAATAGGAGTAACATACATTGTATTAGAAAAAAGCAAAGTATTAAAAGCTGCTTCATCAAATCCAGCTAATAAGGGTTTACCATCTAACGCGTTTTGAACAGGTAATGTTATTCCTAATTCACCTACTGCGTCTAGACCAACTAATTTAGCATATTCTGGTAAACCATCTAGTCTTCTTCTGCCCCAAGCTTTAATACCAGTTTCTAATGCTTCACCACCAGCAGTTCCTTTGAATCTAGTTTTTACTCCTTTTAATATTTGAAATTCAGGTATAGTACCTGCTATTTCAGCTATACTATAACCTGTCATTGTAAGATTCATTTCTTGTGGATCATATGGTCTACCGCCATTTAACATTTCATTATATCTTTCACCTGCATACATACCACCAGTGGTACCTGAAGCCGCAACTACACCAGCATAAGGATTACCTGTTAAATAAGTAGTACCTATCATAGTAGCATAAAAAGGAGCTAATTCAAGACCGTAATCTAAAAGATACTCACCAAAGTTTCCAAAACTATCAAAAGCATTTTCAAACTTAGGTGCTTCAACATATCTTTCTTGTCTTTTTCTTCTAAAATCTATAAAATCACTTTGAATTTCAAGAAGTTCTTGTTGCTTTAACCTAAGACCAGGTTTGGACGCTGGGCTAGCTCCTAATTCTACAAGCGCTAATAATTGTTGAAGACCACCTAAAGCATAACTAATAGAGTTTATAGTTACATCGCCAGCTTCACCTAGTCCTCCAAAGTATTTTCTCATTTGACTGTAGTTTCTTTTCAGCCAATTTAATTCATATACGTCGGTTTGATACTCTTGACCTTTTTTAATGTAGTTACTATAGTCAAGCTGAACATCTTTAATCGCGTATTTTAAATCTTTTTTAAACGAATTAACTCCTTCTATTCTTCTGTTCATGAGTGTTAAAACAGAATTATATTCTTGTGATAACTTAGTAACATCAAAACCGTTAGCTTGGTTTTCTTTTATTTCCTTAGCAAGAGATACTAATTTTTCTTGATCTAAATTTATTGCTGAAGTAAGATTTTTTATATTAGAAACTAAAGTGCTGTTTTTTATATTATCAAATCTAGCTTCAAAATCAAATCTTTCTTCTAATTCTTTTCTTGTGTATCTTTCACCTGTTTCAGGATCTGTATAGTGTTTAGGTAACTTACCTAAATATATTTTTTCATTTTCTCTAACTCTATCAAGAACAAAACTAAATAAAGCTTTTCTTTGGTCTTCAGGAAGATTTTCTAAATAATCTTTTTTAAGTTTATTGCTAGCATCAAAAACTTTTTCATTTTTTATTATTTGTCTAGCTAAACCTTCAATTTCTTCTCTTGTTATAGGTTTATCGCTACCCTCTTCTTTTCTTTCATTTTCTAAAATTACTCTAGCTTTATCTAGTTCTTCTTCGTAAGGTTGAACATCTTCAATAGAAGATGTTGTTGGAAGCGCACCCCCGCCTGTAGCACCTGGAATAAAAACAGGTTGAACTACATTTTGTTTATAAGGTGAAAAATCTATATTATTTACAAAATTATCTATTTCAACTTCTTCGTCAGAACTTATAGTGGTTATGTTTACAAAGTTGTCATATTTTTCCTCTATAGATCCTTCGTAGTTACTTGGTAAAACGTCAACAACGTGTCCATCTTTTTTAATAAGATCTAAATATTCTTTTACACTATTTATTTTTTCAAAACCTGGTTCGTTATTTCTTATTCTAGCATCTAAGTTTTGATAAGTATATACATTACCGTTTATTTTGTATTTACTTTTATTTTCAACAAGCAAAGGTATTTCAACTGCTTCAATATTTTCAGCACCCATTACCAATTCTTCCTCTTCTTTTTCCTCAGTTTCAACCTGTCTTATTTCTGGTATTTCAATATCATATTGATCAACATCAAAACCAGGATTACCTATACCTAGTTTTTGAGCAATAACAGCTGTTCTAAGAGGGTCATTTTCAGCACTAGACCATTCGGATTGCCCAATAGGTTTAGAATAAAAAACAGGACCATTTTGACCACCATAAACTACTTTATAAGCACCAGCGCCTATGTTGTATGTTTTATCATTTTCAGGTAAATTAAGTTGTCTAGCTAAGTTTCTGGTTTCTTCACTACCAAAAGTCTCTAGATCAAATATAATTTCACCGTCTCTAACAGCAAATCGTGAGGCCGATGAAGTATCTACCGGCGTTGATTCCATATCTTTTTTTTCTGACTCCACAACTGGAATCGCATCTGCAGAGTCTTTTTCTTTTTTTGCGTCTTCGTTTACTTTAATAGCAACTTCTTTAGCTTCTTCGCTACTAAACGCCTCTGGATTTAAACCACCACTACCGTCGTCTTTAAAGTAACTAGGTTTTTTATCTTCTTCTTCTTCTTTTAAAGGCTCATTAGCTTTTTTCCACTCTATAACTTTAGCCTTAATTTCATCTTTACCTAAACCTTGCTCTTGAAGTGAAGCAACATATTGTTGAAGTTCGTTCATTTAATTTAGTTTAATTCGTTTTCGTCTAAAAATTTTTGTGCTTTAGCTTTTTTATCTTCTTCCAGATTAAATACAGCAGCATCTGCTTCAACAACTGGAGGTTGATTTTCTGTAAATTGTTTTAAGTAATTGTTTAAAAAGTAATCTTTATATCTTTCTTCAAACAAAACTTTTTTGTCTTGAGTTAAAGGTAATACTTTATTATAATCCCATGCTTCACTACCAGCATTTGCGTTTTGAACCATTTGATCATCTTCTTGATAACTTGTACCTTTTGATATATAAACGTTCCAAGCGGCAACAGCATCTTGTTCTGAACTTAATAACCCAGCAACTTCAGCATTTATAAAAGGATTTGTTTTTTGCATTATTTTTTCAAAATCAAATTTTAAAACATTTTTACCCATGCCATTACCTAGATCTACAACTTCATAATCATAACTACCGTCTGGGTTTTTTAATATAAATTCTTCTGATATTTTAGCGTTTGGAAGTAATTCACCTGTTTCTTGATTTATCATTTCTTGAGCAAATACACCAACTTCTGTTAATAACCTCAACATATCTTTGTTTATGTCAGGGGTTGAAACTACTAGTGAAGTATCTGCGTCTAAAAGAGATTGTAGTACAGCGCTATTTACAATAAAATCTTTTTTAAAACCAGGACCAGAAAAAACTATTTCTTGGCTTCCATCTTGTAGCAAATTAAGAGTAACTTCGTAACCATCTGTTTTTGAAAAACCAGGTTTTTTAGTAAGAACACAATTAGCCACCATAAAAGCAGGATCATTATTTACATCGTAATTTTTTTCCTCTACTGTACTTAATTCACCTGATAAATTAGCCATAAAATCTAAACTAATTTGAGGTGCTGCCATTAATTGGTTTAAAAGTTTATTTTCAAGAGTACAATAATCATCTTGACATTTATTATTTTCAATAGCTAATTTAAGTCTAGCATATATTCTACCAGTATCCTTATAAGCTTTGTCAAATAAGCCAAAATTAACATCTATTGGTTTAGCTAAATAATCTTTATTGTAAGCTATTGCGTCACTTTGAAGCAATTGCTGTATAATAAGATTCATTGTTATGTTACTATTTTCCATGTTTATTTTAGTTTGATAAGTATGAACCAGCTATATTAGTTAAACCGCCGACCATGCCTGTTAAAGCAGAAACGCTGTCAGCTCCGGCTTGAGCTTCAGCGGCTGCTGCTCCTGATATTTGCGAAGAAATTCTATTTAATTGTTGAATATCTCTTTGTTCTTGAGCTTGGAAAACAAATTGTTTACCAGCTACATCAGCTTGTTGTAATCTAGCTTTTTCGGCCATTAACTCTCTTTGTCTAGTTGCTTCACCTTGAGCTCTTTGCTGTTCATTAGCTGCTTCTTGCTGTTCTATACTAGCCGCAACTCCTTTTTTACTTCTTAACGCTGCTTGAGCTAAAGCAGTAGCTCCACCAGCACTAGCACCTGTTGCTCTAAGTGTATCTAAAGTAGAAGCCAACGCTATATCTGATTCTTCTATTTGCATTTCAGCAGCTTTAGTCGCGACACCTAAGTTAGCAAAAGGATTACTAATCATGCTAGATAAATCTTGAACTCCTTCGTAAGGGTTTATTATTTCTTGACGATTAGCTTCTAAAGCAGCTAATTTACCTTCCAGCATTTGCCTTTTTCTTCTAGCCTCTCGCTCTTTTTTCTTAGCTGCGCTAGAGCCAAGTATACCGGCGCCAATGCTTAATAGACCTCCGCCTACGGCTACATAACTCATATTTTTTCAATTTTTAGTTTATTTTCAAGTTGCAAATAATATTCATCATATGTATTAACAACATTATTTTTTTCTAATTTTTTAATGTCTTTTTCATTAGTGGGATTAGAAAACACGTTTGTAAACACGCAATCTTCTATAGCATATACAGCTCTTTTTATACCAGGTTTTGATATTATAGTTTGCGGAGCTTCTATTGTTTGTCTTCCGTTTTCTTCATCTACTATTATCATTTTACCTTTTAATAAAAAACTAACATGCTCGTGTAAATGTATTTTACCTATAGCAAAAATACCTTTTGGTATTGTTATTTCTCTTATATGCATGCCATCTGCAAATTTATTTGTTACAGGGCAATTGTCAGTGTCATTAAAAAACACAGAACCTTCAGGTAGATCTCGTAAACTCTTTTCAAAACTAACAATATTGTTTCTTAGTTTCTTAGATATTTTATTCATTTAATTTAATTTAATAACCGTTATTTATGCTGTATTCACTTTCTACAGAAAATATAGTTTTTTCACCACCATAATCAGTTGTTTCATCTGTAATTAATTTTACTAAAGAATAAAAACCTTTTACTCCAGTCATTTGTTCGCCAAAATGAACTTCAGATGGGGTTGGCTTGCTATTGTTAACTAAATTTGCTACGTACTTATCTTCTTTTCTATAAAAACCAGAATAAAGTCTATCAAAACCAGGGTTTGCTGTGCCAAACACTGTTGAATAATTAGCCTGTGAAACATATGTAGAAAAATACAAAATAGAATTTATTGAAACATTAGCAGGTTGACTTAATACTAGATCGCCTGATGTGATATTAAATGAAACTACAGTTGTTCCAACGGCAATACCATCACCACTAACTTGACTTCCAGCTATTATTGTTCCTACTCTATTTATTATATTAACATTAACAGTGGTTGAAGCAGCGCTAGCATTAGCAGTAGCTTCAACTAAAACATATTCACCCTCACCACGACTAGGTATTTGCGCTATAGTGTCATTAGTTGTTATCCAAGATCCATCTACAGCTCTAGTAACACCACTAGAATCAGATGTAAAAGAAGAACACTTCCAACCATTACTACCTTCATACGCAACTGTTTTAAAATTTTTACTTTTAGTAACGTTTGGATTAAAAGAAAATATTATAGAGCTAGGATATGTAGTATTATAAAACTCTGCTCTATTTACATCGTAAGAATAGTGCTCATATATTGAACTTGCTTCTCCAAAGAAAAATTTAATATCATTTGTATAAGTTCTAGGCGGCGTTATAGTAACTTGACTTGTTGCTGGGTCAAAATCAACAACAGTTCCAAGTGGTGCTAAACCAGTACATGGCGCTGTTACACAACCAGAAACAGCTGCGCCGGGAACTATATTACCGTTTATAGTAGATGGTATTAATTGGAAAACAGACTGTGGTTGAGGTGCTGAGGCGTTTCCTGTTGTTTGTGCAAAAGCTGTTTCACCTAAGGTTTTAACAGAGTAAAACTTGTTTCTTAAACTAAACATCTGATCTGGTTCATAATTATACCTACTAACCCAACCTAAAGCTTGATTGTCATAACTTAGTGTTTCATAATAAGTATCAACACCATTAGCTTGCATAGATACTACATACTCTTTATTATGTATATCCCAAGCCCCAAATATAACTCCTTCGCTATATGCGTTGTTAACTAAATTTAACCTATCTCTAAAATAATCTTTCATGCCATAGGCAGATATTTCTTCTATACCACTAGCACCTAGCTTTAATACAACGCCGTTATTAGCATCTGTAAAATATTTATTAGTTCCATAAACAGCAAAACTTTCAGGGTTTCTTGATATTCCATATTTACCTATAAAAGGCTGTATAACACCTATAACTAAATTACTAGCTGTAACTGTTCCTCCTCCTTCAGCTGAATATATAGCGTCTTTGTCTATTAAAGCTCTACTTACTTTTAGTTCTTGAAATATATTTAAATTAGTATCTTCTGCATATAATTTTTGTATACTACCATTTGCTGGATCTGTAGCTTTTGTTATATCTTCACCTACAGAAAAAACATTTGTTTGGTTGATGCCAGTTCTAGAGTTAAATATGCCAGAATATATAATAGCATTAAATCTTCTAGTACCCATAGGTTCATCTTCTACAATATAAGCTTTAGCTCCAAAATCAACAGTTGTATTATTATATCCACCTCTTATTCTAGATTCTTCAATAGCCCAAGTATTTTCATCTCCAGTCGTAGCTGGTGCTAAAACAGGGTAACCTCCAAGATCCTGAGGTACTCCAAAAGAACCATTCCAAACAGGTCTGTTTGTCTTGTTTACTTTTTTTAGTATAAATGTATTGAAGTATTTTACTTCTATTATTGCACCTGCCATATTTAATTATTACTTATTTTTTAAATAAATTACTTTAAGTTAATTCCCAGTTTAAATTACTGTAGTTTTGAACTTCACCTTCAATACCCGCGTATGTAATTTGAGCTAAATAATTTGGCGCATACCATTGATTAGAGTTGTTAATACAATCTGCAGGTAAAGTGTGTTTTAGCTCAGGTTTATTCTGGACAAATTGAAAACCTTGATCACATGTACCATTCCAACAATACCACTGACTACCAGGTCCAGCCCAGGGCGAATAATTTAAAGTTCTTTCTAATTGATCTAAATCTGTGTTAAAATACCAAGGACTACCATAATATGTATTTTCAGAATTATTCCACCATTCAGCCCAATCTTCATAATTTTGATGATCACCTCCGTAAAAATAAATTTTATCACCAACTTGCGGTGTGTAGTTCACTCTGTCTGTATTACCATCTACCCCACCTCCTTGTAAACACATTGCTTGAACATTACCTGCAATATTAATATCACCAGCAGTTCCACTGGAATTAGGAGTACAAGTCCAAGTAACCATTTTATTGTTATCTAAATCACCAGACAAAGCTATTGGGTAAGTTGTATAGCAAACAGGGGGTAAATGAGGTGTTCCTACTTCAGTTTGTGGAACAACTTGAAACCTCATCAAAGGATGTGGAAATTTACCAGAAATCATGTTTATACTCATTGTTGTTCTTCTATTTTGATTACCATTAGTAAAAGCTGTATTTCGTAACGCTCTTTGTCCGTCTAAATCAATTGCTGTTATTTCTGCAATTCCATAAACCATTATATAAGCTGTTCCAACTGTTGTTCCAGCCGTTCCAAACTCTATCATATTAGGAGATGTTGTTTGAATAACTCTATTACCAAAACTATCAGGAGTATCCCATGGTATAATTATTGGTGGTGAATCTAAAGGTAAAGAAGAATCTACACCGTATCTAGTTGTTAGCGCTCTACTAAATCTACTAAAAGGTCTATTTCCAGATTGAGCAGTTCCACCCATTTGACTTTCAAAACTATCATTAAAAAATCCAGCAGCATAAGCAAAATAACCTTGTTGTGAAGGTAGTAAACCTGGTATACCCCCAGCACTAGTATCTATTAAAGTATAAGGGTGACCAACAGGTCTCATTACAAGATTATATGTTAAAGTACTAGTGGCGTCACTACTAAATTGAGTATTACCTGTATTGTAATATGTTATTCCTTGATAAAAAGGTCCTTGTCCAATAAAATTATCGCCTCCAAAGCTAGAAGAGTCTTGTGCCGCAGGTTGACTAAAGTAATTTCCCCAACCACCCATTGTTTGCACAGAGTGTATAACTTTGTTTTTAACTATATCAGTTGGTATGTCTAAAGACATATCTACTTCTATAATTATATCTTGAAAATCACCAGCGTCTTGAACTCTCAATATAACATAATACCTTAAAGCTTTTAAAGAAGGCTCGTTATATTTATTATTAATCAATGTTCCTGAAGGTGTTAATCCGAATATAGGTTCACCATTAAGCAAAGCATCAGGTGCGTCTGAAGCAAAAGAACCTATTTTTTGTCTGTATATAAAAGGTGAAGGTGGAGTAAAATTAGTATAACCAACATATGCTTTGTCTAATTGATCTAAAGCTGTATTATTAGCACCATTTTTACTAGTAACACTAAGTATGCTTAGCTCGTTTCTTTTTGCTTCACATGTTATTATGTTTGGCGAAACAGGTATAGCTGGGTAAACTAAAGGAGATCCTGGTATAACAGAATCAATTTGAGTTACTGTTTGAAAATAAGGAGCAACATTTCTTAAAGAAGCTGTTTCAGTTATTTCAGTAACCTGACCTTCTACTACTGCATTAAATTTAAATGTAAAATTTCTCAAAGGATTTGTTTGCTCCCCTGGAGAATTATACATGTAAAATATATTATCGTAAAAATCTACAGATGCATCTGTGCTATCTGTTGTTCTTATTTGCCATGGTCCTACACCTGTACCACTAGTGTCTCTTAACCTAAAATAATCAGCACCTGCTGTAGGTGTACTAACAAAACCAGTGTATACAGAATCACCGTTACCATTTAAAACATCTATTAAAAATAAACCATCACCATTTGCTATCATAGCTGGTGTTAAAGTTATATCAGCTCCAAAGTCATTAACTAAATTAAAAGGAGCACTTAGTATATCTGACTGAGCTGGAAGTCCTTCATTAAAGTTATCATCATTCCAACCACCAATATTAGCGGCAGCAGGTTCGCTTTGATTATTTATTATAGTACTGTTTAAATCAGATATTAAACCACTAGTAGATGTTTCCCAAAAAATATCTAACAAACTTTCTACAGGTTCAGTTTCGTATACGGCTAAGTATTGTAAACCAGGTTTAGCTAATATAAATGGAGGCCCTGTTGATGGGTTTAAAGAAGGTACAAATGTTAATTCTGTACCAACATCAAGTGTTACATCAAAGAAACTAGCTTGTCTTTTTATTACTATAGTTACAGGTGGACCTGGAAGTATAGAATCTACATAAACACCTTCAGGTAAACCACCACCAAAAACTAAATCACCTGGATTAATAGTTCCAACAACTTCGTCTAATGTTATTGTAGCACTAGCTGCAACAGCTGTTTCTACTCTTGCAGCTGCTGGAGCGTAATTGGTTTGTGAAGTTTGACCTATTTGTTTGTCTGTGCTTATTCTAGCTATTAACGGACTTGAGTCTAAAGCATAAAATTGAGGAAAAAAGTTTGGCTGTAGTGGGTTTAATGGATCATAATCAAATAAATCAAAAACAGTTGCAATAGTAGAAACCGTATCAGAATTTGTATCAGGATAATACTGAGTAGTTGAAGATCCAGGGTTTGTATCAATTATAACCGTGTCTGTATTTTCCACTCTACCAAACAATTGTACAGAACTTCTAAATTGTTTTTGTTCTGGTCCAACTTCATTTAAATCTCTAGGAACTTTGTTTATATTATCATTTATTAATACAGTGTGAGATGTACTACCTATTTCTAATAGTTCATCTTCTGGATATCCCGCCATTATACCTGGAAGATAAACGTTGTAATATTCTTGTTCAGTTTGTTTAACAACGACTTTATAAGAATACCAACCTAGTGGATTATAACTTGTACTAGTTATATCTCCATTATACACGTTTGTTGTTATTGGTTCATTAACTAAAAGCTTTATAGAGTTACCTCTCCATTCATCTTTATCTACACTTTCATCTATATAAGGCGAGTATAACGTTGAACCTATATAAGAAATACCATTAACAGTTAGTTCTTGTTTGCTGTTTGTTAGTATTACACTTGACTGTCTTCCATATCTATCTGACAAAACAAAACCAACTTGATAGTTTCTATTTGTTTTTACTGAGTGATTTGGATATTCTATAACACTAGTAGCGTTTTCAGTATCTCCACCTGGTTCAAATATAAAAAGTATAACACCAGCTGGTAAAGTAACAGTTTGATCAAGTGTTATATTACCAATAGTTGTAGGAGCTCCGGTTTGTCCGTTGTTGTCTGTAGATGTAACTATTGTTCCATCAGGAATATTAACTCCATAAGTAGAAGAAGTTATAACCATACCAGCAAAAAGTCCGTCTGGTGGATCTACTAGTTTAGTAAAATCTATTTGTATTACATCTCCAGGAGCAAATGTTCCACCTGCAAAAGCTGGTAAAGTTGAGGCTTCAAAAGTTCTTACAGCAAATTCTGATTTTTCAGTAATAGCAACATTATAATTAATAAACTCAGGTGGATCAATTTTATTTACAAAATTTCCATACATAACTCTGTTTCCTGAAACTTCTTGTGCTAAAGCTTTTACTGGAACTTTATCGTACACTCTTATTAATTCAGATTCAGGTATAGTTTTAGTAGGTTTAGAAGATTTATAATTATAATTAAAGTAATTTAAATCACCTACTATTAATACTTGAGCATCTTGCAAACCTGGACTAGCGACGTCTTGATCTAAAGTTATTTCACCTGATACTGGATTAGCTGGATCATCAGGTGTAAAACTAACTAATGTTGTTATATCTGGAATATTGTTACCAGTAACAACATCGCCTACATTTAATTTACCTCTAATATTTTCTATTACAATTGGTGTTCCCGCTGTAATTATACCTGGTACAGCTGGTTGATTACCTTTAACTAAGCATGTTCCAGCGCTTTCTATAACATCTCGCACTGGTATTGTTTCTACAGCTTTAACAGTTAAACCATCTGATTCTTTGTATAATATGTCTATAGATTTAAGCTTTAAAGCTTCTAACATATCATAATTAGTAAAAGGTAGTGGTATTCTAAGATTTATATCGTTTACTTTGTTTTCTACAAAATATACGACTGTACTTCTATAAGCTTCTGATTGATCGTCTACTTCTTGTACACCTTCTTTCTTAACATACATAAAATAACCATCTTGCTTAGGTATAAAAGCTATTTGAGTAAAAGGAGCAAATATAGAATATGTGTTATCTTGATATCTAAATCTATAGCTAAATCTTACAAATTTACTTTCCAAATAATCTTTATCTCCAGAGAACGTAGCATTGTAGTAAGGGTTAGGATTTATTATTATTTGATATGTTTCCGTGGCGCTAGGTATATTAGGAAAAACACCACCTGTTATTTGTATTGTCCACTCATCTAAAGCAGCATCATATATAGGTGGGTTAGCTGGATCTAATGTAGCGCCTGTAATTGTTATAATATCACCACCAGCAGATGTTATATAACCTATAGTTGCTGTTGTTCCATATACACCATTTGGATTCATTATATCACCTATAACAGATCCAGCATTTAATGTTATAATATTAGAAGATACATATATACCAGTTTTTCTACCTAAACCACCGTTTGGTAAAAATTTACTACTTACGTCTTTCATGGTAGTTTCAAAATTACCTGGATCTAAAAGACTTTCTTGATATAATTCAATACACTGGTATGGATTATATTTAGCAACAGATACTTGATCTTCATTTAAATAATATGTTGGATTATCATTATTAGGATCGTTATTAGCCAATGAAACGTCTATAACTCTAGGTTGGTTTCTATTGTCAGTCCAAAATAATAAAGATTCTAATAAATTAACTCCTGTTATTAGGTTTTGTTGAGAAAAATTAAGAAAAGCACCTCTAACTAAAATTGTTCTAACTAAAGTAAGTGTGTTGTAAGATATTATAAAATGATCTGCATCAGGGGCGAACGATATAGAGTTTTTGTTATTTGTAAAAAACAAATAAACAATACTATTTGTTTCATCTGAAAAATGTCCTATACATTTTAGTCCACCTGTGTTTGTAAGTTTGGAAACATCAATAATAGCTTTATTTCCTAAAATATTTTCTAAACTACCTACTTGATCACTTTCTGATTTATTTACCTGTATGTTTAAAGCATCTCTGTATTCACCGTTAGGTAATATACGAGCGTCCAAGTCTTTATTCATCTTGGACTTTAAAAAAGTATTTTGAACTTTAGCCATTAAATTTTAGTGTTTTATCCATTTAGATTTACCTCGCATAACTTGGGTAAATTCTTCTAATTTGATATTAGATAATCTTATTTTAGCGTTTCTTAACGCTGCGCTTCTATCTTTTTTATAACGCATAACAACATATTCTGGTACTCCAGCTCTAGTAGATAATAAATTATATGAAATACTTTTATACATTGCTTCTTCAGCCATTTTTGGAACTTTAGTATCTAAGTCATAAGCTAAGCCATCTGATATGTATTCTAGTACTACAAGCTTATTAACACAATTACTAGAAAAAGTAAATTTACCTTCTCTTTCATTAATACCAAACCAGCCATTTGCTTGTGAATACTGAGGATCTAAACCGTATAATCTACCCCAGTTAAACGGACCATTCATGCCATAATTTTCCCATGCCCATCCAAAATCTTCCCAATCTCTATACCAAGTACCGTTTATTAATTTAACATTTGCATGTTTCCATCTATCTTCTGTTATAGATGTTCCTTCTGTGTTGTTACCTAAACTATCTTGTATAGGTACGCCAGCTTCATCTTGAAGTAAATTATAATACGTGTTTGTAGTTAAATTGTTAGTTGGATATAACGGTCTTTTTACACCAAAAGCATCAATATAAGACATGCTAACGTAATTAACATAATCTTGAGGCATTATAACAGATAGTGAATCTGGAACTGTTAGTTCTGATGATTTTATGCTTTTTAAAGTATCATAACTAAATTCTTGTAGTGATCTTTTAGCAAAAAATAATACATCAGATTTTTTAGCAGTTTGTATTAATTTACCATCACCAACATATCCAACCATGTAGTTATTTATAATATCGTTTAAAGTAACATATTGATAAGAACCGTAGTTGTTTTCAACAGTTTGACCAAAAGCTTTTTCATTAGCTGTTTGTCCATATTTTCCACCATCTAAAGATTTTAATTGAACAACTATATAAGCATTAGCACCTGGCGGAGCTACTAGTTCTATTGTGTTGTTTGTGACAATCATTTCAGTAACCCACTCAGACCAAGATCCAGCTAAACCTGTAGAACTTGTATAAACTTTAAAATTATTTAAAACGTATTCAGCATTTGTAGGATCCCAACTGTTAACATTGCCTAAAATTAAATCTGTATCAAATGTTGTTGGAAATTGTTGATTTGGGTCATTTGTTCCATTTCCTCTGAATCCTTGTGATCCAGCGTAGTATTGTTGATTTGTTTCAGTTACTAAACTCATTTAATTAAGATTTTAAATTTGCTTCAACAGACTTTGATTCTTGTTCTGCAGTTTGTATTATTGTGGGGTCTTTAATAATTATACCACAATATTTTAATATATTAGTTATAATATTTGTTTTTTCTGAAATATCTAATTCAAAATTAACAGAAGAACCACCGTTAAACAAATATTGACCTTGTGGTCCTACTATAAAACCCCAACTAGGAGGCGTAGGCTGCATAAGACAGTTTATACTAACGCTGTTTGGTTGAGGAAAAACATCAACAACCATTGATCCAGCTAAAGCATCAGTGCCTCCAAGAGCGTGGGTAATAGTACAAATAGGAAATTGTTTGGTAGGTTGAGTTAGTTTTGATCTAATTATTTTTTCATAATCTTTTTTACTAGCCAATTGTGTTATAGAATCATATTGGGGTTGTCCTGTGTATGTAGATATTATTTCACCTAATTTATAAACAGGCAAAAGAGTATACCAATTAAAACCCGTAGTGTCATAACTAAAATCTACTACTCTTTCAAAAGGATATAATTTATAAGATATATCTTTAAACATATCAAAAAATTCTGTATCATTTTGAGTATTGTTTTGATTAACTCTATTAACTTGATTACCATCAGGAAAGTATGATTGGAATATTTCGTCTTGTACTTGTGTTGCTAAACTATTAAATTCAGCTGGCGTGATATAACCTCTTTGTTCTTTGTTTATAATGTACAAGACTGTTTGATATACTGTGTTTACGTTTACCGCCATTTATTTCTTTTTTTATATACTAAAAAGGCGGCCGAAACCGCCTATGTATTAGTATCACTTGTTTTTATAGTTTTTTATCTATAGATCGATAAATTTCTACACCTTCATCTGTTTTTAAGAAAGCAGCAAAGGCTGAGAACGGGTTTTCATCAAAAGGTACGTTCATTAACTTTCTACCGTTTGATGCCCAAGTAAATGTTCTTTGATCTCCAGAAAGTTTAATTATACCAGCTTCTGAAGCTCTAATAGCAAAGTTTCTAAGTTGAACATTTTCGTCACTAGCTAATTCAATAAATAATCTTGGATTACGTCTAGCAAATAAAAGTAAATCTCTTTTTAGTTCTTTAGAATCTAAGTCATTTACCCCTGAGCCTAGTTCAACTCTAAGAATTGCTTCAGCTACATCTAACTCCATAGATCTAGCAGCGTTCATAGCATCTATTTGCATATCTAAAACACTTAGCTCATCTTTAGCTATTTCTACTGAATTAAACTCTTCATATATTTTACCTTTTAAAGGGTGATATAATGATAATAGTTTTTGTAAATTTTGCTTTGATTCAGG
>Ga0209645_1000424_pt1 | contig 21820 bp, 28 predicted proteins | sample ETNvirenome_6_30_FD_184070 | JGI IMG/M metagenome (GOLD analysis project Ga0209645, IMG submission 184070) | Marine viral communities from the Pacific Ocean - ETNP_6_30 (SPAdes) (version 2) | ecosystem: Environmental > Aquatic > Marine > Oceanic | place: Pacific Ocean | collected 2013-06-19
CTATTTTTAGTGGAAGACCGTCTTTCCAAACCAAAAACGTTATATCCTTTTTCTAATAAAAAATCTGCTAAATAACTACCATCTTGTCCATTGACTCCTGTAATTAATGCTCTTTTGTGATTCATATAACATTATAGCCTTAAGAGGCTGTTTGTGTTTTAAATATATCCATATTTCTTAAATCAGGCCAGTCTTCCCATTCCCATTTCCGAGGAGTCTTTTTTATGGCTCTCTCTATCTTATTAAGACCCTGTAATGCTGTCTCAGGTGTCATGTAGTAATGGTATCCCATCGTGGAAATATTTTGATCTCTCCAAGGTTTATCGGGGATTCTGCCATCATACGACATTTTCTTTAGCTCATCAGCCTCTTCCTTATCATCAGTCAGAATCATACCGCCCCTGCCTAAGCTCAAATGTTTTTGAAACTGGAAACTTAAACACATTAAGGTTCCAGGAATGTAACCACCTTCTTTCCAATAAACAGCGGCATCAACAATGTTAGTATTACCTATAAAATAATAATCTTTCCACTCTTTTGAATCCCAATGCCATTCGATTCCTAGCTTCTCACCTAAAAAGGGAATAGAGATATATGTACGAGTAGGAAAACTTACGTTATCAGCTTTGTGATAGCGTAAACATAACTCAATAGCGTGAGTGCAGCAATCCACTGCGACTGCATATTTTGCCCCGTAAAACCGAGCGATTGATTTTTCAAAGACCTCTACAACATCAAAATTCATTTTTTAGCCTCTACATTCAAACTTATTAAAATGCCGTGTTCTTTATCCATATGTGGAATATATGCTTGGGAGTGATCGTCAAACTCTGCATGGTCGGTCTCTCTCCAGTCATACCTATTAACTGTTCTAAATCCAGATGCTTTTAGGAAGGTTTTTAGGCTAGAAAAATCATACACCGTCTTATGATAAAAGGGAGGAGTTCCCATTTCACCATACAAGGGACCTAAAAACATACTAAGCGAGTAACCATTTTTATACAAGTTACAAATCGCCGCAAAATCAGGGACAGCGAGCCTTAAGACACCTCCTGGCTTGAGGCATCGTCGCCACTCTTTAATAACAATTTCAGCCTCTTTCCTTGAGAAATATTCAAATAAGTGAGCAGCATAAATAACATCACAAGTATTATCAGCGAAAGGAAGAACTCTGACACTCTTATGGACTATATGATCATAATCAGCTTGATCTATGTGAATCCAATCGGTCCCAAAATTTCTTTTACCGCAACCTAAATGCAACTTCATAGAAATACCTTATCCATAGCCTGACCCTCGTAAGGACCAGTCTTATACTCATACACCAAGGTATCATCCTCTAGAATTTCATAGGTGTGACCTCCTTCTAAGGTAAAGGAAGAATCACCAGCGTTTAAGGTATGAGTTTCTAGTAACTCTCCATCTATATCGTAAAAGAATACCTTTACGCTTCCTCGAATAACCACCCAACTCTCTTGCGCTATAACTCGTTTAACGCTTGGTGATTTCCAGATATGCTTATGTGGCTTAAAGGTCTGACCCTCATCCATTTTTAAGTAAGAACATTGAATGAATTGATCGGCATCAACTAATTCAGTCCTCTTTTCTGTGAACTCATCTGCTCGATATACCATATGAAGCAGAGCATCTTTTACTTTTGATTTTACTTTAATCATTTAATCTACCATCCATTTAACTACCTGAAAAGCTTCAGCATATCTGCACCCTACTTCCATACCACTATTCTTATTTTTTGTGATGGCAAAATCAACCCAGTCTTCTCCTCTTCGGTCAACTTCAGTTTTGTGAGCTAAAATGCTTCTTCTTTTTATATCTATGTAATCAGAAATATCAATATAGAAATTATCTATAAACTCAGTTAAAGATTTATACCAATTACTTCTGTACATTAAGATGCGAGGGCAATGCCTTGCTGCGTTTAAGCTCGCTTTACCTATAGCACTATGATCCTGGTGAACATCATGCTGCCAATGAGTTATAACTGTATCAATATCCCACTCATTAATTAACTCATTTAAACGCTCTATTAAATCAACACCATATTCTACTTTTTTTGTTTCATACATTAAACAGCGAAGCTCTGTAACGCCTAAGACTTCTGCGGCTTCTTTGCCCTCTCGGTGAGCTTGATCTTTAGATCTTAATACAGTGCCATCAAAAGAAGAATAATCGCTCTCAGTAATAACCACTGAATAAACTTTATGGCCTTTCTCTAGATAACTAGCTATTGCCCCCGCACAGCCCAACTCAATATCATCGTAGTGGGCTCCTATCGCTAAAATGTTCATGTATATAATTTATGTTTTTTAAATATAGTGTTTTTTATTTCACTAAACTTATTATAGTCTACCCGATTAAATAGAGACAAAAATGACTGCAAACTATCTAGCTGGCCTCTAATGGCTGCTGGATCATTAAGTTTTTCAGTACGAACATAAGCATAATCAACAGAAACATCACTACCAAGAATGAAATCAAAAACGATCTTAGCTCGGTATTTTAAATGATAATCTGATGATACTACAGTAACCTTATCCCCTTCACATAAATACCTTTCTTTCAGATAGTAGGCTTCACCTATCGTATCCTTACTTCTAGTCTGTAGCAAAATACGATCTGTGCGTGACATAAGATCATCATATTGATTCAAACGCATGGAAACTTCCAGGGACAGGGCTGCTTCACTATTGATAACAAGGTAAGCCTGTGGATCAGACAAGGCTATCTTTATGCCCACATCTAATCTATCGAAAAACTCAACCCCTAAATCTTTTTGAGATAATACTGTTATGTAATGCTTCATTAAATTTCAGAAAGAATCCTGTAAACGGTATCATCTTTATATTGTAAATCTCTTTCAGAGATTTTCTCATTAGTGGCAACAGAAAGAGATAGCGATGGAATATTAACACCATTGCATTTCGTAATGCTCAGGCTTCCTGCACACCTAGGATTAATTTCTAGCAACTTAAATTCGCCAAAATTATCCTGCTTAAATTGTATATTTATAGGCCCATAAAACTTTAAATTCTCTGTGATTCTTTCTACATACTGAACTAATTTATCGTTGTGTATACTCCTACCCACAGAACAGATGCCTCCCTTTGTCGCCATTCTAACTCTAGGGCATGCCACAACCAAACGTCCCTCAGAATCACACACAGCATCTACAGTAACTTCATCACCAGGTAAAAACTCCTGAATCAATAAACGATCTTTTTCTAACCCTCGCTCTTCAAACAATCCAATCACTAGATCTGCTTCTTCGACTGTACAAACTTTAAATACATCTCTAGATCCACGCGACACAGAGGGACGAATGATTGCTGGGTAAGACTCTGGGTAGTTGGGTGTGGGTATAACTTTTTTTAAACGATTAATAGTCTTTATCTTATCCAAACAAGTGCTAATGCTCTCGGAGTCCGAGATGATAGCCTGTGGTATTTTGTGCAAATTAGAGGCAAAAATAATTAGTTCTTCATCAACATTAGGGAAAATAAAATCAATCTTATTCTTATCAATTACAGAAGATACTGCCTCTAAGAACTTAGGATCTTGGGCAGGTGGAAGCACTACGCTCTCCTGTGCCAACCTTAACCCAGCAGCGTTTTTATCGCAATCAGCAGCAACAACATAGTGATCCTCACAAAGCGATCTGATTGTAGCGATACCAGAATCACCCCCTGCCCCTGTAACTAAAATGTTCAAGTCATCTCCCACTCTAAGATATCATTTATCTTTAAATCACACTTCAAAGTTCTACCTACTAAGTTACTCAGATGTTTAGAATCAATCCCGCCTGGACTCTTTGTTTGCAAACAAATGAAATCATTATCTTTTATTAGATCACCCTGCTTAAGGTTTGTTCGGCTGATAAGTTTTCTTCTCTTTTGTGAAGCCATCATGCGCTCATCTAGGGATAAAGTCCTTGTATCAGACCCCAATAAAATCTCTGCCTCTCTTATTCGAGTCATCATCTCTTTAAGCATGGAAGGATCAACCCCAACCAAGTGATCAGCACCGTCTTGAGTCCTATCTAAAGTAAAATGCTTTTCAATTACGGTTGCCCCTAGAGTAACTGCTAAAACTGGAGCCTCTACTCCAATCGTATGGTCTGAATAGCCCACCGTGTTGGAAAACTTTTTAAGATACTTAATATTATTTAAATTAGCATTTTCTATTGGAGTGGGATACAACGAAGAACAGTGCATTAAGCATACTAGATGACCTAAACCACTTAGTAAATCTACAGCGTGTTGTATTTCTTCAGGTGTTGACATACCAGTAGACAAGTAAACGGGCTTTCCTTTTTTAGAAACCTTTTTTAATAATCTGTCATAAACTAAATCTAAAGAAGATATTTTAAACGCATTTACCCCTATAGAATCTAATAAGTCTACAGAGTCTAGGCTTTCTGGGGTGGACAAGAAATGAATCCCGTACTCATCACAAAAACTTTTTATTTGCAGGTGTTCTTCTTTAGTTCTATGCAAAGACTCTAGCATCTTGAAATACGTTTTAGTATTATCATTTAATACCATTAAATCTTTAGCTACAATTGTCTGTATCTTGATGGCATTAACACCGTTTTCTGAAGCTATTTTAATCATCTCTCTAGCTTCGTCCATCGAACTGTAAGTCCTGGCTATTTCTAAAATAACATATGTCTTATTCATTTATTGTCTCTAAGATTGTATCTATAGCCTCTCTAACAGCGCCATTCCCACCTAAGTTTTTCGTTACAAACCCACCGTAATTCGAACAGGTTACTTTTACTCTTGGTAGAGCATCTCCAACAGCAATAGGCAACGCAACTTTTTCTAATAAGGGGATATCATTAACATCGTCCCCAATAAAACAAAGCTCCGAGGCCATATCAATCCCGTGCTTGTCGCAAAACTCCTGCGCTACCGAGATTTTATCATGACAGCGATAATAAACATCTGAAATTTTTAATTTACGGGCTCTATCAAATATTAATCTCCACTCATCCGCAGTTGCAATGGCAAACTCTATGCCCTGCTTTTGAGCCAAATCAATCCCTTTACCATCACGAACAGAAAAGCTTTTAGCAATACCATTATCAAAATAATATTTCTTGCCGTCTGTTAGCACTCCATCAACATCTAGTATTATCCCTTTGATTTTCATGATTTCTTCTTTTTATTCTTAGAGGGGAGTAAAGCCCTTTTGCCTTTTTCTGGGTTATCAATACCTTCATACCATAGTTCTCCATCATCAGGCTTTTCTCTACCTCCCAAACGAGAAATGTTTGGATCTTGCCCAACATACTTCCGCAGCATTAAAGTACGATCTTCTAACTGAACAGGGTGATCCTCCATTAACCCGCCATGACAACAATCACCACACGATTCGAACTTATCAAAAGCGGTCTTCGTTGCATGAGCTTCACGCAAAGCGGTCATCTTTTCACCTGTCCAAATAGAGGCTAAGGATTCTGTTTTTACATCTCCAATAAAATCCCTAGCAAGATAATCACTAACACAAGGGAAGACTTGCCCGTTATAACCTATAGTCATTCGCTGCCAAGGGGAAGGACAAACAAACTCAGGATCTCTAGGGAAGTTTCTCATGTCATCTGCTCTGTCCTCGTCGGCTATACAGTTAACTCTATGAACTAAAGGCTCCCAGAATTTAAAGAACTCTGCTGGATCATGTTCTATAGTAGAAAGGATTGTTTGAATTCTAATTAAAGGTTTTTTTAATCCCCGCTCCTCTCGGATTGAGTTAATCTTTTTAATCTTATCAACAAGATCATAGAACTTGGCAGGATGCCTAATTCTGTTATAACTCTCCTCCATACCATCAACGGAGAAGCTAATCCAATCTAACCCTGAGTCTACAACTTCATGAAGGTCATGATCATTCATACTCTCACCATTAGACAAAGTTGCTACATCCTTAATACCAGCAGCTTTAGCGTAGCGCACCATCTTCCAAATGCTTTTGTTTAGATGAGGCTCTCCTCTCCAACTTAGTTTAATAGAATATACTCCTTGCTTTGCGGCTTCATCAACAACTTTCTTAAACACCCACCAAGGCATGATGCCTTTAAGGTCTTCTGCCATGACTCCATTACCTGTAGGGCACATGGGGCATCTTAACTGACAGGCAGACGCTAACTCAACGTCTAAATGTGTTGGGAACGATGCTACCCTCTGGTACTTAGGAAAATAATGCCATTTAATCCTATCAATGGTATGAGCAATAATATTTCCTTGACCTAAGAAATATTTTAATCTACCCCACTTACTGGTCAGGGAAAAGTAATCTTTATTTGTCTTCATTTATTATCGTTTGCGCTAATAAAAAATCTAAGGGTTCGTCTATATCAACACCCTCTTTACTGCTTACTACTACGCCTCCCCAGGAAGCATCATTTAGCGAAGTCTGCTTTATGATACACTTGGGAGTGGTCCCATATACTGCGCCTCGCATCATATAGGTGTCTGGGAGATCTTGTCTCTGCTTAAATATATCATCAGAACTAATCACGGGCTTAACTTTATCGTCAACCAAAACTCTACACCTGTGAGGATGATCCCTTGTAGGAGATAAAGTTACTACCCAGTCTGACGAGCCCTCATGGACTTTTTTAATTACCTCATCAATAGTCTTTGATGATCTGAACGGGTAAGTAGGCTCCAAAATTAATACAACATCATAGATAGATTCCATCTGACTCAATACATAATAGATCACATCAGGAATAAGTGGTGTTTGATCGTCTGCATAATTTTTGTCTCTTTGTTTCCAAGAAGCATTAAACTTTTCAGCAACAGCACCGATCTCAGGATCATCGGTAGACACAATGATATCAGTCACATACTCAGAATGTTGAGCAGCTTTAATCGTGTGAGCTATCAAAGGTAAACCACCCAAAACTTTTATATTTTTTCTAGGAATACCCTTTGATCCTCCTCTAGCAGGTATAATAGCAAGAACTTTCATAGCTTAATAACGGTCGCCCCTGCATCTGCAACAATACTATCCTCTTCGATACATTGTATCTCTACACCATATTGCTTGGCTTGTTCAAAAACGGATTTGAACTTACTTAAGGTAAGATCGTACTCTGTAAGAAACAGAGGCTCCTTGCCATTAGGATGGTACGCTTCTGGAAGGGACATAGGATCAATGTTGATATTAATAAAATCATCAATGTCGCCATTCGCAAAATTGTCTGAAGCATACTTTTCCCTTAACTCTTGAATCTGTTCCCTTATTAAAGTGTTATATGGAGGAAACGAATAATAATGATTAGCACTTCGATGATCAAAACCAAGATACACAATTTTCGCAGCACCCATTAAAACAGCTAAATGAGTGGCAGCAAACCCTATCTGTTCTGCACCTATTATCCGTGTTTCATTTGTTACATTTCGTGTTAAATTGTCGTGAGTGGTTTTTACATTTTGTTGAGTTATTTGACAAATTTTATTCTGATTGCGTGTCTCATTGTCGAGAAAAGGCTGCCCCTGGAAAAATCTGCACTCACAATCACCGAAAGACAAGTTAAACAACAAATGAACAAAATGTCCTGTCGAAAAATATGTTGTTTTTGGAAATGCTAGGTGACTCGCGTTAGTCCCTATGGAGATGCCATCGTTTATAGTTTGAATTTCATCATTCTTTAACTTACCGAGATGTGTGCCGTTTCCAATTATGTAAATGGTCTCACCTAAATGCTTATCTTTTATATCTGCTAAGTTTGTTATCATTTTTTTGTCCAGCATTCCCACACGAATGGATACGAAAACTTTACTTTATGTGTCTCTGATAATCTCTCTAAAATTTTATCCCTTCGTAAAACAGGTGTTTCTCCGTAATAATGAAATTGAATTAAAAAAGTGTGTACCTTCTCGACTAAATTAGCGTCCAACAACGACTCTAAAATATCAAATTCAGCCCCCTCCACATTCATTTGCATTAAATCAATAGGATCACCATTAACTGCATCCCACTCCTCAAATACTTCAGTAATGTCTCGAACAGAGCAAGTTTGCTTATTTTCTCCCTTCATGATAAACGAAGATCCATCCTCTGAAACAGAAATATCAAAGGTTCCGTTTTTGTTTCCTAACGCATAATTAAAAAACTTAACTTTATCAGAGGAATGCTTTAATGATCTATCGTAAAGCTCTTTAACAGGCTCAAAGCCATAACACTCACATCCATACTTTTCATTAATTTCTTTTGAGTACTCCCCAACATAAGATCCGATGTCCCACACGGTAGAATTGTTATGCAGGTGAGGCATAAAAGATAATAACGTATCGCCTCCTGCCACAAAGAAAGCCTGTAAGTGTTTATCCTGTGTATGCCCATCAACATAAGTGCGGATGTCACGAACATGCAAATCCTCTGTAATGTTTTGATTGATTATCTTATCTTTAACTAGTACATTTTCAAAAATCCAGTCTTCTTGGGTATCATACTTCTTTACAAGTTTTTGATTCTCTTCTGCGTAAGGCAATAACTCAGCATATAGCTCAAGAGACAACGAATTTAAAATCTCATCTAAAGCCTCTAAGCTATCAAAAGTAAGGATGCCTTTATCGTTAAAAAACGAACCTATATCGGTAGCTCCGTAGTAAATGGGTATTGTCCCCAAAGCCATACAATCCAGCAGCTTCTCACTAAAATAATAAGGGTTTTGCGTGTTTTCTATGACGATAGAAAACCTATAAGGAGACAGAGCCTCCTCCTTGGTATCGAAGGGCTTCCCTGCACCTGCGCCCCACAAATCTACGTCCGTAAACTTCTCAGCTATGCTGTGCCGCAATCTGTGTCCTGAAGCTTGCGTTTTATGGGAGTATATCATAGAAACCGATTTACTTTTTGAGGGGAACCCATAGTTGTCAGGCTCCACCCAGCAACCACCAAACGGGTAGAACTTCGTCTTCTCTGGGTACTTATCCAAAAGCTCTTTGTCATATGTTAGGAGAAAATCATAATTGTCTATATACTTCTCTACATCAGTATAAATAGCGGGATTTGTTTCTCGCGTTTCAATTAAAAAACCTACATTAGTCCCAGGATGTTTTAAATGCTCTGAGGACATTAAGTAAGCATCGGTAAAAAGAGTGACTCCCTCCCAGCCAGAATCAACCTTAACATATCGAGTGTATCGAGGCTTCTTATTATCTGTCATTGAATAGATGCCATCCTCAGTTTCTAAGTGAGCAAAAGACCTGTCACATAAGTTTATATCAATCATATTTTAATCCAATCTTCTGGGACGATATCACTATCGTTTAAGTTTTTATCAGGACCAAACCAGTTCTTAGGAGCCACTACCTTCTTGTCCTTTGATTTGTTCAACCATGCGCCCCACCAACTAAAAGAAGAGTTTGCGATTATGTTATTATCACACAAAGACATCAACTTTAAATCACAAACATCACTTTGCTTCTCAACATACATGGCGTTAGGTAGTATTAAATTCTCTTTACACCAGCTTATGTCATCACTAAAAACTAGAATGGAATCAAAACCCCCTACCTCCTCCAAGGACTTAATGTAATACTCTTGCGGCTGGAGAGGGTGATGGTTTTGCAAATTAACATAGTCACCCCTACGAACATGTAACGATACTGTTTTAGTTTTTAATACGTCTTTATACTGAACCTCTGCTTCAGTTGAAAAATCAAAACAATCTAAAATGTAATCTCTATTATGTTTAAAGTACTTCTCTGACTGAAAATACCCTCGATAGATACAATCCTCATAGTAAGGAAGCTCTTGATAATCAAAACGCATTTCATTGCATTGTCTGGACAACTGAAGGCCCTCTGTGTAGGTGTTTACGCCACTCAAGATAGTGTCGTAATAGTTTCCAAAAGATGGGTCAAGCAGCATTGGAAAGGTAGCCGTATCATCATTATCTTTAGCTAAACTAAGAAGGGAGGCAATTTGAAATAACTGATTCCCTAGTCCATAATTATAGACTCCTCCTGGATTTCCTGGACCTAATAGATCACAGGTAATCATTAATCTAAATCCTTCATTACGGCGTAGTTTGCCTCTTTGCCTGTGATGTCTGAATGAGACTCAAATTGATGCAAGATGCGAGGATTGAAAATGTACAAAGGCTCCTCCATGCCTTGAAGATGAACATAAATCTCATCAATAACAAATAACCACTTGTTATCTTCTAGTAAGTCTAAGTTCTTTTTGATGTAGTCTAACTTTACAATGTAGCCGACAGTCGTTTTAGTAAAAGAGGTTTTACAAACATTAGCCATAGAAGTTGTAACAGGTGGAGTTATATTGTTGCCTCCTAAATAACAAAAAGCATAGTCATCAGGAAGCTGTGAATAGTAATCCAAACATAAGGAGGTGAAATCAGAACAAGGCTCCGCATCATCCTCAAGAACTAGAATCTCTTTTTCTCCTTTTTCTATGGCTTGCTTCAGTAGTTCGATATGACTCAGGGTGCAAGCAATCGAATACTTATTGTGATGCTGATCTCGATTCCAGGCGGGATGAACATTCTCTGGAAGCTCTAAAGTTTTCCCGTCTACCGCTGAAAACCTAGTAAGTTTCACTCCCATATCATCGAATGATTTCTTTACTCTGTCCCAGCGATCTGATCTTCGATCTAGATTAATGCAATACACATTATCAAAAATATCATTTACGGTTTTCATATGACACCTACCTCGGAAATAAACTGTAAAATCCTACGATTATACTCTTTGGCAAGATTTACACCGTACTCTTTATACATTCCTATTGTATCCTTGTCTCGCCTGACAAGGGAATCAGCAACGTCTTCTGGATCCCGAAACATACAAATGTAATGAGGATTATCTAGATGAGGGTGGAATAAGTCTAGAGTTAGACAAGACCTAGGATCTTTCCATCCCCAAATTGCAGAACTTCTCTTTTTTACTAAAGCTTTAATATCGTCAGAGAACTGCGCCGAAACAGAAACAATCTCCTCCCTAGTTGGGGGCTTGAACCATGATCCTCCCGCTGCGGCTAAAATCCTTTCATTGAGTTGCATAAACTCATCATCCTCAAAATGACCTTGTGGGTTGGAGGCGTTGGCTAGTCCTAATTCTTCAGCATTCTCCAGCGCGTCTTCTAGCATGGTGGCCCCCATGGAAACCTTAGGGTCGTTATTAAAAGTATGAAGTGCTTTAGCCAGTAAGGAGGTTCCCGATCTGTGCATCCCTAAGACTACAAAGGTTTTCACTCCCCTCTCCTTTTCTTCCACTCTTTTTGCATCCTATCTGCATTTTCGATAAGTAACTCCTTCCCGTCTTTGGCAAACTTCCGCTTCATTTTCTTATAATCAACGTCCCAGTCAGTATCGTAGTCAGACTCTTTTAGTCGATCATCTAAGTGAATACCAAACTCACGAAGACAAACAACAGCCCTATCCAAAGTCCTAACTTGTTGAGTTATGTGAGCGTCTTCGTGACCATAACGACCGTAATCTTCACAGAATACTGTAATATTGTCTCTAACAAAACCGCCCCAGGTAGTGCAAGCCCCTCCAATCTGAGACGCAAGAAGAAAGTCTGGAACCTCTACATCCCGAACTTTTATCCTGTCGATCAAACCTTGAACATTAACACAACACATCCCTACCTGACCAGCATATCTATCAAGAATATCGACCGACTTGTGTAGCCAGTCAACAGGTAGAAGTACATCGTTGTCAATGACGGTGCAGTAGTCATACTCCTTCTTCCTTAAAAAGGAATTAAGTCTCTTAGCCTTTCCTTCTGCTTCATCAAAATGAGTGAACTTTATTTTCTTACAAAACCCATGGGGCTCTAAAGATTCAAAGTATTCTTTGGTCCCGTCAGTCGATCCATCAGAAACAACCCACAAGGTAAAGTCCATGCCAGCGTAATCAAAAATCTGCTCAAGCGTCTTCTTCGTTAATTTAAGTCTGTTGTGAACAGACATGATAATGTAATTTCTCATCTATGTACTCCTATTATCTCAGCGCAATACTCAGGGTGGTAATCTTTACAAAACTCCTCGTACATTTTACCATCTGACTGCTCTTCTTTATTATACCACCCTCCTTTGGATAGCCACAAAGATCTTTTCATAACCAACTGCATACAATCTATATTTTGAAAAATCGGAGGGTAACCATCAAGTAAGCAGCGGTGATTGTCCTCCCCAGTTCTTTGAATATACGGCCCAACCCTAATAGTGCCTTCTAGGATTGCAGGACTAATCAAAATGTCTCGTTCGCATAGAGCTAACGCCTCAAGGGCCTTGGGATACAGCAAATTATCAGGGTTAAAATGCACGATATATTCCCCTTTTGCCTCCCGTATTCCTAGATCCCTTAAGCTATGGCCCCAATCATTATATCTCTTTTTGGTGGCTCTGTAGCTGTATTTAAACGAGAATTTAGACAAGTCTGGAAGAGGTCTGTGGGTGGGTCCATCGTGATAGATTAACACCTCAAAGTCTTTATATGTGGAATTATCTAAGGACTGCATCCCTTCCAGGAAAACCTCATCTGAGATAACCTCGTCGTAATGAGGGCAAATAATACTAAACTTATAATCAGTCATCTACAACACCCATGAGCTTAGTTATTTTCTCGTAGAGTTCTTTGTTGTTTTGAATCTGAAACGTATCCCTGTATAAACCTAATCTTTTTGAGGCTACTTTATTTAAATCAAAGTACTCTTCAGTTAACGTGTGTAAGTTATTGCCCATAGACTCTCTATGATTTTTGTCTCTACAGACTTTAGTTAAAACTTTAACCCACTCACTCTTAGGGGCTTTTGGATCAATAAGGTATCCTGTTTTCCCATCAACAATAGTTTCATCGTAGCACCCTACGTTTGAAGCAATCAAAGGAACTTTATATCTGCCACATTCAGCGACTTTAATTTCTGACTTAGAATCATTAAAATCATTCATTTGTAGAGGTGCAATTGCCACATCAATGTGAGCAAAAATTATGCCGTACATATGTGTGGGAAGAGCCTCATGAATATACCAGTTCTTCTCTCCTCTAAATCCTTTTAGAAGTGTGTTTTTATAGTTTTTCCAAACCTCCAACTGCCAATCATCCTTCTTGTCTCCCTCTGGTGGTTTTCCGAAAAAGTGCCACTCGACATTCTTAGCCCCAACCCTCTGATTAACGAAATGAGGAACTCCTGCAAACTCTTTTACATCCTCTTCGTGATGAATACCCCCTGCCCAACCAATTCGGACGGTACGCTTACTTCTTGGAGGAACCTTGGGGTGGTTCCAACCATCTAAGGTATAATCAATGGCGTTTTTTACCACCGCCAGCACACCTCCGCAATACTCTTGTATTCTTTCAGCAAACTTTCTTTGAGTAACGGTAACTAGGTCAGAGTGATTATAAACAAATTTAGTTGCATCAGATAATCCTTTATCTTCATAAACCTGCTTTAGTCGGTGACCTTCGTACAAGTTTGTTAATAGATCATCGGTGTCGTAATGAACAAATTTACCAAACTCTTTTGCTTTACCTATAATTCGAGCAGTATAATGACCGCCCCAGTTACAGATATTTTGCGTCATTACAACATCAGCCCACTTTAAGTTTTCAAACTCCCAATCCTCTTTCCATTGACCTGCCCTTTCGCCCTCCTCCTCGATACCTAGAGGATTTTTGTCAAACTTAACTTCAACAATATCAGGGTGCAACTCAGCCAACTTCTGGAAAGGATTCCAAGCTCTATAAAACGCACAACCGCCATCATTTGCGGGAACAACAAGTATCTTTAGTTTATCCATGGGTATAAAAAAATATGGGGAGCCGTAAAGCTCCCCATATTATAGATCCTACTTTTTACTTCTTACGCTTTTTTTGCAGGATTTGCTGCCTCTACTTTTTTCTCAGCAACTTCCTCAGCATTAACTGCCTTCGTCGCTTCTGAAGAGTGGGACAATCCAAGACCAGAACCTAGAGACTTAAGAGCGTCCCCAAACTCCATATTCTTGTTCATAGGAACAATAGCCATTACCATGTTAGAGTAGTGCTGCCTTTTTCTAGAACTAAAGACAGAGGATCCACCCTCCCAAACAGCAAGGCTGGGAAGGAACCCTTTCAATAGGGTCCAAAGGTTGTCGAGAAATCCTCCAGGAGATTCGGTAGTACCTTCTCCCATAAAACCCTCAACCATAGAACAAGACATTAGGCCCGTTCCAAACAGAACCGCAATAGCGGCAGGTAAAATAATATTTTTCATGATTGTAATCTTTCCATGTAATCATCGTCACCAACCTCTGTAGTAGAACGGTTGATGTCACCAGCAGACCTTTCAACCGCTGCGAAGGGGTTGATGCTTTCAGAAATCTGCTTAAGCTCCTCATAATCTTCCAGCTTCACAAGAGACTGGATATCGTGAAGAGTATCCATCCACTCCGATACCTCTTTCCCACTTCCCGCAGGAGTGGACTTAGGGCGAGGAGCCGATTGGTCGTATTTAGGCCACTGGCCCTCCATGATCTTGATGATCTTGAAGTCGTGACCCGTCTCGGGGTCAGTAATATCGCCATAGTCAGGATCAACCATAGCGGCAATAATTTTCTTAAAGAGGATAATACCTACTGAAAGAATCTTAACTGCACCAGTTTCTCGATCCACCACATTCATGTAGTAGCGATCACGCCCTTTAATTTGTCGAGCCAGATCCTCATCCTTAGTAGGCTCCTTCCATAAAGAGTAGTAAAGGTTGCAGATAGGGCACTGCTCACCGTGAACCTGACGGCAATGGATGTTTTTAACAGTTCCATCTGCCATGGGAACCCTATGCAACTTAGTCATTGCATAAAAGTTATCGTCCTCTCCTTTGGGGGGCAAGATGCGGACGCTGTTCGTCCCATCCTCAATTTTTAGGAATGTGTCAGACATTCCTCCACCTCCACCCGTGCCCTTTCCTGAAAGGTTCGCGTGAATCTCCTTAATCTTATCTAAATCAATAGCCATTGTAAACTCCTTTGTAGTTGGTTAAGCTGTTAGTGCTATAATAGGCGACTTTGCCTGTTTGTGTTAGCTGTAAATGTTTTTTTCTGCTCGCATATTAGCAGACAGTTGAACGAGCAGATCCTTCTTCTGTCCTAAAGATTGAACTAAGCTCCTAAGCATATTATACTTCAAAGTTAATTCATTGACCTTCAACGCCAGTAGGCGATAACCGTCCTGTGAGAGAACGTAATCATCAAGGTCTTTTGCCGTAGGCTTTTTAGCGAACCCTGCACTCTCTTGGGTTCTCTCTTTCCTGGTCTGGGCCGTATAAATAGTTAGCTCTAAGTTAGCGTCATCCAATTTTCTTTTACCCAGATCCTGCATGGCTGAATAGTAAGAGTAATGGCTGGCATGTCTAGAAAGCTCAACATCCATATTTGTTCGGTCAATCTTAGTTATGTTGTCACAGATCTGGTTATATGTATCCATATCTAGGTTGTCAACAATCTCATTGATGTCTAATTTAGGCATAATAATTCCTTAGCTAGTTCTGGGTTCAATCGAGCAAACATCATTATTGCTCGGGATACTGTTATAGTCACACGTTCGTTAGAAGCATACACATATTCTTCATCTTCTCCCTCACCTTCGCCTCCCATGCCGCAAAGCTCTAAATAACCGTGACAAATCTCATGAAAAAGAGTTTCCCTCGCAGGGGCATCGTCAATCTTCTCCTCTAGGTGAATTTCATAGGTATCAAAATCGCAAGTTCCCCAGCAGTTCTGAGAACCTGACTTTAGACCTTTCTTGAATACAATTTTAAAATTAGCCCACCCAACATCAACTGTTTGAAATTTAGGGTTAGCTTTTATTATATCGTAAATATGATCACTCTGTTGTTTCATAAGGGTCTGCCTCCGTCAAGCTTAAGGTATTATAGTCTACAGAAACAGGAACCACAAACCTCTGCTTACCATTTCTTGATTTCATAACATAACAACGCATCTGACCATCATCAAACTCCTCTTCGGTTTGATTTAAGGATATTGCATAATCACACGTTCGGATCTTTCCGTAAGCATCAGCCAACTCTGAGTCCGTAATTAATTTAACAGACCTCCCTTGCCTATTGGTTTGCGTAGCAGTCCACAACAGGACATCACACTCAACAGCAATCCCTCTAAGCTCTTCGGAGATCCTTTGCTGCGCTTGGTACTCGGCAAGACCATCACGGGTTGGACGAAGCAACTCTAGGTAATCAATCAGGATAACATCAGGCTTAAAATCCTCATAGTTTTGAAGTTGGACGAGGAGAGAGCGAATATCATTAATATTTGCTAACCCTGTCGGAAACTCTTTAATCATAAGTTGTGCATTGGGGAACTTATCACCAAAAAGCTGCAACCTCTTCTGAAGAAGAGAAAAACTATCCTTCAGTTTCTTTTGTGGGATCAGAGTCATAACTGAATCGAATCGAGCGGCAATGCGATCTTCACTCATCTCCAAACTGATATAAAGAACCTTCTTATTGTTCATCATAGCCTGAACGCCTTGATTAACCAAGTAAACAGACTTCCCAACTCCAGGAGGAGCAACCACCATAGCAAGTTCTTTGTTTCCTAAGCCTCCCTCTAGCTCTTTAGAGAGAGTGTCAAAGACAGTAGGGTGTCTGTTGCCTGTGTTGTCTTTTAGGCTACGCTCAAACCTAGCAAGGAGGTCGTTAAAATACGTCTGCCCTAGATCAACATTTCTATTTATACATAATGCATCACGCACTAGGGTCTCAATCTCGCCCATCCTATCATCCTTTAGAAGGCTGATGCTATTGGTGATTGCATCCCGCATAGCTGCTTTTTGTGCAAACTTCTCGATTTGATCTAGAAAGAAATCAGTATGTCCAATACATGAAGCGTCCATAGAGTTAACTCTATAAAGCTCATCATCATAATCAGAGAGATTCTCTTTGGGTGTTTTATATTCCTTAATACACTCCATCAAGTGAAGGTCTTTAGGGATATCCATGTACTCCTCGTAATAGCTTTTGATAGCTCGGAACAAGTTTGAGTGTACTGGAAACTCAAAGTATTCAGGCTGGACTAAGGAGCTAATCTGAAGATAAAAATCTCTACTGTATTTAGCGAGGAAAATAATCCCCCTCTGAATATCATCACTAAAATCGTATTTCATTATTGTGGCTTGTTGAAGTCTAACTTTGCTGGGTTCTTACCCTGTCCATCATAGACTGCCAATGTCATTTGTCGCGCTTTTTCCACTGCTTTTCCTTTCTCTTCCACGCTCCTACGTTTGATAGCGCCTTTCTCTGCCCACTCGTCATACTTAGGGGTAACTTTGGAGTAGTGTGTCCACCCAGTATTGATAGCCCTCTTGGATGCAGCTTCGGCTTCTCGGTAGAACTCATGAGCGGAGTCTTTATCTAGCCCCTTTTCTTGATATTTTTTTGCCCTAGATCTGTTGCTATGACAATCACCCTTCATCTTGAAGGTGGTGACTGAGGACCAGTTCCTCTCTCTTAATTCCCCACACTCAGGGCATTCTGTTTTCTTAGGAGCTTCTCCCAAGGGGTGTTCCTGCTCCCAAATAGCCTCGCACTCATGACAAATCCAATCGTAATACATCAACCATGCTCCTCTGTTAAAGCAGCATTTATTTCTAGCCACTTCTCCTCTGCTTCATCATCAATTCGAATTGCATCTACAGGACACTCAGGCTCACACGCACCACAATCAATACACTCATCAGCATGGATGAACATGGGAAGGTTTGCGAACTCTTCTTTAGGGTCTGTTTCGTAGATACAATCAACAGGACACACCTCTACGCAAGCAGTATCCTTTACACCCACACAGGGCTCTTGAATTACATATGTCATACTCTTTCCTTCCATCGGACCAAGATCTCTTTCTTGTTTCCGTTCTTCATTAAGGCTATCACAGCATGAGTCTGGTCCCAAGGAGCTTTGCTCACATGAGATATATTCTTCCAGATACTGTCTACCTTGGCTACGCGCATTTGTTTTACACACGCTCTCTTGCACCTGCTCTGTGCTTCAGAGATTAGTTGGGCTCCTTTAGGGCTGTCTCTCTTGATTCCCTCTTTCTTCATCTTCTTCATCTCTGGAGTACTATCCATCAACTGCTGCCAGTTTACTACTCCAGGTTGTGTTACCATCCTAGGCTCTTTCACTCCACAGATATTATCTGCTGGTGTTGCTACCCAACCTGAATCTAATTCACTAACCATGAAGGTGTTGTGAATGAGGGGAGGAAAGCATCCCAAGCTGAGTCCTAATGCTAATACTAACCTAACCATTCTGTTATTCCTAATAAAAGTACAAACCCGAAAATCATCCATGCAATGGCTTCGATAATAACTACCGCTGTTACTGCATCACGCTGTCCCATTAGCACTCTCCTCCAGCTAAGGAGCAAGCATCACCAGCTTGAACGGAAGCTAACTTATCTTCTTGGCCCCCCATATACTTTTGAATGTTATCGGGAGTGAACTCTATTGCTTGAAGAGGCTCTCCTTCCTTTGCTCCTGCTCGATATACGGTAAGACCTTTAAGATAGGGCGCGTAATCCAGCGCAGCCTGAGAAAACTCCTCAGGAGTCGCTTCAGAGGGGAGGTTGATGGTTTTTGAGATACATGAATCCATGTACTTTTGGACCGTAGCTTGTACCTTAATGTGGTCTTCGGGGGCCACATCATAGGCTCCGACAAAAGGTTCCAACGATTTCTTTGTATCGTAATACTCTTGGAATAACGGATCGACAACTAATTGCTCCTTCCAGATATTATTGCTGCGCCACCTGCGATTATACATAGCAGCGAAGATAGGCTCAATCCCACTCGATACTCCGTGGAGCATTGATATAGTACCACAAGGAGGAATTGTAAGCATAACAGCATTTCTAATGCCGTGCCTCTTAATAAGCATCCTAATCCTCGCTGGGAGGGTTTTTGCGTACTCTTCATTTAAATATTTTTTGTAATCGAATTCTGGGAAAGGTTTCTTGTCCCTTGCGAGATAAATCGACATTTTATACGACTCATCCCGTATGGTAGAAAAGAGTCGGTCTAAAAACTCTAGGCACTTTTCACTACCGTACTTTATCCCCAGTTTAATAAGCATATAATGCAGACCTGTTACGCCCAATCCAATGCGACGAGATCTCTCGCCAACTAATTTACATTCCTCAGTGGGAAAGGTGTTTACCGTAAGAACATTGTCGAGAAATCTAATCCCTGTTCTCACAGTACGAGCCAACCTCTTCCAGTCTAGATCGCTGCCATCATCAAGCACCATGTTGCTGAGATTGACATTCCCTAAACAACAATTACCATAAGAGGGAAGAGAAATCTCACCACAAGGATTGGTTGAATCAAGGCTTTCAAAGTACGAAACATTAGTATAGCTGTTCGCAAGATCAATGTTATAGATTCCAGGGTCGCCAGATTCTACAGAGTTCTTCCAAATTAGATCCCAAAGCTCTCTCGCTTTTATATCTCTCTGTCCTACAAACTCAAAGGTGTCAGTCCATGTCTTCTTATGAAAAGCATTAGCTCGCCTAAGGACATCTTCTTCGTCTAAACCAATAACTCGAATAACCTCGCCACCAGATCCTGTAATACCCTCAGAGCCACTATCGCCCTTCCAATGTCTAACTAGCTCGTATGAATGATATTCCTTATTATTAAAGGTGAAGTACCAATCTTCATCTAGCTCAACTGCCTCTAGAAAGCGGTTGGTGATAGCAACGGAGATATTAAAATTATTTAGCTGCCCTTGATCTAGCTTAACACTTAGGAAATCCAGGAGGTCTGGATGTGTTACGTTTAGAATACCCATAAGGGCTGTTCGTCGGTTTTTACCTGCGCGAACATGCTCACCCACTTCATTGATCATCTTTAGGACAGAAACAGATCCAGGTGCAGAGTTACGAACACTACCAATGTCATCACCTTGAGGTCTTAGTTTTGATACGTTAAAACCTACTCCACCACCCGCGCAAGAGATTCTGTACATATCTTGAACAGTCTTACCGATGGAATCAACAGTATCTTCTGGAATAATAACATAGCAGTTAAGAAGATTATGATTCCCACGGTTACGGCCAGCACCAAAGATAATTCTACCCCCTGGGATAAGGTCTCCCGAACCCACTGAATCATAGAATAATTTCTCAACTTTCTCTTTGTCTTCATCTTTTTCCGCAGAGGCTATTACTTTTGATATGGCTTTTGCTCTTTCAGCCCACTTAGTTTCTCCAGGATATGCATACCTTGTTTCGAAAATTTCTTGTCCTAACTCGTTTAAATTTGCTAACGCCATTTTGATATTTTTGAGGTTCCTTTGGATTTAATTATAGACAGCCGTGGGGCTGAATGAAGTAATGTTTTTAAGTATTTATTATGTGTTATGATAAAAATTAACTTGTCTTTCTTAATCTCTTGCAGAAGAGAAAATAAACCATTGATTCCCTCCTCGTCTAAATTCTCAGCAATTTCGTCTAAGAAAAGAATGTTTGATTGATTCTTGTCGGTTAGCAATAGTAAATCTTTTAGTGCCATCATTACCGCTAAGTTAATCTTTCTTTTTTCGCCACCCGATAAGGATATATACTGAATAACGTGATCATCAGTTACTACTTTTTCGTTTAATTCTTCATCAAAATATAAATTATACTTAGAATCTGTTAAGAATGAAGTGTAGTAGTTGACACGGTTGTTTAGATAGTCTAAGATGTTCTTAATAATAAACTTAATTATTCCTTGTTGAGAGAACGCTTTCTCCCAAAATCTCATCACTTCGTAATCTAATTTGTTTTCAGCCTTAACCTCAGCCCTACATTTAATTTTATCCCTGTAAGAATCAATTAAGGTCTCATAGTTAGTCTCGTCCCTACACAGTTCTCGATAGGCTAATACTTTAGAAAACTCTTTAGAAGATATTGGAATGTCTACTTTCTGAGAGACTAAGGATTCTTCTGAGTTTAATAATATAACTTTCTCCTTTTCCAAAGTGGCAATCTCAGATTGAATAAAGGCAACATTCACAGTCTCCTCTACTGGCTGACCACACTTATCACAAACTCCCTTGGTGGGTGTATTTAAGCGTTCCTTATTCTTTTTTATCTGTGAGTCTATTGAGTCGAGGTCTTTAGAGATATTAATAAGCTCCCAGCATCTGGATGACTCAGCCTCTTCGGCATCTAAGATGTCTTCTAACGATAAGGTCAGCACATTTTCGTCGTACTCTGAGAAATGCTCTTTAGCTTTTTTTAGTTTTTCAATCTTACCCGTAAACTCGGATATCATGCGGGTGTGTTCGTCCATCAAAGAGTCTTGCTCCTTCATGGTTTGGTAGAACCCTGCTTTATGATTTTTAATTCTATCCCGCATAGAGAAGATATCATCTAAGTCCAAGAAAGTCTTTATGATATTCCTCTTGTCTTCCGCATTGCAGTCTAAAAAGTTAGTATGGTTTTCTTGACCGAAGAACATAGAGGACAAAAGAACCTTATAATTTATCTTTAAAATCTCATCAATATACTCCTGCGTCTTTGCTATGCTTTCTTTTGTTTTCTCCTCTTGGTCAATAAAAAGCTGTAATTTGCTAGGCTTTTTCTGACGTACAATCCTAACACCATTATCTAACAGTAACTCTACAGAGCACTTCTTTTTATGTTTTACATGTACGATGGAGTCTTCAGTGCTTTTCCTGATGGTCTTTCCCGTCAGACCGAAATAAATAGCCTCAATAAAGGCGCTTTTGCCAGCACCATTCGAACCACCTGCGTCTTTGTTCTGCCCTTTAACAAGAACTAA